>Ga0210396_10000103_pt1 | contig 150753 bp, 149 predicted proteins | sample IncBWH17OmetaG_FD_155466 | JGI IMG/M metagenome (GOLD analysis project Ga0210396, IMG submission 155466) | Forest soil microbial communities from Barre Woods Harvard Forest LTER site, Petersham, Massachusetts, United States - Inc-BW-H-17-O ...
GCGGCAGCATATTGCCCCTGCCGAAGTCTCGGTGCGCAGTCTGACCAGAGTCATGGTCTCCTCCCGAGCGTGACGGATTGAGCGCCGCGTGCCAACCGACCCAGAGATCCGGATGTGGGGGCAAGGCGCAGACCCGCCGATTCAGTAACGTTCGCTCCGCCGTTGGTCGGTTGGTGATCGGCGTTGTGCCTTTGTCCGGCGCGCAGTCCCTGGTTGGGGATGGTTTCGTAGGCGTAACCCGTCAGCGTCGCGGTAATCCTGTGTCCTTGGGGCATGTAAGTGACATTGAGTCGCGCCCATCCGTAGTGGGTCTTGCCGTGGATCTTGAACTTCAACCCGAGATACTCGTTGTTGACGTTGGCCCATTTGCCTTTTGTCGAGCATCCCTGATCGACGGTGCAGACTACGTTGAACATTAGCGCACCAATTGTCCCGCTGCTGTTGATGAACTTTCGCCGCGGGCCAATCGGTGCGCCTTGGTTCAGCACGGAGGCGAGTATGCTGTTGCCTTGGACGCCATTGCCAACCGCCCCTTTGGCACCCAGCCCATTATTTCCGCTGCTGGAAAAAGGGTATCCCTGTTGCTGAATCAGGAAGTCGATGGTTCCGTCACCGTTGAGGTCGAGAGGATAAAGGCCGTTGGTTCCGATAACTTTGTGCGTGGGCGTGTAAACGATCTTCGCTTCTGAGGGTTGCGCGAAAGCCAGCAGACTGACCCCCGTCGCACCCGCCGCGAGCGCATACAAGTTAAGGTGTTGATCGAGTCTTGCGGGCAGACTTGCAGGAGTGTGAAGACGTCCGGGATTTCGCATAGATCCTCCTTCCCGAGCGGAGACATGTTATCAGGAATTTCCTTTTTTGAACTCGAAAACCGCGCAATCTTACGCCTGGCTTCCCGCCGCGGCAAGTATCCAAGCTGTTTCATACGCAGGCTCCGTCTGCGCCGAGGGTGAATTTGTACAATACCGTCTCCCGGCCAACTACAATGTCACCGTCGCCCATTTGGACTAAAAACTCTCATGGATGCCCCGAAAAGATGCGCCCGAAAACCCGTAATGCCGCTTCATCGATGATTCCGGGCTTGGCCTCGAGTAAGCGACCGCGTTGCCAAATATCGTATGCCTTGAGTTCGTAGGCGATGGCGGGGCGCGGCCCAACCAGAGACATCTCGCCTTTCAGCACGTTGAAAAACTGCGGCAGTTCGTCAAGACTGGTCCGTCGCAGGAACGAGCCCACGCGGGTTACCTTCGCGCCGAGAATTACGCGCACTGCAATGACGAACACATGCGTGATTGTCGATGCTGTAGCTGAAAACCTGCTCTACTAAGTCATGGTTCGGGTCCAATAGCTTCGGTCACAGAGTTGAGTCTCCCGACCTCCCTCACGTGTATGAGTACGAGGCCAACGCCAAACTTTGTTCATCCGGCATGACGGGCAACCCTTCCCTAATCCGGTAAGGTTTGCCGCCCATCGGCCGACTCTTCATTGACTACCGAGAGATGAAAGATGAGGAGGCAGACAATCAGTAGACGCATGAGCCAGAGAGGAGCAAAGAATGAGCCGTCCAATAAGAGAACTCGATGATGCCGTAAAGTTGTATCGCGAACTGGCCAAAGACGCCACGCAGGCGAACAAGTATAAGATTGCGAAAGCCCTGAAGGAAATCGGCCTCGCGAAACTCAACCACAAGCGCACCATCATTATTCATAAGCACGATGACGCACCGTACGACCCCGCCACTGGCCCGGAGCCAGATGGCAACCCCAATTACGCGTACAGCCGCCCGACTCGCGAGGAGAGGCGCAAGTGGGAAGCGTGGAATGCGCGTCAGGATGCGTATTACGCTGCGCACCCAGAAGTGCCGCGTCCATAGAGTTGACACCTACAATTGTTCAACGTGCCAATAGTGCACTGCACCTGGTCGTTACTACTGCGGTCTGACCAACCCGGAAAGCGGGACTGATTGAATGCACCACTCACATGGATTGAACAAACAACACCTTGTCGAATTTTCTTTGTTTCGGGACCAGGGGATCAGGGTCTCATAGTCCTCTTCCCCTGGCAGGTCGAAATCCTCCCCTGATCTTTGGGAAACGACCCAACCCAGCGCAAGACAATATCGGGCCTCAACCGACTGAAACGATGCTCCTAGAAAGTGCAAAGAGCGAGCGGCCACTGTCGCGACAAGGCAGAGGCCTCTTCACTACTTAGAGGTTCTTGAACCGGAGACTCCAGCCAGTGTCTTGCCCCCTTTCGTTCCGAGAAGGCCGGCCCACGCTTGGCCTAAAGCAGTTGCGAACGCTGCAAAACGGGGCTTTCCCCGGTTGTCCGACAGTCACCCGAAGGGCCGGAATTGTCTTGCGTTAGTGTCTCAAGCATGGCGAATTATCGGTTCCGGCGATGCTGGGCTTCAAGGCCGCGACGGCGGGGTTGACGTTTCCAGTCCAAGACCTAGGCGGACATCGACAGTTTCACCTGCTTTGGAGGCAGGCTCTGGGATGAATATCGGCGGAGGAACATACGGACATATTCCTCTATGAGCCGGGGGGTGTTGTCGGCTCTGAGGATCGCATGTGTTGAAGCACAACGACGCATCGGAAAGCGGCTTTACGACCACACCGTCAGCATGAAAGCTTGGTGCTATAGGTTGCGTGAGGAGTCTCCAGTCGTTCGCCGCGTGTTAGACCGCCACGCTGTGTACCTGAAAGTGTAGATTTCGGTACAACGCCTGCCTACGGTTTTGCGTGGTGAAGTCGCATGCGTCCAGTACCCACTGGAATGCAGGGAAATGGGGATTTTGGGACAGGGTGCCAGTCGACATCTGGCCCACAACCAGCGCACTGAATCGCTGAAGACCTCAGGAAAACTAGGGATGGAACGCCAGCTTAATGCTGCCTAGCGGATCAACTGTATTGTGGTATCAGGGGCAAACCGCAATATGGTAAAAGAGAGCTCTGCTACCCCAAAACAACCCTAGACTGCGGGATTCGTATCCCTCCAAATATGCAAAGCACGAGTGGGGTCCCTTCCGCGAGGTGAAAATGAGCGAGCCAACCACATCACGGAATGATGTTGCACTTGAGGCTTCAATTCCAGAGGGCGGAGCTTCGTTGGAGTCGATCCTCTGCACGGAAGAGTTGCAGCGCCGACCGTCGCGTCCGCCCGATTACGAAAAGAAAACAGTTCGCTAGTGAAGCTGGTGAGCGCGCTAGCCGATTCGCCCAATACGGTACTCCAGACATTAGCCGAAACGATCCTGGATATTACCCAGTGCAGTTCTTCTCCGAGGGATTTGTTGGGGACATGCTTCGAGCATGCCAGAGAAAAGACTGGAAAAGTCTGGACCAGTTGTCCAAGAACGTGGGCCACGCGTCTAAAACCAACGCAAAGGATTATTGCGCGAAAGAGATGCACGCCAAGCAGCAAGCAACCAGCAGGACACGTCTGGAATACGATGGCCACGGTGACGAGGAGACCATGAGAGCAGATACGTTACCTTCGACGGCGGCCATTTGGTTAAGATAAAGATGGTCTATGTTGCCCCGAGCGCGAACATTGAAGCATATCGTCCGAAGTTTTTTAGCGAGCTGTTCGCCGGACTGCGGCAAGCCTACGGACCGCCGTCGAAAAGCTACAGTGAACCCGTGCTAAACGCTTATGGAGTAAAGTACGACGCGCACCGCGCCGTGGGGATGGGCAATCAGGACGTAATCAGCATCATCGAACAGGCGGGCGAAGGCGGCCGGACGGAAGCAATCGCGGGAATGCTTGCAGAATACAATCGCGCAGCACAAGCGCCAAAGACCGCGAATCCTCTGCAATAGCTATGATCTCCCCTTCTCCCATGTTACGGGCAAACGTGAAGTAATCCCAAGGGAAGGGTTGCCGACCACGCGTCCTTTATCACCGGCCCCCGATAATGACCGGACAGATTAAGTCCGGAAACCTTGTGCCGCAAGACTGCTGGGCGTAAAGTAGGTGGATTCAAAACTGGAGCGAAAGGTCCGGATTGATGCTGTCGATCAGAACTGATGCTGCGGCGAAACGCCTTTTCCTCCATGTGTTGCTATTTTCGATAGCCTTCCCCGTATCGGCTCAGCAGAACAATCCGACCAAGCCCGGGGCGTGGTCCGGCGTCCTTGTGTCCAGCGCCTGCAACGCCGACGAAGCCTTTAATGAATCTCCTGAGTGCACGAGGAATGTGCCCGGTGCGAAGCTGGCGCTCTATGATGACACGAGCCGGGTTATGTACGGCCTTGACCCGCAGGAAAAGGTCGCCGCACACTTGGGCGATACTGTGACCGTCCGGGGAACACTCGGTGGCGATACCATACAGTTGGCCTCCATCGAGTTGATGTCCCTTGGACTCGCCGTCGGGCAAAAGGCTCCCGCTTTCTCCATTCGCGACCAGTTTGGCCGGACACAAACTCTTGATACGTTAAAGGGCGCGAACGGCACCGTACTCCTCTTTTTCCGCTCCGCCGACTGGTGACCCTTCTGCAAAGGGCAGCTGGTCCAGCTGCAAAGTGCAATGCCACGATTCGAAAAGCAAGGGGTCAAGCTGGCGGCAATCAGCTATGACTCGCAAGAAATCCTAAAGTTCTTTGCCGACCGGGAAAAGATCGAGTACCCGTTGCTGGGAGACCCCGAGTCCACGATCATCAAAGCGTATGGCGTCTTCAATGAGGAGGCGACCGAGATGCAGAAGGGCTTTGCGCGCCCCGGCTATTTCTTTGTCGACTCGAAAGGCATCATTCGAGAAAAGTTCTTCGAAGCGAAGTACCGCGAGCGGCTTACTGGAAATAGCATAGTCGCCAAACTTTTTCCCGAACTAGGCCAGGAGATAACCGAAACCGTCGAAGCCCCGAATCTTCAGTTGGCCATCGAGCAATCCGACCGCACCGGTGTTCCCGGAACTCGCATCACCCTAGCTGCCGAAGTGCGGCTGCCTCCGGATGTGCATGTGTATGCGCCGGGCGCTCAGGGGTATAAGCCGATAGCACTAGTGATCAACCCCATACCGGAAGTGCAGTTGGAACCAGCGCTGTACCCACAATCGAAGACACTCTTTCTGCCTGTGATCAACGAGCGCGTGCCTGTCTTCGAGGGGACGTTCCGAATCAGCCAGGATGCAAAGGTGAACTCCGGGATGGAGTTTGCTGCGTCGCTCGGAAAGGATGGCAGAATGTTCACGATCACGGGAAAGCTGGATTATCAGGCTTGCGACAAAACCAAGTGCTATATGCCCACGTCGGTTCCGCTAAAATGGCAGCTGCAAGTGTTTCCTCTCGATCGAACCCGAGCCCCCCTAGAAATTCGACACAAGTAAGCAGACGACGTAGAAATCCCGAAGTTATAAATGGGCGGGGCAGTCTAGATCCTATTGGGTCAGCTTAATGTAATGCGAGAACCTTCCGCTGAATCAGGCGGTCGATGCATTGGGAGGATTTTCGATCGACGAAGGTGGAATCTTTCTCATCGGTTGACGATCTCCGGCGGTCAATAGACCAACTCTTTCAGAGGCGTCGGTTTTGCTGTCGGAACTGCGCTGAGGTTTGCCATGACCTACGCAGACGCCGAAAGATGTGCAGAGCCTGAAGGGGGGAGCCCGCAACAAACAACGATCCGGTAGCGAATTTCCTACCAGTACCAAGTGATCAGTCAGGTCCGCCCGTCCACTTGAAGTTAGTGACTATTTTGTTATAGTTACCCTCCTATTTTGGGATAATTGCAGTAGGAGACGTACCGCTGATCGATGCAGGAGGAAAGAGGCCATGTCAAGCGTGCTTGTCGTACGGAGTGTGACCGGAGAGACTGGGGGGGAGCAGCCCCAAGTCGGACTTCGGGAACGGAAGAAAGCCCGCTTGCGGCGGCAGATCATCGACACCTCGATCAAGCTGTTCCGCAAGCGCGGGTACGAGGCCACGCGGATCGACGACATCGTGCAAGCGCTTGAGATCAGCCAGCCTACATTTTTTCGATATTTTCCAACCAAGGACGCGGTTCTACGGGAAGTGGGAGAACGCGGGTATGCCTGTATTTGCGAGAGGCTTCGTTCGGAGGTTTCGAGCAAGGCGCACACGAGCGAGCGCCTACGTCGTTTCTATCTAACCATGGCGCGAGAGGTGGAAGCCGACCGGCAACTCTGGCAAGCGGTGGTATTGTCGGGCGCCATGGATCCAGTGCGGTCGGCAGAACTGCGGGGGCAGGAGGAGGCTGCTGTCCGCCTGTTGCGGGAAATCCTGATGCAGGGGCAGAAGCAAGGCGAAGTGACGCGTACGTTTCCAGTCGTGCATCTGGCCGAGTTCATGGAGGGGCTTTACAACACGGTCGTACGGCAATGGGCGGTAGATCTCACCGGTCCGCACAAACTTACGGAACGGGTGCGGAGCGCGGTGGAGTTCTTCTTGCGCGGCATCCAGCCCTAGGCTTTCCAACATTGCTTCGGTATTCCTTGCCCGTTGAGTGGGTCGTCAGACAGGAAAACACGATGAAGGCCGCCGTTCTCCACGAATTCAAGACGCCGTTAGCGTTCGAGGAAGTCGCCCGGCCGGAGGCTGGCGAGGACGAAGTCTTGATCGAAGTAGACGTGTGCGGCGTGTGCCATTCCGATCTGCACGTGGCCGACGGTGACTGGACGCAACTGGCCGGCATCGTGAAGAAGACGCTGATCTTGGGACATGAGATCGTAGGCCGGGTAGTTGAGCGTGGCACGGCAGTTCAGAGTGTCCAGGTGGGAGAGCGGGTTGGCATACCGTGGATTCAGTGGACTTGCGGGCAATGTGAATTCTGCCGTGAAGGCAACGAGAATCTGTGCGTGCGTCAGCGCATCACGGGCGTTATGGTGGATGGCGGATATGCGGAATATGCCAAGGCTCCCGCCAGCCATGTGGTCAGGATTCCTGAGACCCTTTCGTCGCAGCAAGCAGCACCGCTGCTTTGTGCGGGAGTCACGGTTCATCGCGCCCTGAAGCAGGCGAACCTTCGCGCCGGGCAGCGCCTGGCGGTCTTCGGTGTGGGTGGACTTGGCCACATCGCGGTCCAGATCGGCCGTGCAACGGGAGCGGAAGTGACGGCGGTCGATGTCGCAGAAGAAAAACTCGCACTAGCGAAGTCGTTAGGGGCCGTACGAACATTAAACGCTGCGACGAATAACGTAGTGAAGGAAGTACGCGGCTTCGGCGGCGTGCACGTCGCGCTCGTCACTTCGGCGGCAAAGTCCGCATATGACATGGCATTTTACTGCGTGCGGCCAACAGGGACGCTACTGGCCGTGGGCTTGCCCGCCTACGACATTTCGTTCCCCCCAATTCTAATGGCCGCCGGCGAAATTCAGATCAAAGCTTCCGCCGTGGGCACACGCGAAGATCTGCGCGAGATTCTGGCCATGGGAGCAGCCGGCACCGTCCATTGTCGGGTGACGACACACCCGTTCGCCGAAGTTCGGGAAGTCCTGGGGCAGTTGAGCCGCGGCGAGGTGTCGGGACGGGCCGTGCTCCGCTTACGTGGCTAGTTCTGAAGGTGATGCTGACGTCGAGACTCGCCTTTGTCCCGCATTTGAAAATAGCGCAACCAATGTTTGACGTTAGTGACTTTAATATGATATTAACTATCACTTTCGTAGATGTCTGCTGGTCGGAGAGGCCGTTCTAAGCGTGAATGTCAAGCAGCTTTTCGATCTGACCGGCCGCGTTGCCATTGTTTCGGGTGGCTCCATGGGGCTGGGGCGCCAGATGGCAGAGGGTCTGGCCGAGATGGGGGCGAATCTGGTGCTCTGCGCCCGTAAAAAGGAGCGCTGCGAAGGGGCGGCGAAGGCCTTGCGTAGCCTGGATGTTCAGACGCTTGCGTTGGAATGCGATGTCAAGGACAAGACTGCGATTCAGCAAGTCGTGGATGACGCACTCGCCAAGTTCGGCCGCATCGACATTCTGGTTAACAACGCCGGCGTGTCGTGGGGAGCCCCGGTGGAAGAAATGACACTCGAGCAATGGGACAAAGTGCTCTCCACCAACTTGACCGGCACCTTCCTGTTTTGTCAGGCGGTGGGCAAGGCCATGATCGCGCAGGGTTCGGGCAAGATCATCAACATTGCATCGGTGGCGGGTTTGGGTGGAGCATCGTCGGAATTGCAGGCAATCGGCTACCACGCGAGCAAAGGCGGAGTGATCGCGTTCACCAAGGATTTGGCATGCAAGTGGGCCCCGCATAACATCCAGGTCAATGCGATCGCCCCAGGATGGTTTCCGACGCACATGTCAGGATGGATCATCGAGCACCGTAAGGATTCCCTGCTGGCCAAGATTCCGATTGGCCGCTTTGGCGGCGATCACGACTTGAAAGGCGCGGCGGTGTTCCTGGCGTCGGAGGCTTCGGCGTACGTGACCGGGCATGTGCTGGTCGTCGATGGAGGCCAGACCGCCTGGTAAGACTTTCATGAATCTCCCCCTGACGCCAGTGCGATTTCTTCGCTACTCAGAAGAGCAGTTTCCCCGCAAGACCGCGGTGGTGTGTCAGGACCGGCGATTTACTTATGCTGAGTTCGGCGATCGTGTGCGGCGTCTAGCGGGAGCGTTGCGTGACGCGGGACTGAAAGCCGGCGATCGCGTAGCATTTCTCAGCCTGAACTGCCATCGGCTGCTCGAAGCCTACTTCGGAGTCCTGGAAGCGAGCTGTGTTTTGCTTCCACTCAATTTTCGCCTGGCAGCGCCGGAGCTTACCTACATCCTGAATGATTCGGGAGCGGCGGTGCTGTTTCTGGAACAGGAGTTTGTTGGTCTCGTGGATTCGTTTCGGCGAGACCTGTCCACAGTGCGTTCATTCCATCAACTCGATGGGCTTCCGCAAGCGGGGTGGCTCTCCGTTCAGACCTACGAGCAGATGCTGCTCTCCGCCACACCCTACCGCGGAGAACTGATGGCATTTGATGAAAACTCCGTGGCGGAACTTTTTTACACCAGCGGAACCAGCGCCAACCCTAAGGGTGTGATGCTCACGCACCGCAACGTTTACATGTATGCGATGAACATCGCCCTGCACCATCACACCCGCTTTGAAGACGTGCTGTTGCATACGATCCCTTTGTTTCACGCCAACGGTTGGGGAGCTGCTCATACCATCACATTCATGGGAGGAACCCATGTCATGCTTCCGCGCTTCGTGCCGGAGGAAGTTTTTCGGCTGGTGCAGCGGGAGCGGGTCAGTGAGCTGAGTCTGGTTCCAATTATGGCTATGGCGCTGGTGAACTCGCCTGCACGTTCGAAGTACGATCTGAGCAGCGTGCAGTGGTCGGTGATTGGCGGTGCGGCGTCTTCTCCGGCTCTCATCCGCGATGTCGAGACGATGCTGGGATTTAAATGCTATTCGGGATACGGGCTGACAGAATGCTCACCCTCATTGTCCACCGCTGACCTCAAGCCGGACATGCAGTGCACGCCTGAAGAGCGGTACGTAGTGCAGTCCATGACCGGCTATGCCTTTCCCGGGTGTGAACTTCGAGTTGTGGACGCCGAAGACAATGATGTGCCTCGCGATGGAGTGACGATGGGAGAAATCATTGCCCGCAGTGACGGAGTGATGGCGGGTTACTGGCAAAAGCCGGAAGCCACGGCCGAAGCTCTGCGAGGGGGATGGTTTCACACCGGCGATATGGCTGTGATCGAAGGGAACGGGTACATCCGGATCGTGGATCGCATGAAGGACATTATCGTGAGTGGCGGTGAGAATGTTTCGTCACTCGACGTCGAAAAAGTGCTGTTGGCCCACCCTGATGTTTACGAAGCCGCAGTGATCCCAGCAACTGATGCGAAATGGGGCGAGGTGCCGAAGGCGGTGGTAGTGGCGAAACCTGGGTGCAAACTCAGCGAAGCAGAGCTGATCGAGTTTTGCCGCTCGCGCCTTGCGCACTACAAGTGTCCACACTCGATTGAATTTTGCGAGAGCTTGCCCAAAACAGCGACAGGAAAAGTTCTGAAGAGAGAGTTGCGCAAGAAGTATCAAAGCGTACCGGCAGCGATGCGGTCAGACGGTTGAGCGAACTGAGATAGGGTTCGCCCCATACGGCGTAGGGGTTTGGCGGCAATATGAACGACCTGGTGAGAATTACCAAAGATAACGATGTCGCGGTTATTACTATCGACAACCCACCAGTGAACGCTCTCAGTCCGGGAGTGCCGGAGGGGATCTGGGCGGCGATCGATGAGATGAATCGCGATGCTGCCATCAAGGCGGCGGTTGTAATTGGCGGCGGCCGCACTTTTGTCGCCGGCGCCGACATCAAGGAATTTGGCAAGATGACTTCGGGAGCCTCGCCTCGTAGAAGCCTGCTACCACTTCTTCTTCACATTGAAGACAGCCCCAAGCCGGTAGTGATGGCGATTCACGGGAATGCGTTTGGTGGCGGACTGGAACTGGCTATGGCCGGCCATTATCGGGTTGCGTCACCCGGGGCGCAAGTGGGTCAGCCGGAGGTGAAGCTAGGCATTATCCCCGGAGCCGGTGGGACGCAACGTTTGCCGCGGCTGGTGGGTGTTGCGAAGGCAGTCGAGATGTGCGCGGAGGGTAAGCCGGTGTCCGCGCGCCAGGCGGCCACGCTTGGATTGAACGACCGGTTGATCGAGGGAGATCTTCTGGCCGGGGCGGTGGCTTTTGCACGCGAGGTCGCTGATAGGCCTGCACCGAAGACGCGGAAGCGATCGGAGAAGCTAGGAACTGCGACGGAGAACGCACCGATTTTTGCGGCGGCACGCGACGCGGCTAGCAAGAAACAACGCGGGATGAAAGCTCCTCTGGCAGCGATCGATGCGGTGGAGGCGGCGACCAGATTATCGTTCGAAGAAGGCTGCCAAACCGAGGCGAAGCTTTTTACCGAATGCCTTTTCTCCGATCAGTCCAAGGCACTCATCCATGTTTTCTTCGGTGAGCGCGAGGTGGCGAAGATTCCAGACGTCCCCAGGGAGACTCCGGCATTCCCGGTGAACCGCGTGGCGGTCGTCGGCTCTGGAACGATGGGCGGCGGGATCGCGATGGTCTTCGCCAACGCGGGCATTCCGGTATTGCTGAAAGATGTCGATGAGGCCGCGCTCGAACTCGGCATGACCAAAATCCGAAAAAACTACGCGAGTTCAGTCCAGCGTGGGCGTTTTACCCAAGCGTTCGTGGACGAACGCCTGCGGCTGATTACGCCGGTGCTTACCTACGATGCCTTTTCCGAAGTAGACATGGTGGTGGAGGCGGTTTTCGAAGGAATGGCGCTGAAGAAGAGCGTCTTTGCAGAGTTGGACGGCGCTTGCCGGCGAGGAGCGATTCTGGCGAGCAACACTTCGACGCTCGATATTGATGAAATCGCTGGGGCCACGTCGCGCCCTGAAGCGGTGATTGGAACCCACTTCTTTAGCCCGGCCAACGTAATGCGGTTGCTCGAGATTGTGCGGGGAAAGAAGTCGAGCAAAGAAGTGATCGCGACGTGCATGGCACTGTCCAAGAAGCTGGGCAAGATCGGTGTGCTGGTAGGAAATTGCCGTGGCTTCGTAGGCAACCGCATGTTTGGACCCTATCGGCGGGAAGCGCAGTTCCTGGTCGAAGAAGGGGCGGATGTGGAAAAGGTGGACCACGCGCTCGTCGAATTCGGCTGCGCCATGGGTCCATTGGCGACCGGTGACCTGGCGGGTCTCGACGTGGGCTGGCGTATTCGCAAGGAGTACCGTCATCTGGAAAAACCGGGAATCCGCCAGCCGTTCGCTGAAGACCGTCTTTGTGAATTGGGGCGCTATGGGCAAAAAACGCTGAAGGGATGGTACCGATACGACGAGAACCGCCGTGCCAGCACGGATCCGGAGGTGACCGCTCTGGTGCGGAAGTGGAGCGCAGAAGCTGGAATACCGCAGCGGCAGATCCCGGCTGCTGAGATCGTCGACCGCTGCGTCTACGCGCTGGTGAATGAGGGGGCGCGGATTCTCGAAGAGGGATTCGCGCTGCGAGCGGTTGACATCGACATCATCTATCTCAACGGCTACGGATTCCCCGCGAACCGCGGCGGACCGATGTGGCACGCCGACACAGTGGGATTGCCAAGGGTTTACCAGCGCATTTGCGACTTCAATCAGCAGCACGGAGAACTCTGGACGCCGGCTCCTCTGCTAGGGCGTCTCGCGAAAGAGGGTAAAACATTCGCCGAGTTCGACAAGGAGCAAGTTGCGGCCGCATAGCATCTGAACCAGCGGCACAACGCGGGCGAGAGTCAGCCTCGCGGTTTGCAAGACAAAGACAGTGGGGATCTCATGAGAGAAGCGGTCATCGTGGCCAGTTCGCGCACGGTACTGGCAAAGTCATTCCGCGGATCGTTCAACCTGACCCGTCCAGAGGAACTGGCAGCACACTGCATCCGGGATGTGTTGCGCAAGTTGCCCCAACTCGATTCGCGGGAAGTGGAAGACGTGATTCTCGGTTGCGGGCAACCCCATGGCCCGCAAGGACACAACATCGCGAGGGTTTCTGCCCTGCTGGCAGGTCTGCCTACGTCAGTCGGTGGTGTAACCCTTAACCGGTTTTGCTCTTCCGGTCTGCAGTCCATTGCGCTAGCCGCATATCAGATTGTGAGCGGAGGCAGCGAGGTGGTGATCGGCGGCGGCGTGGAGAGCATCACGCTGACGCCACGCAACCATGATCCAAATCCTAAGCTCGTTGAACAGATGCCGGGCGTGTACATGGTCATGGGAGAAACTGCCGAGGTCGTGGCCAAGCGCTACAAAATCAGCCGGCAAGTGCAGGACGAATACGCGCTCCTGAGCCAGCAGCGCACGGCACGCGCGCAGCGAGAGGGCTTTTTTCAGGACGAAATCGCTCCCATCCGCGCAGTGCGCGCAACACTGGATAAGAAGACCAACGAAGTAGTCGCGAAGGAAGAAGTGTGTGCGGACAAGGATGAATGCAATCGTCCCGACACAACGCTCGAAGGCCTGCTATCGCTGAAGCCGCATTTTGACCCAAGCAGCGGTCAGGGCACGGTCACTGCGGGAAACTCCTCGCAGCTTTCCGACGGCGCTTCGGCCACGTTATTGATGTCGCGGCAGCGTGCGGACCAGCTTGGAATTCCCTACAAATTGGTTTTTCGCGGTTTCCAGGTGGCCGGTTGTGATCCCGATGAAATGGGCATTGGACCGGTTTTTGCAGTACCGAGGTTGTTGCAACGTGCCGGGCTGAAAATCAGCGACATCGACCTCTGGGAGCTCAATGAAGCGTTTGCAGTCCAGGTCGTCTATTGCCGCGATCGTCTGGAAATCGATTCTGAGAAATTGAACGTGAACGGTGGTTCGATCTCGCTTGGACATCCGTTCGGTATGACCGGGTCGCGCCTTGTAGGAACGCTGGCGATTGAAATGGCGCGGCGCAAGGCTCGCTACGGAGTCGTCACCATGTGCGTAGGCGGCGGGCAGGGCGCAGCCGGCCTATTCGAGCGCGCCAACTGAGCATGCGCCGCATCATCGGTAGCGGCTACAGGAATTGCAACCATGCGGGCAGTTTGCGATCAAGCGGGAACGGTAAGGCCGGGCGAAGAGCTTGATCTCGCCCAGTTCCAGCCGTTTCTGCTGGAGCACTTCGGCCACAGCGGGCCAGTTTCCGTCCAACAATTTCCGATGGGCCATTCCAATCTAACGTACCTAGTGCGCTTGGGGGACCAAGAGTTCGTGCTGCGACGCCCGCCCTTCGGCAGCAAGGTTCGATCCGCACATGACATGGCACGTGAATATCGCGTGCTGTCGAAACTGCATACCGCGTATCCCGTCGCGCCGAAGGCGCTCCTATATTGCGACGATCTGTCGATTCTGAATGCGCCCTTCTATCTCATGGAGCCAATCCGCGGAATGATCCTGCGTCGCGACCCGCCTCTCGGCGTGCCGTTTCCTCCTCAGACCGCGCGGCGATTGAGTGAAGCGTTCCTCGATAACCTGGCGCGTCTGCACGGCCTGGAGTACACGGCGATCGGCTTGGCTGATTTGGGCAAGCCGCAAGGCTATCTCAAGCGCCAGGTCGAAGGTTGGATCGAGCGCTACCACAATTCGAAAACCCACGACCTTCCGGAAATTGAACGTATTTCTTCGTGGCTCACCGAACGAATGCCGGTCAGCTACGATACGGCGCTCATTCACAATGACTACAAGTACGACAATGTCGTCCTCGATGTTGACGACGCGACGAACATGGTGGGCGTTCTGGATTGGGAGATGTGCACGCTGGGAGATCCGCTGACGGACTTGGGGACGACGCTCGCATATTGGACTGATCCGCAGGATCCAGAAGAACTCCAGGAAATTCGCAGCACGCCGACCACGCTGCCGGGCACACTGACGCGGGCACAACTAGTCGAGCGCTATGCCGCTGCGACCGGCCGTGATCCCGGCGACATGTCCTTCTATCTGACGTTTGCCCGCTTCAAAGTCGCGGTCATTATTCAGCAGATCTACTACCGCTACGTCCAAGGATTAACGCACGACTCGCGTTTCGCATGCATGCCGAAACGGGTTCATGCCTTGCTGCGCGCCTCATGGCGCTGCGCGGAAAGCGGAACGATATGAATCCCCGCTCACTTTGCGTAATACCGGACCAGCCACTCGGCGACACAGCAGGGCTTGTCGGAGGACTGACTCTCGACACGGATGAGGAAAGTGGCGTCTACAAACTCCGGCGATTCCTTCACCGAAAGCAGGGTGACGCGAGACCGCACCAGCGAACCGGCGCGAACGGCCGACGGAAAACGAACCTTGTTCAGGCCGTAGTTGACGCTCATCGCGACGCCCGAACGGACGGCGATTGTCTGTTTGAGAAAATAACTCAGCAGCGAAAGGGTCAGAAATCCATGAACAACGCAGTCGCCGAAGGGCGATTCGCGATGGGCCCGCTCCGGGTCCAAGTGAATCCATTGGCGGTCCTCGGTGGCGTCAGCAAATTCTTGGATTCGATCCTGCGTAATCACGAACCAGTCGGTCGGAGGGAATTCTCGTCCTTCGAACCGTTTCAAGGCACTTAGATTCTCTATCTCAAAAGGTGGCATAGGAGTAATTCATGACGACATTAACAGACATTCCACGCAAGACGACCAAAGGAACGGCATTTCTGATCGAAGAGTCGGCGCCCCAAGATATTTTCACGCCCGAAGATCTGTCCGAGGAGCATCTCGCCGTCGGTCAGATGGTCGATGAATTCTGGGCCCACGAAGTGGAACCGAATCTACCCGCGATCCGAGAAAAGAAGCCGGGCGCCGCGATGGCAGTGCTGCGGAAATCGGTCGATCTCGGTCTGACAGGCATGGCGATTCCAGAGGAATATGGCGGCATGGCGATGGATTTGCCGTCGCTGATGGTGACGGCTGAGCGCATGGGACGGGACGGCTCTTATGGAGGCTGGCACTCGGCGCACACCGGCATCGGCACCCTCCCGATTGTCTACTTTGGGAATGAGCAGCAAAAGCGGAAGTACTTGCCGAAGCTGGCCAAGGTCGAGATGCTCGCCGCTTATGCGCTGACCGAGCCTCTGGCCGGGTCGGATGCTCTGGCGGCACGGACCCGCGCAGATCTCACACCCGATGGAAAACACTACATGCTGAATGGCCAGAAGATGTGGATCACCAATGGCGGCGCGGCCGACCTGTTTACGGTATTTGCCAAGGTTGGAGGAGAAAAGTTCACGGCGTTTCTGGTTGAACGGAACTTTCCGGGCGTGAGCAGCGGGTCGGAGGAACACAAGATGGGAATCACCGGAAGTTCCACCACGGCCGTGTATTTGGACAACGTTCCAGTGCCGGTGGAAAACGTGCTGGGAGAAATTGGGCGGGGACACGTGATCGCATTCAACATCCTGAACATCGGACGATTGAAACTGGGGCCGGCCTTAGTCGGAGCCGCGAAAAATGTGCTTGCAACTTGTCTGAAATATGCCAAGCAACGCAAAGCATTCGGATCGGCGATTGCCGAATTCGGTGCGATTCAACACAAGCTTGCCGAAATGGCGATTCGCATTTTCGTGGCGGAGTCGATGGCATGGCGTGTGGTGGGACTGATTGAGAATCAAATGCACGTCGCGTCCGCTGCATCTGCAGATGGTTCCACCCAAGAACTGAAAGCCATCGAAGAGTTTGCCGCCGAATGCTCGATGGTCAAGGTTTACGCCGCCGAGATGCTCGACTATGTGGTCGATGAAGGCGTTCAGATACACGGCGGCTATGGATACCATCAGGACTATGCGGTGGAGCGTGCCTATCGCGATTCGCGAATCAACCGTCTGTTCGAGGGGACCAGCGAAATTAACCGATTAGTCATCACGGGCATGCCGTTGAAGCGTGCAGCCCGCGGACAACTTCCTCTTCTTGAGGCCGCCCGCGCTATCCTGCAGAATGCCGAGCCGCAAGTCGGCGGCGAATCTACCGATGTGGAGCTGAGCCTGGTTCATAAGGCGAAGAGAATCGCCTTACTGACGCTCGGAGTCGCCCACCAGAAATTTGGTGCGCAGCTCCAACAATATCAAGAGATCATCATGAACCTGTCCGACATCATCATGGAAGTGTTTGCCATGGAGTCGAGTCTACTACGCAGCCGGAAACTGGCGTTGGCCGGCGGCGGAGCTAATGCGGCGGATGCCTGCGCCGTGTACTTGCGCGATGCTATCGCCCGGGTCGAGCTCTCGTCGAGGACCGTGTTGAGCGCCTGTGACCAGGACGAGGAACTGTGGCGAAACCTTTCTCGCTTACGCGGGTATGCCACTCACGATCCGGTGAATGCAATCGCGATACGGCGCCAGATTGCCGGGCGGTTGCTGGCGAGCGAGCGATATACGGTCTGAAAGACAGAATTCGCGGCGAAGGAGTCAATGTGACACTCATCAATCACAAATTTCTGCTGGCAGCGCGCCCTGTGGGAATGCTGAAACGCAGCGACTGGACCTTCGTCGAAGAGCCGGTTCCGGAGCCGCAGGAAGGTCAGTTACTTGTTCAGGTGTTGTACATCTCGTTGGATCCGGCGATGCGTATGTGGATCAATGATGTGCGCTCGTATGTGCCGCCAGTGGGCATCGGAGAACTCATGCGGGCGCTAGGAGCGGGAATTGTGACTACGTCGCGTGACTCTCGCTTCGCGGTGGGTGATCACGTTTCAGGATTACTCGGAGTGCAGGAGTACGCGCTGACCGACGGCCGCGGAGTGACGAAGGTCGACGCGAAAACCGCTCCGCTGCCAAAGTATCTCAGCGCACTCGGCATGCCGGGCATGACCGCGTATTTCGGTCTTCTCGACACTGGCCAGCCAAAGCCTGGGGAGACAGTAGTGGTCTCGGCCGCAGCAGGAGCAGTGGGCAGTCTAGTGGGACAGATCGCCAAAATCACGAACTGCCGTGTGGTGGGCATCGCGGGAGGAGCGGAGAAGTGCCATTATATCGTGCACGAGCTGGGCCTCGATGCGGCCATCGACTACAGGTCCGAAGACGTGAAGCAGTCTCTTCAGAAGCATTGCCCAAAAGGTATTGATGTTTATTTTGACAACGTGGGCGGCACGATTCTAGAGGCTGCGCTGTCGAATCTTGCGCGGGGCGCGCGGGTTGTGATCTGCGGGGCAATCTCCCAGTACAACAATACCGGCCCGATGGCGGGACCCCGCAACTACATGTCTTTGCTTACGAATCGCGCCACGATGAAAGGCATGCTGGTATTCGACTATGTTGAGCGCTACCCGCAAGCCAGAGCGGAAATGGCGCGATGGATGGCGGCGGGCGAGCTGAAGTCACGCGAGGATATTGTCGAAGGGCTGGCAGCCTTTCCCGAAACTCTGCTCAAGCTTTTTAACGGCGAGAACTCGGGGAAGCTGATGCTTAAGGTGGGCTAGGCTCACCAAACGTTGAGGAGAGCCTCGGATGGCATTCGTCGACAATCAAGGGATAAAGATTTATTGGGACGAGGAGGGGTACGGAGCGCCCGTTCTCTTGATTATGGGTCTTGGGTATCCGTCGAGCCTGTGGCATCGCACGCGTCCTGTGCTGGCGCAACGGTACCGTACGGTAGCATTCGACAACCGAGGGGTGGGGCTGAGCGACGTGCCCGCCGGACCTTATTCAATTGCGACCATGGCATCGGACGCGGCTGCGGTTCTGGATGCAGCGGGAGTTTCCGACGCCCACGTTTTCGGCGTCTCGATGGGCGGCATGATTGCGCAAGAATTCGCGCTGCAATATCCGGCGCGGACGCGCTCATTGATTCTGGGCTGCACATCGCCCGGTGGGCCTTCTGCTGTGCGCGCGGAGAGCAAGGTGACGGATATTCTGATGGTGCGCGGCATGACGCTGCAGCAAGCGCGGGAAGCCATTCTTCCTTACATCTATTACGCGGCTACGCCACAAGAGAAAATCGAAGAGGACCTCAGCTTGCGCCGGCGCTGGCTCCCTTCCATGGAGGGTTACACGGCACAACTGCAGGGAATTCTGGCGTGGGAGTCCTACAGCAGAATCGCTCAGATCACGGCGCCGACGCTCGTCATCCATGGAAAATCCGACGCGCTGGTGCCCCCTGGCAACGGTGAGTTGATCGCGGAGCGGATTCCAGGTGCAAGACTCGTCCTACTCGAACACGCGAGTCACCTGTTTCTTACCGATCAGACCCAGGGCGCGCACCAGGAAATACTCGAATTTCTTTCGCATCCTTCTCTGATCGACCCTCGTAGAGCGCCTCGTCAGTAAAACAACGAGATTCCGAGAAATCGATTGCGAGCGCGCGTCCGCCTAACACGCCATTCACGACAAGCATAGAGCATCATCAAAACAATTCATTTGATGAATTTGGCGAACGCGGATAGGCTCGCGCCCATCATGAAGATGCGGCGCTCTGAACGGCACGAGCGTGGGGAATTGTTCGTTCTCATTCGCAAATCCAAGAAACCAGAAAATCTCATTCAAGACGATGCCGGCCTGGAAAAACGACCCGCAGGTGGGCAGAGCGGGCTGCTTTCTGGTGGGCGGCCGAATGTTCATTTGAATTCAGAGCAAGTCTAAGGTTAGGGGGGAACATGGTTTTCCAACAGAGCTGTTTGGATGGTCGTGCGACTTCACGTTACCGGGCCTGCTCCTGGAAGCGGAAGAATCCTGTCAAGTCACTCACAACTGTTTTTGTGTGCTTCCTGTTCGCAACCTTAATGGCTCATGGGCAGGGCGTGGGCACGTCCGGACAGATCACTGGAACTGTAACTGACTCTGCGGGCGCGGTCATGCTCAACGCGACTGTCAATGTTGTGGATACACAGACAGGTCTGAACCGCTCGGTGACGACGAACAGCGCCGGACAGTTTCGAGTTGCAGGGCTGTCGCCCGCCACCTACGATATCAGCGCGCGAATGGCCGGTTTTGGAACTGAAATCCGCAAGGGCGTCACTGTCGCCGTCGGTCAGACAGTGGTCTCTGATTTCAAGCTAAAACCGTCGCAGGTAGCGACGGTTGTCGAGGTAACGGATCAGCCGCCCGTGGTCGAAACTGAACGAGGCAGCCAAGCGGACACCATTACGCAACGGTACATCGCCGACCTGCCGGTTGACCGGCGCGATTATCTTACGTTTACTTTGCTCGCCCCAGGTGTCTCCGATTCCACCAGGCTGGCGGGGGACCAGGATTTCCGAGTCAAGCAAACCCCGCAGAGTGGGCTATCCTTCTACGGCAGTAATGGCAGAGGAAACAGCATAACCGTGGACGGTGGGGAAACCTCAGGTGACAGCGGTGGCGTGCGCCTGACGGTAAGCCAGGACGACGTGCAGGAATTCCAAATCAATCGCAGCAACTACGCGGCCGACTTGGGAGCAGCCACTGGGGCTTCGATCAACATTGTGACCAAGTCCGGCACCAACAACCTGCATGGCACCCTGTACGGTTTTTTCCGCGACTCTGCGCTAGACGCCGCGAATCCGTTTTCGTTCAGCCCGGCATTGCAACCCGGCCAAACCTTCAATCCTGCCGAGCCCGACTCTGTAGGTTCTCCGATCAAGGATTCTTTGACTCGCCAGCAATTCGGCGGAACGCTGGGTTTTCCGATCAAGAAAGACAAGACATTTCTGTTTGTTGCATTCGAAGGCCTGTTGCAGAATGCGCAGAACGCAGTTCCGCTGTTGACGGACACTAATATTTTTCGACCCACTGCGGCGCAAGATGCCATTATTGGTGGGCTGGCGAATTCATCGGTGCCCGTTGGCTGCCTTAATCTTCCGAACGGAACTGTCCTAACTTTGCCGTCAAATATTTGCGCCTTTGCCCTTCAGAGCGTTTTGACCTTGAACCCAAACCCCGGGTCGAACCCGTTCGTGACCCCGGGGCAAGCCGCGCTGAATGCGTTCCTCATAAACCAGTTCGAAACTCAGGGTGGACTTTTTCCTTACAACACCCGGGAATACTTGGCATCCGGACGGTTGGACCACCACTTTAATGAGAACAACGAAATTTCTGTCACCTACAGATATGGACACGATTTGGAGGAGTCTCCGGATGTGCAGTCTCTGACCGCTTATTCGGCGGGAAGTTCGATCCACACTTACGACAATAATCTGCAAGCCGCCTGGTATCATCAGTTCAGCGCAGCAGCCCAGAACGAGGCCCGGGTGCAGTGGGATTACAACAGCTTTAACGTAATTCCTAACGAGCCGGGACAGGTGGGCCTCCAGATTCCGAGTTTTATCAATAACCTGGGAACGAACATTTTTCTGCCCAGCATTACGATCCTGCGCCGCTACGAATTTGCGGATAATTTCACCCTAATCCGCGGCAATCACACGATCAGGTTCGGGGGTTCAGAACTGCTCCGGGGCAATCACACCGAATCGCACACTTTTTTCCCAGGTCGCTTTGTGTTCGGATCGCTCCCGGGCGCCGCGATCAGCCCCCAGCTTGCGAGCACTACTGTCAACCCGTTGCAATCGGCATCTTTCGGTCTACCTCAGGTTTACCAGCAGGGTTTTGGAAATCCGACCTATCCGTACTACACCCGACCGCTAACCGGGCTGTACGTGCAGGACTCTTGGAAGATCGCACCAAATTTCACTCTCAACTACGGTCTCCGCTACGAACTAGACACCCAGTTCGCACCTCTGACGACCTATAACAAGGATTTTGCTCCCCGAGTTTCCTTCGCGTGGGATCCTTCCCAGGATCACAAGACTGTGATCCGGGGAGGGTACGGAATCTTCTACGGACCCGTGGACGTACAGATCCCCGACGTGGACTTGAGCCTGGGGGTTGTGAACAAGAATAAATCCGCGGTCGAGAACAGCACACCGGCAGGGCAGGTCGCAAACTTGACCGCGATTTGCGGAATCGCCCCCCTGTTTCCGGGCAACGGCAGCAGCCCTTGCAACCGCGAAATTTCTATTTATGTAGATCCGATCACTCCGACTGGTCTCCCCGGCTTACAAACCGCGCCCGTGGTTTTCCAGACACTCTTCGCGCAGGGATTGATACAGTGCACGACCCCGACCCCCGGGAATGCTGCCTGCATCACGCCGGCCGCTGTGGCGCCGTTTGGGATCAATGTGACGAATAGCGGGATTCTTTCTCCGCTGCAAGTAGTTTTCGTAAACCAGCCGGGCTATCGTCCCGCAATTGCGCAGCAGGCTTCTTTTGGAATTGAACGTGAGATCGGACGCGGATTTTCGATTTCTCTGAGCGCAATCTATACTCACACGCAGAGGCTCCCGGTCGCAATCGATACCAATCTGCTGCCCGCGCCGTACACCACGGTAAGGTTGGCGAATGGCCAGGTCGTTACCTATCGCAACTGGAATACAAGTCCGGCGGCCGACCCCCTGGGCGGCACTGAGGGCCTGCCCTGCGCTCCCAACCCCACTCTCTGCTTCGTGAATCCGCTTGTGACGCAGAACAACCAATATAGTTCTGAGTCAGAAGCGCTTTACGAGGGCGGCATTTTGGAAGTTAAAAAGCGATTTAATGAGCACTTCTCCTTGTTCGGGAATTACACATACAGCAAAGGCTTTGACACTTCCACGGATTACAACTCCGACTACGGGCCGCAAGACCCGACCAATCTTGGGATGGATCGCGCTCTCTCCGAGTTTGATCAACGGAATAAAGTTGTGATCGCGGGAGTCTTCGACAGCCCCTGGAAACAGCCTGTCCTATCGGGTTTCCAGCTGGCCCCGGTTTTCTCGTACCACAGTGGCCATCCCTTCAATTTGCTAGCTGGAGGCGAGGTGAACGGCGACAATCACACCACCAATGAACGCCCCATCGGTGCTCCGCGCGACACGGGTCTGGGACCGAACTACATCGACTTCGACATGCGCTTGACCTGGGGGCACAAACTAGGCGAGAGGGCGAACCTGCAATTTACGGCGGAAGGATTCAACATCGCGAATCGGACAAATTTTGCCAGCGTAAATAACGAGGTAAGTCCTCTTTTCGGATTGACCCCGGGGTTTACGACGTTCAATGTGCATGGGATTCGTCCGGGCACGCTGCTCGGGGACGGCAGCGTGGCTACTCCCAGCACGCCGCTGGCGTTCACCTCCGCCTTCCCCAAGCGCCAGATTCAGCTCGGTGTGCGCTTCTCATTCTGAAGCACAGGCGACGGGGCAGGCGCCTCCGAGCATCGAAGGCCGCAGCCATTTCGCTCGGCTTCGCCAGCAGTCAGGCCAACGCCCCTGACTTTGTATTTCCTCAATTCCAACTTGGCAATCAAGGCGCGATGCACCTCATCGGGACCGTCCGCGATGCGAAGCGCGCGGATAGTGGCAAATAGTTGAGCCAGCGGAAGATCGTCGGACACCCCGGCGGCTCCGTGCATTTGAATTGCCTGGTCGATAATCTCCAGCGCAATGTTTGGAACGGCGACTTTGATTTGAGAGATTTCGCTGCGAGCTCCCTTGGCTCCGCCTTCATCGAGCATCCACGCGGCCTTGAGGGTAAGCAGACGGGCTTGTTCCAGCATGATGCGAGCATTGGCAATGACATCGGCATTGGCGCCCAGTTCCGCCAGGGGCTTGCCAAAGGCCACGCGATGTAGCGAGCGACGGCACAAAAGTTCAAGGGCGCGTTCGGCGGCTCCCAGTGTGCGCATGCAGTGATGAATGCGACCGGGGCCGAGCCGACCCTGCGCGATTTCAAAACCACGGCCCGGTCCCGCGATGATGTGGTCGAGCGGTAACCGAACATTCGTGAAGCTCACTTCACCGTGACCGAAAGGCGAATCATAGGAGCCAAAGACTGGGACCATGCGCTCGATCTTTAGGCCGGGACTATCGATGGGCACCAGAACCATGGAATGACGCCGATACCTCGAGGCGGAGTGATCGGTTATGCCCATAAAGATGAGCAGCCGGCAATGGGGATGGCCGATTCCGGAACTCCACCATTTCCTTCCGTTGAGAACCACATGCTCGCCCTGAATAAGAGCTGTAGCTTGCATGTTCGTCGCATCTGAGGAGGCTACGTCGGGTTCAGTCATGCAGAACGCCGAACGAACCTCGCCGGCCAGCAGCGGCATCAGCCAACGTTGCTTTTGCGCGGCCGAACCAAACTTCACCAGCACCTCCATATTGCCGGTGTCGGGTGCGTTGCAATTGAAGACCTCAGGGGCAATCGAAGAGCGCCCGGTGATTTCCGCCAAGGGTGCGTATTCCAGATTGGTAAGCCCGGCGCCATACTCCTGGTCGGGGAGAAACAGATTCCATAGGCCAGCCGCCCGCGCCTTGGCCTTCAAAGTCTCCATGACCGCGGGCTGCTTCCAGTGGTGCCAGTCGGGAAGATTCTGCAATTGTGCGCAATACTCCGGCTCCGCGGGCAGGACGTACTCTTGCATGAAAGCCGAGAGGCGTCGAATGTAACCCTGGGCTTTTGGTGATGGAGAAAAGTCCATTGGTTCAGAGTTCACCCTGCAGTCGTCTAGATTAGCGATTTCAGTAGAATTCTCCTAATGAATCCTACGAATCCTGTAATATATGCGGCGTGCATTTAAGTCAGGTCGACCTGAATCTGTTCGTGGTGCTGGAAGCCATTTATCGCGAGGGCAACATCACTCGTGCGGGCCAGCAACTGAACCTCACACAACCGGCGATCAGCCATGCGCTGAAGAGACTCCGCGATCTCCTGCAAGATCCGCTCTTCGTCCGCCAGGGGCCGCACATGGTACCGACACCGTTCACGCGGAACATGATTGAGCAAGTGCGCCAAGCGCTGCAAATTCTGGAACTGAATCTCAGCCAGAGTCGCAATTTCGTTCCCGAACACGCGCGCCGTAATTTTCACCTGTCGTTGTGGGAGTACGCCGAAGCCCTGATTCTTCCATCTTTGCTGAAGCGCCTAACGCATGCCGCGCCGGGAATGTCGATCACGACGTCGCGGGTCAAGCGCAGAGACTTAGAGACCGAACTCGCCAGCGGTTCGGTCGATTTGGCTATCGATATACCTATGACCGTAAGCGATCGCATTCGCCACAAGTGGCTCCTGAACGAACCATTCGTGGTCATCGCCCGGCAGGGTCATCCGGCGATTGGGGGCAGACTCGATCTGGATACCTACTTGGCGCAACGCCATATTCAGGTCTCTTCTCGGCGCCACGGCCCTAGCCTGATCGACGTCGAACTCAGCCGCCGGGGACTTCGCCGACAAGTGTTTCTGCGTAGCCAACACAACCTGACTGCCTGCATGGTGGTGAGTAAGACGGACATGCTGCTGACCTTGCCGGAGCGCCATGCGCAACTGCTGAACACGGTTTTGGTAAACCAAGTGTATCCCTTCCCACTCCAAGCGCCTCGTCTCGAAGCTCACTTGTACTGGCACGAGAGCGTGGAAAATGATCCGGCCAATCGCTGGCTGCGGGAAGAAATCGAAAAGGTCTTGTCTACGAAACGACAGGTGCCGGGTACACCGCGCAAGCCCGGCAGCAAAAGAAAACGCGCTGCCTCGGCACTTCGTGGATTCGCGCGCAAATGGCCGCCCGCTTTCGCGACTTAATAATAAGCCGAGCAACGGCAACGGAATTGTCCTATACGTCGCACTTGCGTCGAGCCAAGAACGGATCCGGGCCTGCGGTGGGCGAAGTGCAATTCCGAACGTCCACCACGTACGACAACGAAATGTATTCACACTCTGAAGTCGTGGACCGGTGGTTGATGCGTTGGGGAGGATTTCGGTTAGGTTGCTTCCACAGTCATGGTGTTTAACTTCTTTGCCGGCAATCACTGGCGCGATTTTTACGTAGTAGTGCAAGACTCTGTGGGAAACAAGGACAGCTCGATGCCAGGTCGGCTAAGCGTGCGTGTTTCAGCGGATTGCACTTCCGAGCGTGCAAGTTAGCCCGGCTTGACGTTGCATTAAAAAGGGGCATTGACAATGATCAACCAACCGTTTAAGGTTCGCCCCGTCGACGATCGAAAGGATTGATTCAAATAAAATTAGCCAGTCCGAAGTAGCTCGATTCGGTATGATCCGGGATTCGGCATAGCGTCTCTTATGCAGCTAAGCGTCTGCGATTCTGGAGCTGGCTTCGTCACGCTCCCACGACTGTGCAGGCTCATTCTCGGGGACCATGTCCGGATTCTGCATGATCACGCGCGCACAGGTGTTCCATCGCAGAATAGCATCGTCGTTCCCGGGTATCGCAAAATTCATGGCCTTCTCATAGTGATCCATTGCCTCCCGCATAGCGTGATACGCGGATGCGCCGGCTCCAGTGCCGCCGTGGCGAATGCGCGCGTTTCCGAAACGCTCCCAGATGATGCCCTGGTAGTAGGCCCGCTCGTAGTCGCCCTTGATCTGTGCAAGAGCCTCTTGTGCGGCTTTCACATGCACATCAGAATCGAATTGGTCGGTTCGGGCGAGCAGAAGCGAAATCAGCGCCTGCTGATGGTCGGGCACGATGGCCAGAATATCGAGGCAAATGCTTTCCGCAAGACTAGGTTCATTCAAAAGTCTGTAGCGCTCCACCTTCGCGAGCGCTTCGGGGATACTCTGCACTGAAATGGATTTCAGTTCGAAATGCATAACGTCTCCTATCTTTTCGAATTGCTGAATACCCGGAACAGTTTCGACAGCGGATCGAAGAAACGGTCCACAACGCGCTCCTTGAGCGGAATGATCGCGTTGTCGGTGATCGTGATGCTTTCAGGACAAACTTTGGTGCAGCACTTAGTGATGTTGCAAAGACCTATGCCGAATTGCTTTCTCAGATCTTCCACGCGATCGACCACGTCCAACGGATGCATTTCGAGCGCTGCCGCATACACCAGAAATCGCGGCCCAATGAATTGTTCGTGCATGTGATGGTCGCGCAAGACGTGGCAGACATCCTGACAGAGATAGCACTCAATGCACTTGCGAAACTCCTGCACCCGTTCGACATCCTCCTGGGCAATGCGCCAGGTGCCATCGGGCGCGTCGGGCTGCCGCGGCTGGAACTTCGGGATGCGCTTCTTTACCTCGTAATTCCACGATACGTCCGTGACCAGGTCCTTCATGTGTGGAAATGCCTTCATGGGTTCGACGGTCACACGCTTATCCAGCGGGAGCGTGTTCAGCCGCGTCATGCACATCAATTTCGGCATGCCATTGATTTCGGCCGAGCACGAACCGCATTTCCCCGCCTTGCAGTTCCAGCGAACCGCAAGATCGCCGGCCTGCTCCGCCTGTATTTGATGCACGGCATCGAGGACCACCATACCCTCTGAGACTTCTGTAGAGTAGTCCTGGAACTTCCCCTGGCCTTTTTCCCCGCGCCAGATCTGAAATGTGGCCGTTGCCATTACTTCATCTCCTGGATGATTTGCTGCAGATCCTCTCGCATGGGGGGAATGGGCTCGCGTGTGAGCTGCATTTCTCCACCGGCGCCTTTTCGCACCACGATGTTGAAGCCATCGTACTGCTTGTCCTTGGTGGAAAAATCATCGCGGAAATGCGCCCCACGGCTCTCTTTCCGCTCCAGCGCCGCCCGGGCAACAATTTCCGATACGGTCAGCAGGCTGTGCAGGTCAAGCGCTGTGTGCCAGCCCGAATTGTATTCCCGGTTTCCATCCACGCCGACTCGCTCGCTGGCAGTTCTTAACTCTCGAATGCGCTCGAGCGCTTGCAGGATCTCCTGTTCCTGACGCACGATCCCCACCAGTTCCTGCATCACGTCCTGCAATGCATGTTGCACGAGGTATGGATTGTCGGAGCCCTTGTGCTCGAAAGGCCGCAGCGCCCATTTTTCGGATGATCGCAGTTCATCCGTATTCACCGCACCCAGCGAGTTCTCTTTTGCGTAGGCTGCACCGTACTCTCCGGCTCGCTTGCCGAAGACTAATAAATCGGAAAGTGAATTCCCGCCGAGCCGGTTGGCGCCATGCAGACCTGCCGCACACTCTCCCGCTGCAAACAGGCCAGGCACGTCTGACATTTGGGAATCCGCGTCCACCTTCACGCCCCCCATCATGTAGTGAGTCGTAGGACCCACTTCCATCGGCTCCTGGGTAATGTCAATGTCGGCAAGCTGTTTGAACTGGTGATACATGCTGGGCAGCTTCTTCTTTATATGCTCCGCGGCGTTCGGAATTCTCTCTTTGATCCACGCAATGTCCAGAAACACGCCGCCGTGCGGACTGCCCCGCCCTCCCCGAACCTCCTGCCGGATGCAGCGGGCCACGTGGTCGCGGGTCAGCAGCTCGGGCGGGCGTCTTGCGTTCTTATCTCCCTGCGTGTATCGCCAGCCTTCTTCTTCCGTGTCAGCCGTCGAGTTGGCATACAGCGGTGGAATGTCTTTGAACATGAATCGCTCGCCATTCCGGTTACGCATCACTCCTCCCTCGCCGCGCACTCCTTCCGTGACTAGAATGCCGCGCACGCTTGGTGGCCAAATCATTCCCGTGGGATGGAACTGCACAAATTCCATGTCCATCAGCGCCGCACCGGCATGGTAGGCGAGCGAATGGCCGTCGCCCGTGTATTCCCAACTGTTGCTGGTGATTTTGTAAGCCCTTCCGATTCCTCCCGTCGCCAGCACTACGGCTTTGGCGCGGAACAGGTGAAATCGGCCGCGCTCGCGGTCGTATCCAAACGCGCCGGCGATGCGGCCGCCGTCCTTCAACAGCGTGACGACTGTGTGTTCCATGAAAACGTCGAGCCCCAGATGGATTCCATGGTCTTGAAGAGTGCGGATCATTTCCAGGCCGGTACGGTCGCCCACATGGGCAAGCCGAGGATACCGATGGCCGCCGAAATTCCGCTGGAGAATTCGGCCGTCGCTCGTGCGATCAAAAAGTGCGCCCCAGGCTTCCAGTTCGCGCACGCATGCCGGAGCTTCCTTGGCATGCAGTTCCGCCATCCGCCAGTTACTCAGGTATTGACCGCCGCGCATGGTGTCGGCAAAGTGAACGCGCCAGCTATCCCGGTCGTCCACATTTCCCATCGCCGCGGCTATGCCGCCCTCGGCCATGACGGTGTGTGCTTTGCCAAGAAGAGATTTCGAAATGACCGCGACCTTTCCGCCAGCGGCCGAAACCTCGACGGCAGCCCGCAGACCGGCACCCCCAGCTCCGATGATCAGAACGTCGTGCTCATGCGTGATGTACTCGCTCACTAAAAAATCCTCCAATCTGTCCAGATACCCATCGAGCACATCCGCACGTAGAAATCAGAAAACGCAACAGAGAAGAGGCTGCACCAGGCAAACAGCATATGGCGCCGGTTCAGGCAACTCACGCAATCGTAGACTCGCTTGTGGGCCGGCGCCCTCGCCAATCGATCGCGAAAACCGCCGACCAGATGACGAAATGAGTGGCATCCCAGAGTGTAGGAAGTCAACAGCACGAGGTTTACCAACAAGACGAGGGTGCCGACGCCAATGCCAAACCGGCCGTCGAACCAGAACGCATTCCACACGTCCCGCCCCAAAATCACGAGAAACACGAGGGCCAGATATAGAAAATACCGATGGACGTTTTGCAGGATCAAAGGAAAGGACCGTTCGCCGAGATATGTCTTCCGCGGTTCACCCACGGTGCAGGAAGGCGGATCGGCCCAAAAAGCCTTGTAATATGCCCCGCGATAGTAGTAGCACGTCACTCGAAATCCGCCCGGCGCCCACAGAATCAGCACTGCTCCTGTGACCCACGCAGGCATCCAGCTTGGGTTCGGACCAAACCAATTTTCGTGGGCGGGGCCGAACAATTCGGGCGAATAAAACGGTGAGAGATATGGTCCGAACCTGAAATGCTGCCCCTGTAGCGCAGCCCACGTCGAGTAAACGACGAATGCCGACAAACCAAGAAACACAACCAGTGGCTGTACCCACCAATTGTCGGCTCGCCGCGTCTGTCCAAAGCCAGTGGGCAACAACGGGACGTCAATCTGAGACATCGAGCCTCCTCACCCGTCGACGCGGACCTTGCGGCCGCGATCAACCGCTAGCCTGATGTGATTGAATTCTGGCGGTAGCCATGATACAGCGAAATTCACTGTTTTCGGAAACGATGCCCCAAGTAAACGGTGGAGCAACAATGAACCGAAAGCACGGACGCCGCACGCAATCGAAGTCCGCTGCAATCGTGCTATGGTACAGTTTTCATGACAACCAGTTTGATTGTGGTCCGGCTGGACGCAACGATGAGTACAGGACGCGAGATTCGCAGCTACGACTATGTGAACCGTCCCTATGAGCGCGTCCGCGATGCGTTGACGCAGAACGCACTCACTGTATTCCGGTCGGCCACGAAGGCGGCTGCGTCCCGGGCGCAATCGATCGCGGCTGAACTGCACCTCGATTTTGGCGGTATTGGCGTTAAGACAGACATCAATATTTATGTGAGAAACATTGAGGAAAAAGTCGCTGACACCACTTCAACTCCTACCACGCGGTTGCTGCTGGAGTGGGAGGCAGCGACCATGCCGAGACTGTTTCCGCTCATGAGGGGCGAGCTTTCCGTGTATCCGCTGACCTCGACCGAAACGCAATTGGATTTCTCCGGGATTTACGAACCACCTTTCGGTGCCGTGGGAAAAACCATGAATGCGATCATCGGCCACCGCATCGCGGAAGTGTCGGTGCATCGCTTCGTTAGCGACGTGGCAGGATATCTCCGGCAAGCCCTTGCCTAGATAATTACATCGCTGCGTACTCGCAGCGCTCAAAAAGGAGCTCATGTTGACCGCCGCGTTGAAACGAACGCTGTCCCGAAGCAGGCTTCGAGGAAGTTGACCGGATTAGATCCTTCTCCGAATCAGGCGGTCGACGCGTTGGGAGGATTTTCGATCGACGAGGGTGGAATCTTTCTCGTCTTTCTGATCCACTCGGCGGCTCGTTGTTCGGCTTCGAGCAGCTGTTCCATGGTCATGGACTGGTTGCGTACACCAGGTTCTTTGGTCCGGCGCGACGAGCCGCGTGGAGTTGTGCCAAGGCGATTCGCACGGTAGGCAATCCCTATTCAGGGGCTTTTTCACAGATGGCCCGCGTGGCGAGCGCCGTTGAAATAAGAGGCGTATCCGGAACAACCGGAGCAATCTGCCTGGCCGCCGTCCGAAGGCTAAATAATCACGCCAGCCGCTTCAGGTCGGACTTCAAATTGAGGTTCTTGATCAGCCGATGCAGGTACTTGGGATGGATTCCCAACAGGCGTGCCGCTTCGACGTGGTTCCCTTTAGCATCGTCCATGGCGGTGATTACTAGTTGCTTCTTCGTCTGGTGAAGCGTGTTGTGATACAGCGCCGCCATCTCCGACGACTGCTCTTCCAGCATCGCTTCAGGAAGATCTTCCGGCAGGATCTCGTCCGTCAGTCCCAGCACGATGGCATGTTCGATGGCGTTTTCCAGTTCGCGCACGTTGCCGGGCCAGCTATATTGCATCAGCAGTGACCGTACCTCCGGCGAAATGCCTCTGAAGCCCCGTTTTGACTTTGCCGCAAACTTATTGGCAAAATGCAGCGCCAGCGCGGGTATGTCTTCGCGATGCTCGCGCAGGGGCGGCAACGACACCGAAACGACATTCAGGCGGTAATAGAGGTCTTGCCGGAAGTGGCCCGCCTTAATCGCGTGCTCCAGGTTCTTGTTGGTTGCGGCGATGACGCGCGCGTTAAACGGCAGCAGGCGGGTGCCCCCCAGCCGCTCGAACTCACGCTGCTGCAGGACCCGCAGCAGTTTGGCCTGGAGCAGGGGAGCCATTTCGCCGATTTCGTCGAGCAACAACGTTCCGTCCTCGGCGGCTTCGAACTTGCCCTTCTTGATCGCAGACGCGCCGGTGAAAGCTCCTTTCTCATGCCCAAACAGTTCGCTCTCCAGCAAAGTTTCCGGAATTGCAGCGCAGTTGATAGCGACGAAAGGCCTGCTGGGGCGCAGGCTGTTGGCATGGATGGCACGAGCCACCATCTCCTTGCCAGTTCCGCTTTCCCCGCGGATAAGCACCGTCGAATCGCCCTTTGCCACCCGTCCGATAAACTCGGTGACCCGCGACATTGCCCGGCTCTCGCCGATCAGAGTGGCTGCGCCCACGTCCGCTCGGAGCTGCTGGTTCTCAGCCCGGAGAGAATCGAGCTTTAACAGATTCTCCAGAGATACGGCTGCAATGCGGGAAACCGAGCTCAGGAAGTACACGTGGTCCTCGCCGAATGGGGGCGATGTTGCCGGCGAAGTCAGGTAGATCACCCCGAGGATGTTCTCCGCCGCGACCAGGGGAACGCACAACACGTGTTCAGCCGGCGCGGGTGCAGCAGACGCGGTTGTGAAGACAGCGCAGCGTTCCCACATGGCTCGTTGCGCCCACTCCTCCCGGATAACCATTTTTTGCTTGGCCTCGCCGTCGCGGTTCCACGTGCAAGGCGGGTTAGGTTCCTCATCTGCGTTCGGCTGCAGCACAATTGCACCTTGTGCCGCGGGGATCACCTCGAAAATCAGCCCCAGCAACTCGCGCTGCAAAGCTTCCACGTCGTGGAAGGAGTTGACGAGATTGGCGATTTTGAAAAATGCTGACAGGTCGCGCGCCATCCGGCCTATGCCCGAGGCGTCCGATGGCAATCCTGAACGCTGATCGAGGAACAACGCAGTCAGCGTTCCGCTGGTCGTTTGTTTGCCGGCGCCCAATGATTGCGGGCTAGCGTCCTCATCCTGACCAATGAGGAACACAAACTCGCTGGTTCCGATACGAATCCGGTCTCCGTGTTGAATGGGCGTACGACTAATCTGAATCCCGTTGACGAACGTCCCGTTGTGACTGTCGAGGTCGGAAATTTCATAAATGCCCTGGGTGACTTGGCTGATGGCGCAGTGCTTTCGCGAAACTGCGGAGTCGCCGATCATGACCTGGTTGGCTGGGTCCCGCCCCAAAGACAGCGGATCGTCAGTTATGGTGTGGACCGTCCCCTCCATCGGCCCTGACATCGCGACCAACCTCGGATTCAAGGAGTCTCCCTCCTCCGGAACAGTCTAGCCGACTTTCCTTTGCGACGCGTCGTCGAATCGACTGGCTTCGCGCGCAACCGCCCGATCAGGATGATCTCCTCAAGCTTCTTTTTCTTGAGTAGATTTTTCGCGGGGAACCTGGCGGTTCTCCCCGGTATCCGATCGGCTACCGCATGTCAGCCCGGAAACCATGTCGACGCCTTGGGCCACAACTCATCTTGTTGCAAACGCAGCAAAATGATTCAGCAAAAGAGACCGGCTCGACCTGGCACCACGCTTGCTCTAACTCAACGCGTCACAGCAGTATTCAGCGAAGGCGTTGAAGACTTCTAGAGACAAAATTCAGTTTGGGTTCCACTGCAAGGAGCCCCAAGGAGGACGTCATGAAACGCAACCTTATCACGATCCTGTCGCTGGTGGTCATGTCGCTGTTGCTCAACGCCACCGGTGCTTACGCTCAGTCCTACGCGAAGGCCAATGTGCCGTTCGCCTTCAACGTTGGGGCTGCGCTACTGCCAGCCGGAACCTACGAAATCAGGATCTTAAGCCAAAGCCCGAACGAGATTATGATCCGGAACACCGAAACCATGGCGGCTGCATTGTCGATCGCCAGGACCGAGAGTCCTCGCAACACGGAAAGCAAGCTGGTGTTTGACCGCGTCGGTACCCAATACTTCCTGACCGAGGTTTGGAAGGGCTCGGGCGCGGGTGGCATGATCGTCCCAACCTCCAAGCACGAACAGGAACTGAAGAAGGAACTGCAACTCGCCAAAGCATCCGGAGTCGGTAACGAACAGGTCGTCGTCGCACTAAAGTGAGATCGGCAACCCAAACTACGGAGCCGGAGCCTACCGCTCCGGCTCTTGCGTTTTGATGCGGCGAGCGCAAAGCGAGTCCCAGACGAGTCGCGCGTACGCATATGAGTTAGCGTACTGGAACGCGAGATCCTGTTTCCAAATCAGGCCATAGACGCGTTGGGAGGATTTTCAATCGACGAGGGTGGAATCTTTCTCATCTTTCTGATCCACTCGGCGGCTCTTTGTTCGGCTTCGAGCAATTGCTCCATGGTCATGGACTGATTGAGATGGTTTTTAGCCTGGCTGATCTGTTCGCCAGCGATCAGAAACCACATATAGGCGTGCACCAGGTCCTTCGGTCCAGCACGACGAGCCGCGTAAAGTTGTGCCAAGGCGATTTGCGCGGTCGGCAGGCCCTGCTCGGCGGCTTTTTCACAGATGGCGAGCGTCGCCTTATCGAGGCGAGCGCCATTGCTGGGGCTCGCAAACAATGATGCGGCCAGCGATTGTGCCGGAGTGACTCTCCTGACTGATCTTGGGAACCACGACTTTGCGGCATACACTCCTTGCCAAAATGAATTAGCAATAAAAACACACGGGCCAGCCTCTTTTCACTGGAATTAAGTAGTTGGTCGACTAACTTTTCCTTGTAGCGGATATTCCGCGCCAGCAGATACGCCGCGAACATATCGGAAAAAGGGGCAGTGGGCTAACGGAATTGGCCCACTACCGAAAAAGGGGAAAACGCGTGTTCGCCGTGAAGTGCCTCCATTCATTTCAGTCCCAGCATTCTTGCGCGTCCTCCCTTGTGCGTCCGCTGCGAATTCGTTGTGAGCGTTCTTGATCAGACTTAAAAGTCCCGAGATGAGAAAGTTCATTACGGAACTGTTTCCGAGCGAGACCGAGTCTTCAGTGCGTTTCGTTCTGAAATCGTGCCTCTCCATCCACGCAACCCGCAGCAGTAGAGCACTACCGGGCAAGCCTAAGGATGAACCGGCAAGAGGAAGCACAATGCGTATCATACCCTCCGTTCGTTCTCTGTTGTTTGCGTTCGTAATGCTGGCCATCTCGGCGGCATCGTTCGCGCAAATCGGTGTATCCATTTCAGTTGGTCCGCCTGCGCTACCTGTGTACGAGCAACCGCCCGTCCCTGCCCAGGGTTATCTTTGGACACCTGGCTACTGGGCTTATAGCGACGGCGGTTACTTCTTTGTGCCAGGTACCTGGGTCATGGCTCCGCAACCTGGTTTCCTCTGGACTCCAGGCTATTGGGGCTGGGGCGGCGGTGGATTTGCTTTCAATGAAGGCTATTGGGGTCCGCAAGTCGGTTTTTATGGCGGGATCAATTATGGTTTCGGTTACGGCGGTGAAGGTTATCAAGGTGGCCGCTGGAACAACGGACAGTTCCAATACAACACTGCGGTCAACAACGTGAATGTTACCAACATTCACAACACTTATAACACCACGGTGATCAACAATACGACAGTGAACCGCGTCAGCTATAACGGTGGCGCAGGTGGGACCACCGCGCGTCCGACCGCTCAAGATGAGGCCGCGGCCCACGAGAAGCATATCGCCCCGGTAGCTGCTCAAACGCAACAAGTGGCCGCTGCCCGCACCAACCCAGAACAACGAGCGTCGGTGAACCAAGGGAAGCCGCCCGTTGCTGCAACATCCAAACCGGGTGAATTTACCGGCAAGGGTACGGTGGCAGCCAAGGAGGCAGGCGCTCCTTATAAGGCCACCGAGAACAAGGCAGCTGAGAACAAGGCAGCTGAGAACAAGGCAGCTGAGAACAAGGCAGCTGAGAGTAAAGCGACCGACAGCAAGGCGGCCGAGAACAAGGCGGCTGAGAACAAGGCAGCTGAAAGTAAGGCTACCGAGAACAAAGCGGCTGAGAACAAGGCAGCTGAAAGTAAAGCGACCGACAGCAAGGCGGCTGAGAACAAGGCAGCTGAAAGTAAGGCTACCGAGAACAAAGCGGCTGAGAACAAGGCAGCTGAAAGTAAAGCTACCGAGAACAAAGCAGCTGAGAACAAGGCAGCCGAAAGTAAGGCTACCGAGAACAAAGCGGCTGCGAACAAGGCAGCTGCGAGCGCGGCAAAGCCTGAAAGCAAGCCTCGTCCACAGACCGCCAAGGCGACTACGCCAAAACCTGAGAATGCAACGCATGCAAAGGCTGCGCCTGAGAAAGCAGCCGCGCGCCCCGAGAACACACCTCGTCCGGCTGTGAGCGCGGCAAAGCCTGAAAGCAAGCCTAGTCCGGAGACGGCCAAGGCGAGCACACCAAAACCGCAGAATGCAACGCACGCGAAGGCTGCTCCCAGTCCAGAGAACAAGCCTGGTGCGACAGCGGCGGCTCGACCCGAGAATGCGCCACATCCGCAAGCCCAGGCGCATCAGGAGCCTGCTCCCAAAACCCAGGCTGCGGTCCACCCAGAGAGCGCTCCTAAGCCAGCAAAAGAAGAGGCCCATCCAGAAGAACGCCGACAACAGTAGTAAACCCGACTACTTCCACGAGACGGCTCGTAGCACATGCTGCGAGCCGCTTCTTGCGTTCCGGATGGTGCGTTTGCCTCTAAGTTCAGGTTCCTGCGATCCGCGCAATGCCCGATCGGCCTAGCTGAGACATTCCGCAGAGGCAGGCCGACCGACCCAAGCTGCTGATAGGCCAAAGATTAAAGAGATGGAAACTCTGTCGAACTGCTACAGCGTAGGGCGGAAAACCTTGCTCATTTGTCCTTGGGCGATCTCCGGAACCTGATCGGCACTAAATCCATCGGTAGCGTCATGAGACGTGCAATTTTGACCACTCCAGGGGGCGGCGACTTAAAAAATAGATCCCACGCTGGCGGTCGCGTCCCTTCTAAGGAGTGACTGCACACGGTGGCCCGAGCGGGCCTTTGCAGTTTGACCGACTTGGAAGCTACCCCGGCCGCCGGCTCCGCATACGTAAAGGGCCTACGCCGTTTACTAGCCGCTGGAACGGAAGCATATTGGGTTGGTGGTTGAAGAAAATCCTAGAAATGTTGCGCGCCTGGCTCAGGCAACTCTCCGCACACTGTTAGGCTCACGCAGCATTCTTTCGATCGCCGCCTGTAATTCAGTTGCCATATTCTTTTTGGCATCTTCGAAACTATTGCCACCTACCGTGACCGACGGGCTTTCGCACCGCCCCTTCCAGCCATCACCTTCGGACCAGAAATCGCACCCAATCGGTATGCTAGCCGTCACCGCTAGGTTCACTCTTTGAGATGTCATATTTACCTCAACTCGAATCTTGGTTGTGCAAGTCGATCATTCTTTGATTGTGATTCCGATTTCTCTGTCGAATTCTTGCGCGTTCAGGAGTCCGGCTTAAGAACTTGGAGCATCTGAGTGAAACTCCATAACGTTACTCGGTAAGAATCTGACCGTCTGTCCCAAACAGCTCACATGTAGAGAAAGGCGAGGTTCATGTCGATCCGGTTCTCTCTGATTACGCAACTGTTCGAGTCCGTATTCCAGCGGGGGGCCACGTTGTTGGAGACTTTTCGTACTGATGTCGCTTAGTATGCGCTCTGGTTGCGTGCCCACGGTTAGTGTCAAGGTTCCAGTCATTAACTTTATTGCGAGGACTGAAGTGCAGTTTCAGTAGAAAGAATGGCGCGGACATATCCGCGAGCTGCGCCCTGACCAAAGATCGTCAGCTTTTCGGGAAACGATAAGATCTTTCTACCGCCGTGGGTGATCGTAAGGAAAGCCTTTCGGATCGAATTGCCTGCGTTTCCTTGGCGCTGCCACGGGTGTCACGATTGGCCATGGCGTTCTACTGCTTGACTGGGGGGCGTCGACACGTCCTTCCGTATTATTGCGCCGCCAGTACTCACGAATTGCGGTGATCAGCATCCCCCTGTGATGTGTTCGGGGAAGATTGGGAGCAGCCTCCTAAAGCGAACCAGAGTTCCGGAACAGGAGATCGTTGATGCAATCACGATTACACCAACTGAGAATTGTGGTTTCTTTCGCGTTCCGATCCCCGCCCGCTCGTATACCGTAGCTCTTCGGGCCACAGAAGTAACTCAGACTCTAGGGGGTGTAGCACGTTTGCCCTCGCGTACGCTACCACTCAGGTTCCTGGGACTGCGGGATTCTGTTCCTGACATCTAAGGATGTTGCAGCCAAGAAAGACGAGTGTGAGCAATTTTGACCAGTCTTTGCAGGTAAGAATATTGACACTAACTCCAGGTCTTGGAGTTGGCCCATGCACTCGCTTGTCTACTTGAAGTCCCCACGCCAAATCGTTTTGTGCGTCGACGATACCTTGGCGGAGCAACTAGCAAAATTACCCGTTGTCATTTTTGGTGACTGGTATATCCCAAGCGGGGACGGTAGGGTCGATGCCAGCGACTACTAAAGATGACGAAGCCATCATTAAGGGGCACATGCTCCACCTCGGACTTTATCGCCGCGTGGCCAACAAGCTAGAGGTTGACCCTTCCTATGTAAGCCGAGTTGCTACCGGCAAGCGAAGAAGCCTGAAGGTTCGACGTGCCCTCCTGGACGAGCTTCGCAAGTTACAACGGCTGTTGAGGTGAATGTCGGGCTACACCGGTGCAGATTATCTTGGTGCGTGAGGCAATGAGAGAACGAATCCGAGAACCGGAACGCCCCGGCGACCATTATTGAAATGAGGAATGTCTTGGGCATGAGTCAGCGATTCACGATCGATCGGTCCTCTTTCGAACAGGTTCTGTGCGCCACATCACTGATCCAACAACTGAACAGGCAGGTCCGGAGTGGTCACGTCCCCGACCAGGATAACCCCCAGCCACTATCCGACCTGGTCGAAGCCCAGCTGGCAATTGAGACCGAGACCATAGATTTGGAAGCGGCCATGAATCGAGTCGTAGGCCTAGCTGTGAAACTGAGCCGAGCCACGGGAGCCGCGACCTGGCTGTTCAGCGGACGTGAATTTGTTTACCGTGCCGGGACCGGGAGTGGGGCCAATGATGAGCGATTACAACTCGATACGCTATCAGAGTTGGCGTCGATCTGTGGCCCCAGCGGCCACTCAATTCAAAACCGACACGAATCAAACCATTGGAGTCCGGCGTATGACGCCATTCACCCAGGCTCGGTGAAGTCTTTGCTGGTTGCCCCCATATATCACGGGCGGAGCGTCGCGGGCGCATTAGCGGTGTTCTCGGTAGAGTTCAACGCCTTCACGGAGTGTGACGCCACAAACGCCCGTTTGCTGTCTGGATTGCTCACGCATGCACTGGGCAAAGCCGCGGAGGCTGAGCTTAAACAGAACGTCAGCCTGGAACGCGCAACCATGCTGCAAGCGATTGATCAACTCATCCCCGCACTGAGAGCGCTGGCGAAAAAGAAGGAACGCGAATCCCACGGGTCGCCGAACAGAATCCCTCCTCTCCGCACTGAACTTGAGCCCGGATCCAAGCTAACCGCAATCCGGGCACCAGGAACCAGTACGCAAGAGCCTGGCGACGGCATACTAGAAAGCTCCGACAGCCCGTCGGCACTCAGAGTAGTGACGGACAGAACTGAGTTTGAGTTGACTGACCGTCTGATGATGCTGACGGGTGCGCGCGATGTGGCCGACAATTCATTGCCACCCGCTTATCCGGCACCGGAGCCAAAGCGTGCACGAGAATCGACCTGTGCTATAGTGCCGCCGAACATTTTGACGCTTTGTAGTGAAGCCCTGATTGCCGCGGCGACAGTTCAGGGGGACTCTCCATTTTGGTCCCTGACCGGTCTGACGGAGTTAGCGCACAGACAACTGAGCAAAGCGAGAGTTTGGTTGGTGACCACGACGGATACCCTGAGGGGCCTCCTCGCTATTGCTACAAATCAGTTGCGCCCCTCCGCTCCTGTTCGACTCAGGTTGAAGCTACCGAGGCTATCCACGGTGGTTGTTCCAGCAGCAGTGCCCCTGATCATGCTTGTCTTTCTGTTTTCGATCACAAGAGCAAGCCACCCTTCCAATGCCGTAGTGGCACCTTCTGAGACGAGCACTGCGGCGAAGCTGATGACGACGACCGAACCCTCGCAAGATGTACATCAGCGTTCTGGCCCCTTTCCTGCGTTCAAATTGAGTCACAGGCAGGTAACCGACCCCGCCATGTCGTCTGCGCTGCGGGACTTAAGCCGCAGCGAGATTGTCGGGTTGCAGCGTCGAGCGGCGTACGGGGACAATTCGGCAGCCCTCTTACTGGGAATGGCCTACGAAACTGGCCATTTGGTACCGCAGAACTGCATAAAAGCCAGAGAGTGGGTTACTGAATCGGCAAATGAGGGCAACGCCGCTGCCCAATACAACCTTGGCCTGCGCTATCGACAAGGCGACGGAGTACCCGTCAATCAGGAGGTCGGAGCGCAGTGGCTTAGGAAGGCAGCGGCACAGAAGTATTTCCAGGCTCAGTTGGCCCTGGAGTCGGTCCCCTAACGGCATTCCGATGCTGCGGCATCGCCAACCATTCATGAAGCTAGCGAATTAAGACTGTTTGGCAAAGCCGCTTGCGTATTCGGGCGAGACGAGACAGTCCCTAAATCGCTGCACCATGGTGAACACGATTGCTGCATTTTTCGGAATGAAGTTCTACTCGTGGAGCACGATGTTGAGAAGCGACCTGTGCACGTGCAATGCATTGCCAGTGGATTTGCTGTTGTCTGGCGGCTGCGCTCCGTATTGAGCAACGGCGAGGAAAGCCTTCGGATCGAATGCCTGCGTTCTTCGCGGCTGCCACGGGTGTCACGATTGACCACGGTTTTCTCCTGCTTGACTGGGGGGAGCGACGACACGTCCCCTCTGTTCAGGGAAATGGAGAGGAGCCTCCTAAAGCGAAGCAGCGTTTCAGAGCAGGAGATCGTTGATGCAATCACGATTACACCAACTGAAAATTGGTGGTTTCTTTCGCCCTCCAATCCCCGCCCCCGGTCGTACACCGTAGCTCATCGGGCACAGAAGTAACTCAGACTGTAGGGGTGTAGCAGGTTTGCCCTCGCGTACGCTACCACTCAGGTTCCTTGGGACTGCGGGATTCTGTTCCTGACATCAAGGATGTTGGAGCCAAGAAACACGAGTGTGAGCAAATTTGACCAGTCTTTGCAGGTAAGAATATTGACACTAAGTCCAGGTCTTGGAGTTGGCCCATGCACTCGCCCGTCTAGTTGAAGTGCCAATGCCAAATCGTTTTGTGCGTCCACGATAACCAAGATTTGCTGGAATGGAAGTAGCATTCCTCATAGTTTCAAGCCCGTCCCCAAGAGGCGCTCGGAGGATAAAACGTGAAACCCCTACCTGATAGTCCCGACTTCATCTGCGTTCTCCTAGCGGATTCCAACCAAACCCAGTCGCAGTTAATGAGCAGCGCACTTCGCCGCCAACCGGGCATGAAGATTACCTCCTGTCGGGGTGAGCTTTCCGCTTGCCTTCAGGCCTTGAGGTCAGCCCCGTTTGATATCGTCCTATTGCGCGACGATGCCTCCGATCAGCTGATGGCGACACTCCGGGGCCTACACGCCGGCCACCCGCACGTAGGCGTCATTGTTTTATTGGACAGCTATGATCGCGATCTAGTAATTACCGCGATGCGCGCTGGAGCGCGTGGATTGTTCTGTCTGGCGGGCCAGCCGTTCCGAGCTCTTTGCCGGTGCATTTCGGTGGTCCACCAGGGGCAATTCTGGGCCAATGCGGAGCAGATAAGCTATGTGATGGAAGCGCTAATCTCGGCTCCCCCCCCGCGCGTCATCAATGCTAAGGGAGAGGGCCTTCTGACGCCACGCGAGGAACAGGTCGTCAGCTGGGTCTCGGAAGGCTTTGGCAATCGCGAGATTGCACAGCACCTCATCATCAAGGAGAACACCGTAAAGAAATATCTGCTGCGGATCTACGACAAACTAGGGGTCAGCAATCGAGTGGAACTCGTCTTGTACGCGTTTGCACACTGGGGGGCGGAGAGAAGTGCCCCCTCGCACGCCAAGCGAACGCTAGTTCCGGAAGCGCTCGAACTGCGGCGTAGGGAGTCCGCAGATGAAAACCTCCTTGGTTTACATTGCGGACGCATTCCGAGTTGAGCACTCTCCTTAACATCGATTGCGGACTCTCATAATCTCGGCCGCTTGCCACACTTGATCCTCTTCGCCAGCGCCGGCAAAATCACTTCCTGTACTTTCATCGCCCGCTCCATCGCGGCCTTGTCTAGAAGTCGTGCTGCCAATGATTTCTCCACCTTGCCGCCCGCAACGCCGACATATTCACTCGCTCATCCCACCGGACATATGATGTGCTAACGACAAGGTCACGGACTGCTATTGCTCCACCAAGTAAGTCTGGATGCGCTGCGCACAAATGCCTGGCGTCCACTTTCGGAGATTGGCCAGAGGTACCGGTGGGTGATATCGCCGCATCGGTTCTACTTCGTTTGGCCCCCCCAAGACTGAACAATTTCAAAGGTACCTGCTTGTTTGAACATGCACTTTGTTGGTCTTGTGACTATTCCGTTATCCCGATAGTTTCAGGCCAGCACTCTCTCAGGCGTGAATGATTTTCCAGAGGCTTAGGAAGAGATTGGGCTCGAACTGAAGGGGCGAAGCTGCATCCGGAGCACGATGTCGCAACTAATCACAATGGATTCCGAACCGATCTGTCAGGCACAAAACCACGCGTATGGAGAGACGCTCTGGTACGCGGGATACACCGCATCCCGGCACGAAAAGCGGGTCGCGGAGCACCTCGCGCAAAGAGGCGTAGAACATTTCCTTCCTCTTTACGAGACCATTCACCGCTGGAACAACGGCCGACATCGTGTGGAACTGCCGCTCTTCCCGGGTTACATCTTTGTGCGCATCGCTTTGCGAGACCGGTTGCGGGTGATCGAAGTTCCCGGGTTCGTGCGGCTGGTCGGGTTCAGCAGCCTACCGTGCCCCTTGCCCGAGATCGAGATCAACAAAATGATCGAAGCTCTGAGTACGGGAGTTCTGGCGGAACCCTACCCCTACTTGACCGAGGGTACACGAGTGGAAATCAGTGGCGGCCCGTTGCAGGGGATGACCGGAATTCTGCTTCGCCGCCAAAACAAGCACCGGGTAGTGATTTCCATGGACCTGATCATGCGTTCGATGGTGGTGGAGGTCGAGGCTGGTGATGTGGTCCCGGTGCCGACTTCGAGGTTCAGCGGTGCGCAAAACGGAGGCAGGGCTTGAGACAACCGATCATTACGCCTAGCCTCCATGGCTTAATTGGAGCAATCCATTCGAACGGCGCAGATGCGTCGGTGCGCTGGCAACGGGCACGAGCTCGGAACGCAGGAGCAGCGGTCAAAGTGCGTGATCTGCAAGAATCTGACTCCGTACTCTTTCCTGTCAGTCCGCGAACGCACACCGTTTCCGGAACCGTCTCGGTCCAGCGCCAAGTCAGCGAGCCCTTGCCTGCAGAACTTGTGTATACCCGACTGCACCAGAGTTACAACGTTATTGCGGAGATATCCGAAGCTCCCGATACCAATCGCGAGTTCATCTCCGTCCCTTATCAGTTCGCAAGACAGCGGGGAAGGTAGCCATGCCGGAAGTCTTCGAAGAACAGAATTCAGAACATTTCGACTTGCAGTACTACTTGGACGTGGCTCGCCGCCGCCACCTCCATTTCTTGATACCGTTGTTTCTCGGATGGCTCGCAATCTGGGGATCTAGCTGGATTTTGCCGCCGCGGTATAAGTCGGGCACGCTGATCCTGGTCGAGCAGCCGACGATGCCGAAGGACTATGTCGTACCGAATATCAACGACGATGGGCAAGATCGCTTGCAGAGCATTACCCAGCAGATTCTCAGCCGCACGCGCCTTCTTCATATCATTGACCAGTTGAACCTCTATGGCGGGAACCAGAGCCAGATCACACCAGACGAAAAAGTCGAGGGCATGCGCAAAGACATTGAGATCGAGCTTGTGCGTGACGCAAACGACCACCAGATCACCGCATTCAACGTTTACTATTCAGCGCGCGATCCATACGTTGCCCAGCAGGTCACCAGCGAACTGACCAACCTGTTCATTCATGAAAATCTGGAAGTGCGGCAGCAACAGTCCGAAGACACCACTAAGTTTCTCGAGAGCCAGATGGAGGACGCGGGTAAAAGTCTTGAGGACCAGGAAGCAAGGATTCGAGAGTTTAAAGGAGAGCATGTAGGCGAATTGCCTGCCCAGCAGGCGAGTAACCTTCAGATCCTGAGTGGCCTGCAATCACAGCTGCAGGACGAACAAAATTCGCTTAACGCCGCGAAGCAGCAGCGACTCTACCTGCAGACGCTGATTGATCAATATCGGACTCTCCAGGGGACGACCCGCGGTACCGACGGTGCTCCGACGGGTTTGCCAGCGATTGACCAGGAACTCGACAGACTCGAGTCACAACTGGCAGATCTCAGCTCTCGCTACACCGATCGTTACCCGGATCTTCGGAAGTTGAAAGACCAGATTGCCAAAACCGAAAAGACAAGAGACCAGTTTATTGCTGGCTTGAGGAACAGCGGCAATGGCCGTCAACCCGATGGCGGCGCCGTTACGAATGACTTAGCGGATATTTCACAAAACTCGCTGATGACGCAACCGCAAGGCCAGCTACAAGCCAACCAGATCGAAATCACGGGGCGTGAGCAAGCAATCGCCGGCTTAAAAGCTAAAGTGAACGACTACCAAGCACGCTTGAACCAAGAACCGCTGCGCGAGCAGCAGTTGGCAGATCGGACCCGCGGCTACGATCAATCCAAAGCTAACTACGACGAACTGCTCAAAAAGAAGAACCAATCAGAGATGGCTACCAGTATGGAACGTTTGCAGCAAGGTGAGCGCTTCCGCGTCCTTGATCCTCCCGGTTTGCCGCTGAAGCCAATTTTTCCGGACCGCCTCAAGTTTTGTGGAATCGGATTGGGTGTCGGTCTGGTGTTAGGGGTCGTCGTCGCGGGTGGATTTGAAATGATGGACGACCGCCTCTACAGCGAAAAGGAAATCGCGGATCTAATACCCGTTGCAGCGATCTCCGAGATCCCTCCGATCTTCAATCAATCGGATGAAAGAAATCGCAAGAGGAGATTGTGGTTGGGATGGGGGATGGCCGGACTGGTATTTGCCAGTATTGTGGCAGGATCTGCGTTCAACTACTTGCACGGGTAGGTTTGCCTGGATGTACAAGAGTTTCTTCAATCTCGCGCTCAACCCGTTCGAGCTGACGCCCGATCCCGCTTTTCTTTTCCCGACCAAGCGGCACAACGAGGCGCTGGCAAGTCTTTATTATGGCGTTCGGCGGCATAAGGGATTCGTGGTGCTGACGGGAGAGGTGGGCACCGGGAAGACCCTGTTGCTTCGATGCTTGCTTCAATTGTTTGAACAGAGCAAAGACATTGCCTACGCATATCTCTTCAACAGCCGGTTGTCTCCGACGGAGTTTCTGCAATACATCGTCAGCGATTTCGGGCTGCCTGCTTCAGGCAAGAACAAAAGCGAGTTGCTGCTGGAGTTGGGCAATTGCGTGGCCTCGCGTGGGCTGAAGAATTTGACGACTGTGCTCATCGTGGACGAGGCCCACCATCTTTCGACTGAGCTTCTCGAAGAAGTTCGATTGCTGACGAATTTGGAAACGGCTAACGAGAAACTGCTGCAAATTCTGCTCGTCGGGCAGCCCGAACTGGACAAGAAGCTGGATACCGTCAGCCTAAGGCAGCTCAAACAGCGAATTGCTCTTCGCTCGCAGCTTGAGCCACTGGATCCGGAAGAGACAAAGGAATACGTGGAACGGCGGTTGCATCTAGCCGGCGCAAACTCTTCCGCCACGGCATTGTTTTCTGCCCAAACGATTGCGGCCGTCTACCGTCATTCGCGAGGCGTTCCTCGCTTGATCAATACCATTTGTGAGAACGCGCTGGTGGCCGCTTACGCAGGAGAAATGCGAAGCGTGACTCCGGACATCATCGACTCTATCGCCGAAGACTTTCGCCTTGAGTTGGTTCGTCCACTTGAGAGTGAGCTAGATAGCGAGCTAGATGAGGAAGTCGATGAGACGGATGTCCAGCTTGCTGCGAACACCTTGCTGGATGTTTATGCCTCGCTGCAAAGGCCCTTCGCCTCCGACACAGATTTGCATTTCCGGTAATCGGACAAGTCAGGCAACTATGAGCTATATATTTGACGCGTTACAAAGATCGGAATCCGGACGCTCTGGAGTTGATTTGTCGGCGCTGTCAGCAGCGACTGGGCTGCTGCAGCTTGCCGAGCGTCAAGCGATCGCAGAGCATGAACCACCATTCCCATTCCCAGGAGTGCTGCCGCTTGCGGCAGTTAAATCCCCCGAAGCCGCCGAGCAGTCGCCAGATGACAATCGTTTGGATCCGTTCGGGAAATTCCAATCTCTGCGGGTCTTGCTTCCTCCTCAAAGCCGGGTGGTATGCTTCACGGGCAAAGAAAGTCTGGCAGCGGAAAAATTCCGTTTTCTTGGAGTTCGATTGCGACAGCTCCAGCATGACCGGATTCTCAAGAAAGTGCTGATCACGAGCGCAATTCCTCAAGAGGGCAAGAGTATGGTGACTGCCAATCTTGCTTGCACCCTCGCTCGTAAAACACCGCAGAGAACCTTGCTGTTGGAGGGAGACCTGCGGCGACCGGCCTTATCGCAGATGTTCGGGTTGGGTAGGATTCCGGGCATCTCTGAATGGCTCCAAGGCGAGCGCGGTCCAATGACCAGCATCTACTATCTCGAAGGCCCAGGCTTCTGGGTCCTGCCAGCAGGCAACTCTCCGAGAAACCCTCTGGAAATCCTGCAATCCGGAAGACTCTCTGCGCTCATGGATCAGTTGGCCGCTTGGTTCGATTGGATCGTCATCGATTCTCCTCCCCTGCTACCTCTCGGCGACACGACCATTTGGATGCGGCAGGTAGATGGAATCCTGTTGGTTACACGTCCGGGTACAACCGAGAAGCAGCAATTACAGAGAGGACTCGAAGTGCTTGAACCCACGAAGCTGATTGGTACGTTGCTGAACTGCTCTACAAACCCAGCCCATAGCGATTATTACAATCACTATCGTCCACGTACTCCTTCACAGCCGGGTGGCAGTTCTTCAAAAGATTAACGCCAGTTAAGCCAGCCATCTTTTATCGCCTCAGGTGCAAGTCGGTTAACGTGCAAATCCCCAATCACATTGAGAATGAACGTCGGACAATTGGCCCTGCCTCAGGAAAGAGGATGCGGGACAAGCGGAGGGATTCGTGAATCTGCGATATTCGGTTAATAGTTCAAATCTAGGTGCCCTTCTATTAGAGTCGGTATCGGCTGGAGAACGCGAGGTTCTGAACGAAGAGACGTTTAGGCGGATGATCTCCATCGAGCGTAAGAGAACAGAGCGCTCCCGAAAACCGTTCTTGCTGATGCTGCTGGACACGGGTAACCGGCAGGAGTCGGAAAAGAATGGAAAAGCCCTCGACCGGATCGTGTCCGCCCTGCTGGCATCCATCCGAGAAACCGACGTAACCGGGTGGTACAAGAGCCGGGCTACTGTTGGCGTGCTGTTTACCGAGCTCGCGATCGATGACAAGAATTCAATCCTAGGCACAATGCTAACCAAAGTGAGCGGCACTCTAAAAGACAAATTGACGTTCGATCAATTCAATCAAATCAGTGTGTCGTTTCACCTTTTTCCGGACGATTGGGATGGGGACATTTCAGGGCGTCCGATCAATCCGACCTTGTACCCTGACCTGTCCAGCCGCGACAGTACCAGACGGTTTCTCGACGTGGCAAAGCGAATGATGGATGTCGTCGGCAGCGCAATGGCGCTGATCATCTGCACGCCTCTTTTCTTGATTATTTCGCTGGCGATTAAAGCGTCGTCCGACGGCCCCGTGTTTTTTAGACAACAACGGGTTGGACAGTACGGTAAACACTTCACGTTCCTGAAATTCCGGTCGATGCACATCGACAATGATCCTAGCGTTCACAAACAGTGTGTGACGAAATTAATCGCCGGCGAGGCGGAGCCGTCGAACGGGAATGGTGAGAGTGTATACAAGCTTACGAACGATGAGAGGATCACGCGAGCGGGGGCACTCCTGCGGAGAAAAAGCTTGGATGAACTGCCACAGTTCCTGAACGTTCTCAAAGGGGACATGTCGCTGGTTGGCCCTCGCCCTGCAATTCCCTACGAAGTCGCAGCTTATCAGACGTGGCACCGCCGCCGGGTATTGGAAGTCAAGCCTGGGATTACTGGGGTGTGGCAGGTTGGCGGCCGAAGCCGCGTCAAATTCGATGAAATGGTCCGGCTGGATCTGCGATACGCCAAGTCGTGGTCTCTCTGGCTCGACATCAAGATCCTCATGCTTACACCTCGCGCAGTACTCATGGGCGAGGGTGCGTATTGAGGTTAGCGTCTCAGCCCATCCTTCGATTTCGATTAGTCCTCCATGCGCCGGTCTTTTAGCCGGACTCACTTTCCCTGTTTTAGAAATTCGACAAAATGCGAAAATCGGATATCGCCGCAAAATCTCCAGTCCCATCTTCATCTACGCAGCTCGGAAAATCCTAACGACTGCCCCTTGCAATAGCCAGGTCCGACGAGGGTCTTCATTATGTTCCTAAGCAGAGCCTATTACTTTTCTAAGCCGATTATTCCGTGGGAATTGCGTCTGGCGTTGCGACGATGGCGAGCCAACCGTCGACGGAGGGCCTTCGCCGACGTGTGGCCAATCGATCCGAAATCGGGCGCCACTCCGCCCAATTGGCCAGGTTGGCCCGAAGGCAAGCGATTCGCCTTGGTTCTTACCCATGATGTCGAGGGTATCAAAGGCCTGTCACGCGTCGAACAAGTGATGAACCTCGAATTGAAGCACGGATTTCGCTCGTGCTTCAACTTTGTGCCAGAAGGTGAATACCGTCTGCCCGATAGAGTGAGGGAGATGTTGGAACGTGCGGGATTCGAAGTCGGTGTGCACGGTTTGGAGCATAACGGCAAGCTCTACAACTCCAAAGCCAAGTTTGCGGCAGACGCCCGCCGGATCAATGACTATGCGCGGCAGTGGAACGCTTCTGGATTTCGTTCGCCTCTGATGCAGCACCGGCTGGGTTGGCTCCACGCACTGGGCATGGAATATGACTCTTCGACGTTTGATACGGATCCCTTTGAGCCTGAACCGGATGGTATAGGGACCATCTTTCCATTCTGGGTGCCGGGGGCAAACGGTAGTGGCTATGTGGAGCTTCCGTATACGCTCGTTCAGGATTTTAATCTGTTCAAGGTTCTTCGCGAATCGACCATAGACGTTTGGAAACGAAAGGTTGATTGGATTGCCGAGCACGGCGGGATGGTTTTGCTGAATACTCATCCGGACTACATGTGCTTCGGGAAAAAACAAGCTCGAGACGAATTCCCCGTCTCCCATTACGAGGAATTTCTGCACCATTTGCGTGAGAAATATGAGGGCAGCTACTGGACTGCCCAACCAAGAGAAGTCGCCCGATATTACTGCGACAAAATCCCGGCTTCATCCCGAAATACGCGCAAGAAGATATGCATGCTGGCCTATACCAACTATGAATCTGACAACCGCGTCCGGCGTTACGCGGAAACGCTGGCCAAGCGAGGAGACCGGGTGGACGTGATCGCACTGTACGGCCCCTCCCGGCAGCACGAAAAGCAGATCAATGGAATCACCGTATCCCGGATCCAGAACGGCGATTTTAACGATCTTAGCAAGTGGACTGATGCTTTGCGTTTATTACGCTTCCTGTGCAGATCGTCAGTTTCGATGGCACGGCTCCACATCCGGAATCGGTACGACGTCATTCACGTCCACAACATGCCTGATTTTCTGGTGTTTGCGGCATGGTATCCGAAACTGACTGGCGCGAGACTTATTCTTGATATTCATGACATCGTCCCGGAGCGGTTCGCGAACGAGTTTAAGACGACGCTGAGAACGGCCTATGTCAAGCTGCTGCAAGCCATCGCGAAAATGTCTGCGAGGTTTGTCGACCACGTCATTGTGTCGAATCACAGTTGGCGCGACACAGTATCTGCCCGGTCGCTGGAGCAAGGGAATTGCTTTGTAAGTAATCACGAGCTCCGGCAAACGCTCGTCGCGCGCGGCTATCGGTATGCGGAGCGCAATAGCTGGGACCAGACGAATCAGGAGTATTTGGACCTGGTGGACTCCCTTTCGACCGAGCGCTTCGATAGCGTCGAACCACCTGGAACCATCGACTTTGCTCTACCAGAAAGTCATCCAAGGCAGACGAATACAAGTCCAATGCCGAAGGAGATTGGCCAACTGGCTATCGAACTAAAGCGGTCCTCGTCCGCCTCCACGATCGAATAGGTCGATTTCATAGTGGACAGCAACGACCAAGTAGCGGCTATGATTTCAGAACCGTCGACCGTCCCGCTTTCAAGACTGCGGACTTTTGAAATTAATTTCCAAAGAGACCGCGCCGGGAGGCATTTGTTTCTCTCCACACCCATGCGCTGATTTATCACCATCCAAACTGGTTGGCGGCCCTGTACCGGGAACACGGACAAAGAACTCGGTGCCTGGCATGTGAAGACAACCGACTCTCTTGAAAGCCGTTAACATCGCTGGCGAAACTACCATCGGGGTCGGGTGCCTTCCCTACAAAATTGGGCGTCACTAACTCGAGCGCGTAGTCGCCCTGTTTGTTTTTTTCCGCAGCGGTTCTCACAATCCCGATTCAACTGAGCAGCCCAAATGGGCAGGTTCGACACTCATCGAAGGACAAAACCCAGTCCTCAGTAAGCAGGCCAGGAAACAAGACAGTGCTGAAAGGCTTCCATCGGCTTTGGAGCGATCATTCTATCTAACGGGTAGTCGGAGAAAACGCCATCATGGGTGCACAGTGACCAAAGAGGTACCAGCCAAAGCGATCTTGGCAGGAAACACGGCACGGTTCTTGCGAACGGAACCGCGTGCTCGCTTTCTTAACAATGAGTTGAGCGATTACTCCTAGGCTCGGCGACCAGAACTGGGTTGACCAGGCTCGAGGGCGTGAGTTGCAGCTGATCTGGTGAAATGAATGAGAACCGTTAACGAAACTGTATGGAACACGACAGGCCCTGCGGGAGCAGAGCCGGCCACTTTCAGGACATTGTCTGTTGAGGACAATGTCGAAAGTGATGCAGCGCGCACTTTCGAGATCGATCCGCTCCACGATCCTCGCTGGCCCGCATTGGTTGAGAGTCATCCGCGAGCGTCGGTATTTCATAGCCCAAACTGGCTGCAGGCCTTACGCACAGTGTACGGTTATATACCTTTCGTTGTGACCACTTGCCCTCCCGGAGCACGCCTGACGAATGGCCTCGTCTTCTGCCGCATTAAGAGCTGGTTGACCGGTCAACGTCTTGTATCCTTGCCGTTTTCCGATCACTGCGAGCCGTTAGTCGATAGTTCGGGCGAGCTTGATGAAATGCTTCTGTACATGCGGCAGAACGTCGACAAAGATAACTGGAAATGCATCGAGATTAGACCTGTTTCCCATGAGCCGAGTGGCCATACGAAGCTCGCCAGAGGCGTTACGTATTGTTTCCATCGTCTGGATCTGCGTCGAAGCGCGCAGGAGTTGTTTCGTAGCTTCCACAAAGATTGCGTCCAGAGAAAGATTCGACGTGCCGAACGCGAGAAGCTGAAATATGAAGAGGGAACCTCGGAGAACCTGCTCCAGGAGTTCTACCGGCTGCTCGTGCTGACCCGCCGACGGCATTCCTTGCCCCCGCAGCCCCTGAGCTGGTTTCGAGGCTTGATCGCGGCTTTTGGCAAGGACCTTAAGATTCGCGTGGCGTCCAAGGATGGCGTAGCAGTTGCCAGCATTCTCACGCTTTCGCACAAGAAATCGATGGTCTATAAGTACGGTTGCAGCGATGCCAAGTCCAACCAATTCGGCGGAACAACGCTCCTGTTTTGGAAGACCATACAGGAAGCCAAAGACGGCGGATTGGAGGAGTTCGACCTAGGACGCTCGGACACAGAGAACCTTGGGCTCATCGCCTTCAAGGAGCACTGGGGCGGGCAGAGAGCGCTACTCCATTACTGGACCTATCCCCACCGTCCGAGCCGTCCGAAGGCTAGCTGGAAGAAGCGCCTTGCCAGGCAAATCGTCTCTGCCGCCCCAAATGTTGCGCTGATAGAAGTTGGCAAGCTCCTATACCGCCATATCGGATAGTCCGGCATCTAGCTCGGAAAATCCTAGCGACTCCCGTTTAATCGAGAGGTCCGACGGTTTTCATTTCAAAACTGGGCGCCACCAACTCGACCGGATCATGTCCATGCTTGACCTTCGAGCATCGATGTAGCAGCGACATACGTCGTTGCCGATTGATAGTGTGCAGCCGAGCAGGAAGGAGTCACAAATGCACCGCTATCTCAAATCAATCAAGATCGCCACGACTGCAGCGGGGATCGTCTTGGCGATTCTCACAATCCCGATTCAATTGAGCAGCCAAAATGGGCAGGTTCGACACCCATCAGAGGACAAAACCCAGTCCTCAGTAAGCAGGCCAGGAAACAAGATACCGCAGACAGCTGATGACATGCTGTGCGTCGCGAGTGCTCTAAATTCCACCAGCGTGAAGTCACAATCAACGCCCACCACGCCGGTGCAACAACATCGCGTCAATTTATCCTGGAAGGCTAGCAACTCCCCCGGAGTCGTTAAGTATAATGTCCATCGTTGCGCTCGGGGTGGCACGTGCTCGGTAATCGCGTCGGTCGCGAGCACCATTTACACCGACTCTCAAGTCCAGGCCCTAAGAACCTATTGCTACTTCGTGACTGCGGCCACTGCGAGTGGACCGGATAGCGGGGCTTCGAACTTTGTGCAAGTCGTGATCCCTTCTCCATGAAGTTCTATCGACTTGAGGTGGTACAAATGTCGGCACTATCTTTTGAGGTCGCGCAGTGCACTCGGTAGCTGAAGTGCTGCTCCTAACTAATAAGCGAGGACTGAGTATGCACCCGCAAGACAACACGACACGTCCTACGGCTCAGCAGAAACGCAAGTACCGTCGTTTCAACCTCAGATATCCAGCCCATGTGAAGGTTTCCAGTGAACTGGTCTCTGAGGTCGATACCGTCAGCAGAAATGTCAGTGTCGGGGGCCTGTTGTTAGAGGCCCCTTTGCAGATCCCTGAATTCAGCTCAGTAAGCTTTGTCTTGATTCTGCGAAGTCGCCAGTTCGATCTCCCGGTTGAACTAGCAGGCGAAGGTGAAGTAGTGCGGGTTGAGCCGATCAGGCCTGAAGGGGGATTTGGGATTGCGGTGAAGTGCACAAGCCCGATGAGAAAGCTAGAAAGCCTTCTCAGTTCCACCACTTAGAACTGAGCCTAACCCGCCCAGACCGGAAGCCGAATGGCGCATTTCAATCCCTGTTCTTCCAGGGCCTCGTAGATCTCCGGTTTGGCAAACACGGCATCGGGCCGAAACACCACTTCCTTACGCTAGTTTCTGCCGGCACTCGATTTCTGGCAGAAGCACTTCCTCCCAGTCAACTTCGGTTAGGTGTGCAAGCTTCGCCACCAACCTCTTCCTCTAACTCAGGCGGTAGATGCGCCCTTCTCCCTCGTGGGTCGGTATCCAGGGGGATCTTCGATCGAGGAAGATGGAATCTTTTTCGTCTTTCTAATCCACTCGGCGGCCCGTTGTTCGGCTTCGAGGAGTTGCTCCATGGTCATGGACTGGTTGATATGGTTCTTGGCCTGGGTGATTTGTTCACCGGCGATCAGGAACCACATATAGGCATGCACCAGGTCCTTCAGTCCAGCACGACGAGCCGCGTAAAGTTGTGCTAGGGCGAGTTGGGCAGTGGGCAGGCCCTGCTCAGCGGCTTTTTCACAGATGGCGAGCGTCGCCTTATCGTGGCGAGCGCCATTGCTAGGGCTCGCAAACAATGATGCAGCCAGCGATTGTGCGGGGCTAGCATGGCTCAGTGTCATGAACAGAAGTTCTACACGGCCGGAAACGCCTAGCTTATCGAACACGCGGAACAGATAGTTCTTGATCGTGTGCTGACTCAAGGCGAGACGCTCGGCGATTTCTCTATTGGTGAGCCCCTCCGCCACACAGCGAACGACCTCCATCTCGCGCTTGGAAAGCACGTCGAGACCTTTGGCGTCCACCGCTCGAACCGTGGGTGAAGAAGCGAGGGCTTCCACGGCAAACGACATCTGCTGGCTGCTGGCCCAGATTTGTCCCTCATGAACACTGCGAACACACTTGCAAAGCGAATCGACGGACTCGTGGCGGCTGAAGATTCCTCTCGCACCGGCGCGAAAGGCGTGCAGGATCGTTTCACGCTTCGAAGAATCCAGCAATATTACAGCACGGGTCTGAGGATGCGATGCTCGTAGTTCTCGCAGAACTTCAAAGGCACGAAGGGGTTCCTCGTCCAGATTGGAACTGAGCAACAGAACATCGGCTTTATGTGCCGCCGCCGCCGCCATCAGACCGTGGGAATCGGAATCTGCGCTGATCACATCCAATCCGTGATCCCGCTTCAGCGCGTCCGCGAGCAGCTGAGTGTGGACCCGGGTGTTGTCCGCAACCAAAACGCGAATCTTTTCGTCCCTCGTACGTTGGGTCTCCATCAGTTTCTCCAGCGACACCATTCGCGAATAGGTTCCGAACTGGAACCGAATCAACTCGTGCCACAATCGAAACAAGCCTTCCTGGGTATGGGGGCTCTCCCTCAGGTGGGGGAAACAAAACTTGTTCGGTCCGGGGGAGGGTACGAAAACGTCAACTACAAAATAAGGATGCCGAGGCGAACTTACGAAACCAGCAGCAACGAGGGGAGTCTACTGTATTTTTGGTCGGAATGCAAGCAAAAGGTCGCAAGTCTTTGCACCGGTTGCAACCGGCTGCAACTTACGTGAATCGCATCCGGCTTCCCCTTTAGCAATTCTGTGCTGATGTGGACATTCCCCAGGTCGTTCGATGATTTGCATTGTCTTGGTTACCTTTTTAGAATCATAGGATTGAATCGTTAGGTCGGCACACGTTCTCAAGCGCGACGGGAGGGGGAAGCGTCAGTTCCCCGAGTTGGGGAAACGCCAATGCTCTCTACCGAATGAGAACTCCTTCTCTAGGCTTTGCGTCTTGTCAAGCTGGGAATGTGCACTCTGGCGGATGTGAGAAGTCCGTCGCTGAGAGCCTGTACCTCTTGCAGCAACCTGCATACGATTGTAGTCTACGTTCACTTTCGGGCAACAACTCAAAGCCGAGTTCCCATCCCCCGTGCCCGGTAAGCAGAAATCTTAGGTGTCAGTGGGCTATTTTTGTGCAGCAATCCGAGTGCTAGCGCTACACCACGGAGTATAGCGCAGGGGAATTTACAGTTCCTGTAACCGGTGCGCATCCCGCTTGACGCGAAGAGTGATTTGTAATAATCTCGATAGGATTAATAGAGATTAAATCCTCCCCCTGGTTCATAGAGAAGGTTCCCCCGGTTCCCCCAGTTTTGAGATGCACCGTCTTGTCTTGGGCTATTTCCTTAGGCATAGAGGTCACGTTGTGACTGAGAGGGCGAAGCTATGAGTGCCGGCAACCAGTCGTGGGAGTCCCCGAATATGGCGCCAATCGCTGAACCCAGCGTCGAACACTGGTATGCGGTGCACACCCGCGCGCGACATGAACGAGTCGTCGCCCACCGGCTGCGCGAACTAGGGGTAACGAATTTCTTGCCGCTGGTGACCGAGGTGCATCGCTGGAGCGACCGACGGAAATCCGTAGAGCTGCCGCTGTTTGGTTGTTATGTGTTTGTGAAACTATCTCCGACGGGCGAGGAGAGATTGCGGGTGCTTCGCATCGACGGCGTGTTTAAGTTTGTTGGCGCCCGCGGACTGGGAACTCCAATCGCTGAATCGCAAATCGAGGCCGTTCGAACCCTGATAGGGCAGCAGATACCCTGGAGCGCCCATCCATTTCTTCAGATCGGGCAGCGAGTGCGAGTGCGCGGCGGCTCCCTGGACGGCGTCGAAGGCATTCTTCTGGCGCGAAATGACGACAGCACCTTGGTGGTCTCGGTTGACGCAATTCAAAGATCTTTAGCCGTTCGCATTCAGGGATACGACGTCGAACCGCTTTAGAATTCTTACACCTCCCTTTCCCACGGCGTCTCCCAAAGGAAAGTTAATCCTGTGACAGAAAATGCAATCGAAACGGTACGCCTGCTGATAGTCAGCAAGGAACCCACGCTGGTTCGCTCGCTCTGGTCGCTCGGGGAATTGAATTCCTGGCAACTGGAGACAGTGGGCAGCGGTTGGGAAGCCTTGGAGTCCGTGCAGGAGGGCTTTACGCCAGACCTGCTTCTGCTGGATTTGCCACGCGGAGATGCAGACAGCCTGCACATTTTGCGCTGGCTGCGCAGACTTCGTCCTAACCTACCGATCATCTTGCTTTGCTATCCCGATGATGCCGGGAAAAAGAATGAGGCGACCCGGCTGGGTGCACAGGATTATTTGGTTCGGCCAGTCGACGACGAGCAACTGGAGGGCGTGATTCGGGGCCAGCTCAGCTCACGGAACGATACCTTCGATATGGATCTGGCAAGCGAGGACATTGAGCAGGTCAGCGACGACGCTTTCTTTGTGGGCGCAAGTCCGGTCATGCGCAAGCTGCGTGCCCAGGCGGAATTGCTCGCGCAAGCCAATGTTCCAGTGCTCATCCTGGGAGAGAACGGGAGCGGAAAAGACACCGCCGCTCGGCTCATTCACAAGCTGTCGGTTCGGTCCGGATTCAAGTTTCTAAAGGTGAATTGCGCGGCGCTACCCGGCGACCTCCTTGAGACCGAGCTCTTCGGATGCGAGCGGAATGATTCGGGAGTCGTGCGATCGAAGCCTGGGAAACTCGAACTATGCGAACAAGGTACGGTTCTGCTTGACGAAATCACCGAGATGCCCGCGAGCGTCCAGAGCAAGCTGATGCAGGTATTGCAGAACAAGCAGTTCTTCCGGCCAGGCAGCGGCACTGCGGTCAACGTCGATGTCCGAATTCTGGCGGCAACTAGCGCCAACATCGAGCGCGCGCTTTCTGAAAAGAAGCTGCGGGAAGACCTCTATTATCGCTTGAGCGCTTTCACCGTTCAGGCCCCACCGTTACGCCAGCGCAAGGATGAGATTCCCGTCCTGCTTCGCCATTTCATGCACCATCTGGCAAAGCACTATGGCATGCCTCCGCGCACTTTTTCGCCTGCCGTGCTCGAGGCCTGCCATGCTTATTCTTGGCCGGGTAATCTGCGCGAGCTTGAGGAGTTCGTGAAACGCTACTTGGTCATGGGAGACAAGGAACTAGCTCTCGGAACGCAAAAACCGGAAGATTCATCCGCGCATGTTGGCCCAACGGCACAGAATTCTAATCTAGACCTGGCCGTCTTGGACGGGCGCGGGAACGGCAACGGAAACGGCGGTCAGACTTCCGGCGTCAACTCGCTCAAGTCGCTGGTGCAAAGTGTTCGGTTTGAAGCGGAAAGAAATGCGATCTCCACCGCTCTCCAGAAAACCGGCTGGAACCGAAAAGCCGCAGCGCGGCTGCTGAAGGTCAGCTATCGGACTCTGCTGTATAAGATCGATCAATACCACATGAGCTCTTCAGAAGCCCATCTGCCCGCATTTCCCGGAAACGGCACCAAGGGCAACGGAAAGCGGATTTAGCGTCAGATGAGGATCTGCGCGTTACAATTGCTCAGTTTGGAGCAAACCATGACAATCCCACAGAGGAAGATGGGCTGGCAGCGGGCAGTGATGTTCGTTGTCTGCATGTTGATCCCTGGTTGCCTAACCGCGCAAACTGCCCCAGCGAAAGGCGCAAGCGGCACAAAACCGGACGCGCAGACTGTTCCTTCTGACCCTGGTACCAGCAGTTCTCCAGTCCGAGCCCACGATGACACTTACATTATCGGTATTGACGATGTCCTGGCGATCAATGTCTGGAAAGAACCGGATGTATCCCGGACGGTTCCGGTGCGTTCCGATGGCAAGATATCACTGCCTTTAGCCGGCGAAGTGCAGGCGAGCGGGGAGACGCCTCATCAATTAGAGAAAGAGCTGGCGACCAAACTGCAAAGCTTCATCTCCGAGCCGGAAGTTACCGTTATCGTCACAGAAATCAAGAGCCAGAAATTCAACATCCTCGGCATGGTATCGAAACCCGGGTCGTACCCGCTGACAAACTCTTCGACCGTGTTGGACGCGATTGCTCTCGCCGGTGGCTTCCGAGATTTTGCCAAGCAAAAATCGATCTACGTACTTCGCCAGAATTCTGACGGCTCACAGGTGCGCTTGCCCTTTAACTACAAAGAAGTCATCAAGGGCAAGGACTCCTCGCAAAACATAAAACTTCAGCCGCGTGACACCATCGTAGTCCCGTGACAGCAGGCATGCTAATCCGAGTTTTCGTTGGTATCATTTTGTTGGCTGTGTGCCCCCTTTGGGCGCAGGTAGCAGACTCGGGCGGCGCCGAGGCAGCCGCAACGGGCCCCAGTGGCAACGGTGGAGCCATGTTGACCCCCGCTCCAATCAGCGGACAAGGATACTCGATGGGATTTACCTCTGAGACGCGCTCAAATTATCTGCGCGGAGGATTGACATTTGGTACGGCCTATGATTCCGATGCAACGACCGGCACGAACGGCCAGCCGATCAGCGATGTGAGCTATTCAATTTGGCCTACGATTTCGCTGGACCAGACTCGGTCACGACTGCATTGGGTTTTCAATTATAGTCCGGGGTTCACGTTCTACCAGAAGACGAGCTCGCTCAATCAAGCTGACCAGAATCTGGGTGTGAATCTTAGCTACCGGTTGAGCCCACATGTAACCATGACCATGCGGGACACGTTCATGAAGACGTCGAACGTCCTCAATCAGCCAACCTCCGACCTCGCGAGCCCCGTCTCGGGCGGAGTAACTGTGCCCAATAATTCCGTGATTGCGCCGATTGCCGATACGCTCACGAACAACGCAAACGTCTCCCTCGCTTACCAGTTCAGCGCGAACGACATGGTCGGAGCCAGCGGAACCTTTACGAATCTGCATTATCCGGACGCAGCACAGGTTCCGGGTTTGTTCGACTCTAGTTCGAGGGGCGGATCGGCTTTTTATAATCACCGACTCTCGAAAATGCACTACATCGGGGTCACGTACCAATACCAGATGTTCCTCGCCTATCCGACGGTCGGGCAAAGCGAGACTCAGACAAACAGCATTTACCTTTTCTATACCGTCTATCTGAAGCCGACGCTTTCGATTTCTGTCTTTGGCGGACCGCAGTATTCGAACACCGTTCAAGTCGGGCTCCCGACGATGACCGGGTGGTCTCCGGCGGGTGGTGCGAGCATGAGTTGGCAGGGGAAGCTCACCAGTTTTGCAGCCAGCTACTCGAGATTTGTGAATAGCGGTGGTGGCTTGGTTGGCGCAGTCAACTACAGCAGCGCGAACGGGACATTTCGCCGGCAATTCACGCGTACGTTAAGCATGTCAGTTGGCGGGAGTTACGCGAACAACGACGTTCTCGACCCATTGCCTGGGTTTAACACCGGTGGGCAGACAGTCTCAGGGAACGCCTCTGTGCAGCGCCAGATCGGTGAACATTTCAGCCTGCAGGCGCAATATACGCGTCTCCATCAGGCCTACAACGACATCGAGGCGATATCCATCGCCCCCAACCGAAATCGCGTGGCAGTTTTGATCTCGTATCAGTTTTCAAGACCATTGGGACGGTAGTCCGAGAAGGCATGTATGGTAGATGAATTCGAAGAGAAACCGGGAGAAGGTATCAACCTGGAACAGTATCTTGGGGTGATTCGTCGTCGGCACATGTATTTCTTAATACCTTTTTTTCTGGGCTGGCTCGTAGTCTGGAGTGCGAGTTGGGTTCTGCACGCGCGTTACAGATCGGGCACACTGATTTTGGTGGCACAACCGAGCATGCCAAAGGATTATGTAACCCCGAACGTAACGGATGATCTGCAAGCTCGGTTGCAGAGCATAACACAGCAGATCTTGAGTCGCACGCGCCTGCTTCATATTATCGAGGAACTCAAACTGTATCCCGACAAACGCGGTCGGCTGAATGAGGATGAACTGGTCGAGCGTATGCGGAAGGATATCGAGATTGAGCTAGTACGAGGGGCACACGATCAGATCACTTCGTTCAATATCTATTATTCTGCTCACGATCCTCACACTGCGCAGCTGGTGACGAGCGAGCTGACCAACCTGTTCATCAGCGAGAATCTGGAGTTGCGGCAGCAGCAGTCCGAAGATACGACAAAGTTTCTTGAACAACAGCTGGAAACAGCAAGGCAGAACTTGGCCGCGCAGGAAGAAAAGGTTCGAGCCTTCAAAGATCAGCACTTGGGAGAGTTGCCGACGCAACTGACAAGTAATGTCCAAATTCTATCTGGACTCCAGTCCCAACTGCAGAACGAGCAGGATGGTCTCAACGCGGATCGGCAGCAAAACGCTTACTTGCAATCGATGCTGGAGCAGTCCCGCGTTCTGCAGAGAACGACCAAGAAGGGGGACGGTACGCCTGTAGGAATTCCCGCTTTGGACCAACAGCTGGATAAACTCAAAGCGCAGCTGGCCGATCTCAGCTCCCACTACACAGATCGTCATCCTGACGTTCGCAAAGTGAAGGATGAGATTGCGCGGATGGAAAAGATGCGGGAGCAAGCCCTTGCCGACCTGAGGACCAATGCGGCCACGACCTCTGGGAATGGCAACCCGTCCGTGTCCGCCCCGGACGATTTGGATAGCAGGGATGGGGCTGCCACGATTCAGCTTCAAGGTCAGCTGAAAGCCAATCAGATTGACATCAGCAATAAGGAACACACAATTGCCGACTTGAAGGCGAAGGTTAATGAGTACCAGGGGCGTCTGAACCAGGAGCCCGTGCGCGAGCAACAATTCGCAGACCTCACCCGAAACTACGAACAGTCTAAGGCAGACTATGCCGAGCTCCTGAAAAAGAAAAATTCTTCTCAGATGGCTACGAGCATGGAATTGCTGCAGCAAGGCGAACACTTCCAGATGATTGATCCTCCCAGTCTGCCGGCGAAGCCTGATTTTCCGAATCGCCTCAAGTTTTGCGGTATGGGTCTGGGCATTGGAATCGCGTTAGGTGGCGCGTTTGCCGGCGGGACGGAATTCCTAGACGATCGTCTCTACAATGAGAAAGCGCTCAAGGAACTGCTTCCGGTTACGGTGATTTCAGAGATCCCGCCGATCACCAGTCCGGAAGAGGAGAGAAAGCAAGAGAGGGAGATCTGGGTGGGCTGGGTAGCGGCGGGTCTCGTTTTTGCAACTATTCTTGCCGGATCGGCGATAAGCTACTTGCGTGGTTAGTGTGGGCAGTCCATGTACAAAGCTTTCTACAATCTGAAGCGGAATCCCTTCGAGATCACTCCGGATCCGTATTTTCTTTTTCCTACCCGGAGACACAACGAAGCCCTGGCCGCGTTGTACTACGGCGTGCGACGTCACAAGGGATTCGTGGTTATGACCGGAGAAGTCGGTACTGGCAAGACACTGCTCGTCCGCTGCCTGCTGCAGCTGCTGAATCAGAGCGATGTCGCTTACGCCTACGTATTCAACAGCCGGCTCTCGCCGGTTGAGTTCTTGCAATATGTCGCCGGTGATTTTGGGCTGAATGTAACGGGCAAAAACAAGAGCGAGCTTCTTTTGGTACTGAGCAATTACGTGATTTCGCGCCATCAAAAGAAACTCACCACCGTGTTGGTGGTGGACGAAGCGCACCACGTTTCGACAGAAATACTGGAAGAGATTCGTCTCCTGACGAACCTCGAAACGACAAGCGAGAAGTTGCTTCAGATCCTGCTGGTAGGACAACCTGAGTTGGACAAGAAGCTCGATTCCATCGAGTTGCGGCAATTGAAGCAGAGAATTGCTTTGCGTTCGCAGCTGCTGCCATTGAGTTTGGACGAAACGGCGGGTTACATCCAACGTCGCTTGCAACTCGCTGGCGCGAATTCCAATGCCGTCGTACTTTTTCCCGCCGACACAGTGATGAGGGTGCATCGGCATTCGCGGGGGATTCCGCGCCTGATCAACACGGTCTGCGAAAACGCTCTGATCACGGCATACGCCAGACAGGTCCGCAGCGTGACGCCGGATATCATTGAGGATATCGCTGCCGACTTCCGGCTCGGTGTGATTCACCAGCCCAAGGTAGAGGCCGCCAGCAGCAACGAGGAAAGCGACGCGCGCCGAGCAGCGAAAACTCTGCTCCTCCTGCACGATTATCTGCAAAAACTGCAATCGAGCCAGGGAGAACCACGAGCAGCTGCAGCAACCGGAGCCAGTAAACATGAGCCGTATATTTGAAGCGTTACAAAGGTCCGAGTCGGAGCGCTCGGGCACACCGTTAGCTCCGCCGGCTCTTGCAACAGAACTTTTGCAGGTGGTCGAGCGGGAAGCCAGTGCGCTTGCGCCGAAGGATTTCCCTGCGAATGAGCTTGCACCCCAGGATCTGACTGAGGCTCCCCCGGCCTTTGTTGAGACGGAATTCGCTCACAGTGACTTAAGTCAATTTCAGTCGTTGCCAGTATCCCTGCCGCAGGACAGCAAGTTGGTATGTCTTACGGCTCCCGAAAGTTTCGGCACAGAAAAATTCCGTTTTCTCGGGGTTCGCTTGAGGCAGCTCCAGCATACTCGGCCCCTCAAGAGACTGTTGATCACGAGCACGATACCTGAGGAAGGGAAGACCACGGTGGCGGCAAATCTGGCGACCATTTTAGCCAGGAGACAACAGCCGAAGATTTTGCTTTTGGAAGGCGACTTGCGGCGTCCGTCGTTGAGTAAGCAGTTCGGTCTGAAGCGGATTCCTGGCCTTAGCGAATGGTTAAAGGGCGATACCCGCCCAATGGAACACCTCTACCGCCTCGAAGGCCCGAACTTGTGGTTCCTGCCGGCTGGCCGGCCACCGGAGAATCCCCTCGAGCTGATGCAGTCCGGCAGACTTTCTGAATTGCTGAATCAGCTCTCGGGTTGGTTTGATTGGATCATCATCGATTCTCCACCGATACTGCCTCTGGCTGATACCAGTGTGTGGGCGCGATTAGCGGACGGAATTCTCTTGGTAACGAGAGAAGGAATCACCAAGAAGCGAATGTTGCAGCGCGGTCTCCAGGCACTCGAGCAGTCGAAGTTGCTGGGCGCGGTGGTGAACTCCTCGGCGAATACGGATCACAGCAACTATTATCAGCGCTACGGGCCGGGAGCAGCACGGCAAGCCAGTGTTGCCGAAAAGTAATCGATTCCCGGTTCGAACCCTAGTCCCCTGTTGTTAGTCAGTTTCAGTTCCCAGTTCTGTACTCCCCCAAGACAGCACAAAACACAGAACAGTTTCACGGTAGGTTATCTGTTCCTGCGCCCAAGAGGTGGCAGGACGAGGAGAGGGAGTCGTGAATGTACGGCGGTCAGGCGGCGTAGCAAGTCTCGATGCACTTTCGGCAGATGTTCTGCCGGTTGAGGAACGCGGTGTTCTCAACGAGGTAGCGTTTCACAGGATGATTTCGCTAGAGCGAAAGAGGACAGAGCGCTCGCGAAAACCTTTCTTGTTGATGCTTCTGGATATGGGAAATGGCCTGCGATCCGATAAGAACGAGAAGGCCCTGGATAAGATTCTCCCGGCACTTTCTCTGTCGACTCGAGAAACCGACGTAACTGGCTGGTACAAGAAGAACTCGGTCGTGGGAGTCATGTTCACCGAATTTGGTGCCGAAGAGCGGAACTCGATCCTGAGGACCATAATGGCCAGGGTCAGCGAGACGCTGCGCAGCAATTTGAGCTCGCAACAATTCGGTCTGATCAGCATCGAGTTTCACTTATTCCCAGAGGAGTCGAATCACGAGATTCCCCAAAAACCGAGTAATCCGACTCTGTATCCTGACCTCACCCGTCGAGACGCTGCGAGGAAGTTCTTCTGCGTGATCAAGCGAGTCATGGACATTGTCGGCAGTGCCATTGCGCTACTGCTTTTTTCCCCTCTTTTCCTGGTGATTGCTCTTGCGATCAAGCTCACATCGAAGGGTCCAGTATTCTTCCAGCAGAAGCGAGTCGGCCAGAGTTTTGAACAGTTTGTTTTCCTTAAGTTCAGATCGATGTACGTCAACAATGATGCCACTCTCCACAAAGAATATGTCCAGCAATTGATAGCCGGTCGCGCGCAGAGTCATCCAGGAAACGGCAACGGTAAGAGCGTCTACAAATTAACGAGAGACCCGAGGATCACTCGGGTCGGTGCTTTCCTGCGAAGAACCAGCCTTGACGAGTTACCCCAGTTCATTAATGTGTTGAAAGGCGACATGTCCCTCGTGGGGCCACGTCCTGCCCTCGCATATGAAGTAGAGGCATACGATATCTGGCATCGGCGTCGGGTGTTGGAAGCCAAGCCCGGAATTACGGGATTGTGGCAGATCAATGGTCGCAGTCGCGTCAAATTCGACGACATGGTGCGCCTGGATTTGAGATATGCGCAAACCTGGTCGCCTTGGATGGACCTCAAGATTCTCCTCCGCACACCAGTCGCAGTGGTATTTGGTGACGGTGCGCACTGAAACAAGCCTCCCCCGCTGCATGTTATGACAACTGCGATACATCCTGCCAGTCAGCTTTCTGAGTTGGCCGCGAATGAATCTATGCATAAAGGGGGCGGTGATACTGTGGTCAAGTTTGGCGTAGTTGGATACGGATATTGGGGCCCAAACGTGGTCAGGAACCTCGACCAGTTAGATGGCTCCACGGTGGTAGCGGTTTGTGACAAAAGCCCGGCAGCGCGCAAACGCATTCTCAAAACCTATCCGCACATCAAAGTCGTCGCGGAAACTGCGGAGCTGATGTCGTCCACGGAGGTCGATGCGATCGCGATCGTGACCCCGGTGTGGACCCACTATGAACTCACGAAGGCGGCCCTGCAGAACGGAAAGCATGTGTTTGTAGAAAAGCCGTTCACCAGTTGCACCGCCCACGCCGAAGAACTTATCAACTTGGCTGCGCAGAAGAACCTGAAAATAATGGTTGATCACACCTTTCTGTTCACAGGGGCGGTCAAAAAAATCGCTCAGCTTCTGGATGAGGGCGTACTTGGCAAGCTGTACTACTACGACTCTACCCGCGTCAATCTTGGGCTTTTCCAGCACGATATAAATGTCATCTGGGATCTTGCCCCCCACGATATTTCCATCATCGATCATCTGATTAAAGCGAGTCCGGAAGCGGTAGTCGCCACCGGACAAGCGCACTTGAACGGGCATGAAGACATTGCCTTCATTACCATGTATTTTCCCGACAAGATCATTGCTCACATAAACGTGAATTGGCTGTCCCCGGTAAAAGTTCGTACGACGCTCATCGGTGGAGAAAAAAAGATGTTGGTGTGGAATGATCTCGAGGCCGACGAGAAGATCAGGATCTACGATAAGGGAGTGGATATCAAAACGCCTCAAGGTCTTTACAATTTGTTGGTGAATTACCGTTCGGGTGATATGTGGTCCCCTCAAGTGAACCGCATAGAAGCCCTGAGCCAAGAATTGGCCTATTTTGTTGACTGCATTAAGAAAAATCAAACCCCTTCAAATGACGGAGTGGCGGGTCTCCGAGTGGTAAAGATGCTGGAAGCGGCCACCGAATCCCTCAACAAGCGGGGAGCATTAGTGTACCTCTGATTCCGCGCATTCTTGGTGGTTTGACCTTACCACGATCGCAAAACGCAAAAGCATGAGCCAGGCAGGAATCTTAAGAGAACGGAGGCGTCAATAACCGTGCCAGTAACGGTCTTGGTTGCCACCACACAGCGTTGGTATCCGACGGTTCGGCTGGCCATGGCTTTGGCGAAGGCTGGATGTGATGTCGAAGCGGTTTGTCCATCGAACCATCCACTCGCGAAGACCGGCGCGGTGGGCCGAATCCACACCTATTATGGTATGACGCCACTGAAGTCGTTCGCAGGTGCGATCGCCGCAAGCAAACCGCATTTCATTGTTTCTGGTGATGATCTTGCAACCCGGCACCTTCACCAGCTCCACGATCGAGCGCGTCGCTCGGGGGATACGGGAAACTCGGTTTGTTCACTGATTGAGCATTCACTGGGTGTGCCTGAGAGCTTTCCAATTGTCTATGCCAGAACGGCCTTCATGGCACTTGCCAAAGAAGAGGGCATTCGCGTTCCGACAACCCAGGTTATCAAGAGCGAAGATGATCTCATAGAGTGGGTTTCCAAGGTTGGTTTTCCGACGGTCCTGAAGGCGAACGGCACTTCGGGTGGGGACGGTGTAAGAGTGGTTTACACGCAGGACGAAGCCGAACGCGCGTTTCGAAAGCTGCAGGCCCCTCCACTTTGGGCGCGAGCAGCAAAACGGGCTTTAGTAGACCGAGACAAAACACTAATATGGCCCTCTTTGCTTCGTCGCCGCTCGGTCGTAAATGCGCAAGCGTTTGTGGTTGGACGGGAAGCCACCAGCACAATCGCTTGTTGGAACGGTGATGTCCTGGCTAGCCTCCACTTTGAAGTGCTTAAAAAGGCAGGACCGACCGGGCATGCTTCTGTACTGCGCTTGATCGAGCAGCCCGACATGTCAGCGGCAACCGAAAAGATCACCCGACGACTAAAACTTTCCGGGTTGCACGGCTTCGATTTCATACTGGAAGCGCACACCGGGAATGCTCACCTCATCGAGATCAACCCTCGAAGCACTCAAGTCGGACACTTGGCACTCGGCCCCGGACGCGACCTTCCTGCGGCGCTATATGCAGCTCTCTCACTCAACCGCGTCCACGAAGCTCCGAAGGTGACGGAGAAGGACACGATCGCACTTTTTCCGCAGGAATGGATCAGAGATCCCGGGAGCGAGTTTTTGCATTCTGGCTATCACGATGTACCTTGGGAAGAACCTGCACTGGTCAGTGACTGCATCCGCAAAAGTCGAATCCAAAGATCTTGGTATTTGAAAGACAACCTTTCGGCAGTTCGATCCCCGTCCTTGCCGAGAACAACCCGACCGGAGCATCGCGCTGTGGAGCTGGATTGCGAAGCAAAATAAATACCGAGATAACTACTGTCGCACGCTCATTGCGCAGCCATCGTACTCCGCATTCGGACTCCGCAAGGAATTCCGCGATTCATTCTGATCACTTCCCGGTGGAGCGCGGCGCTCACGGACAGGTTCGGAGCAATCTGAACAAGCCGCTGCGAATCATGAAATTTGGCGGGACCTCCGTTGGTGACGCGTCCTGCATCACGAAGGTAATCGACATCATCCGAGCTGCATTATACGAGAGGGACATTGTCGTCGTCGTTTCGGCGATGAGAGGTGTGACTAATCAATTGATCGAGGCAGCGGTTCAGTCCGAGGCGGGCAATCGCGAAACGGTCGCGCAGATTTTTGCTGGGCTGCGCAAACAACACGATACGGCGGTCGATGCTCTGATTCATTCGGATGACGGACGGAATCGCATCCGGCTGCAAATGCAAGAGTTGTTTCAGGAAGGCGAACGCCTGTGCCAAGGAACGACGCTTCTTCATGAGTTAACGCCCCGGGTCCGGGATTCCATATCAAGTCTTGGGGAGCGGCTGTCTGCCCCTCTAATCGCATCTGCATTGGCGGAGAGCGGAGTAGTCAGCGATTGCATCGAGGCCACCGAACTAGTTGTGACCGATTCGTACCACGGTGGCGCCGAGCCTTGGATGGATTTGACCCGCGCCCGGAGCGAAGCCCGCTTGCGCCCTCTTTTGCGACAAGGCGTTGTGGCGGTAGTGACTGGCTTTATCGGAGCGACTGAAGAAGGTGTGCTTACAACCCTCGGTCGTGGCGGCTCCGATTATTCCGCAACTATCTTAGGTGCTGCTCTGGACGCAGACGATGTGATCATCTGGACGGACGTGGACGGCTTGTTGACCGCAGATCCACATTTGGTACCGGAAGCCTGCTCAATCCCCAAGATTTCCTATCGTGAGGCGGCGGAACTGGCATACTTTGGCGCCAAGGTCATTCATCCAAAAGCGCTTCACCCAATGATGAAAAGCGGTATTCCTGTGAGCATCCGGAACACATTTGCGCCCGACAAGTCGGGAACCCAAATCACTCCAACCGGTCCCGCAAACGGCAGAGGAATAACTGCTCTCACGGCGATCAGGGATGCCGCTTTGATTATCGTCGGAGGTCCGGGCCTTTTGGGAGTGCAGGATGTCTTGGGTCGCACATTTGCCACGACAGCGGCGGTCCGAACGGATGTGCTAATGATTTCACAATCATCCTCGCAAAATGACGTCTGCTTGGTAGTTTCGTCCTCCCAGGCTAAGCGTACGATCGAGGCCTTACGTCACGAATTTGCCCATGATCTAGCACATGAAAAGGTCGAGCACATCACGGTCGACTCGACGGTCGCGATTGTCACTGTGGTCGGCCAAAAAGAACGAGGCATGTCGGGAATTGTCGGTCGGACATTCGGCGCTCTGTGCCGCGAGAATATCGAAGTCATCGCCATTGCCCACGGTGCATCGGCGTGCAACATCTCTTTTGTGGTCGCCGAAAAAGACATGAAAGCGGCGTTGGTGGCCGCGCACCGGGAATTCCACCTGGGCGAACTGAACTCACCCGTGCTTCCAACCGGAAGCTCTGATAGATCCGCTACATGGTTTTATGAGTCGGGGGCCAGCACAGACGCAGATTGAACGGGCCCATCAGAAGCATACCTTCCCCAATCGGTTTGTCGAATTGCAATCAGCTATGAGAAAGGGCCTTTCTCCATCTATGAATCCTTACGTATGCATCGCGCCGGACGTAAAGCTTGGTCGAGGCGTGAAGCTTTCCAAGTTTATCAACCTGTACGGATGTGAAGTCGGCGATGAATCGAAAATTGGTGCGTTCGTCGAAATCCAGAAGAACGCAAGCGTTGGCAAACGCTGCAAAATATCAAGCCATACCTTCATCTGTGAAGGTGTCACGATCGAGGACGAGGTCTTCATTGGCCACGGCGTGATGTTCATCAACGATAGCTACCCAAGGTCCACGGCCGCGGACGGAAGTCTGCAAACCGAGGCCGATTGGAAGGTCGAGCGGACAGTGATCAAGAAGGGAGCATCCGTCGGTTCCGGTGCGACGATCCTCTGCAACACCACGGTGGGCGAAAACGCCATCGTGGGCGCCGGCAGCGTCGTGACCAAGGATGTCCCCGCGAACAGCATCGTAGCCGGAAATCCCGCCAGAGTTTTGCGTTATATCGAACAGACCATGGAGGCTTCAAAATGAGTGTTTCAAACAGCATGCCGAACAGCATTCCTTTTCTTGATCTGGTTACTCCGCACGTCGAACTCGAGCACGAACTCACCGGCGTTTTCCATAAAGCGCTGCACACCGGGGGATTCATCGGTGGTCCCATGGTCGAAGAATTCGAGAAGGCGTTCGCCGCGTTCTGCGGTACTAGCCACTCGATCGCCATCAGCAGCGGTACCGATGCCCTGCGCTTCGCCATCATGGCCAGCGGCATACAGCCCGGCGATGTGGTCGTGACCGTGCCTCACACCTTTATCGCAACCACGGAAGCAATTTCGCAGGCCGGAGCTTTTCCGGAATTTGTCGACATCGACGAGCGCACGTACAACATGTCTCCGGAACGGCTGCAAGAGTTTCTGGAGCAATGCAAGAAAGACAAGTCCGGTAAGCTCATTAGTCCTCGTAGTGGTCGGCCCGTGACGGCGGTCGTGCCCGTGCACCTTTACGGACAAACCGTTGACATGGATGCCATCCTCAGGCTAGCTGAGAAGTATGGGCTGACGGTGATTGAAGACGCTTGCCAAGCCCACGGAGCTGAGTATTTTTCCCGCAAGCACAATCGCTGGATGAAGGCAGGCTCGATCGGTCGTGCAGCCGCCTTCAGCTTCTATCCGGGAAAGAATCTGGGGGCTTGCGGCGAAGCTGGTGCCGTGACCACGAACGATTCTGTCCTCGCCGACAAAATCAAAATGTTGCGAGACCATGGACAAGCAAAAAAGTACTATCACGATGTGGAAGGCTACAACGGACGCCTGGATGCGATGCAGGCCGGACTCCTGCACGTGAAGCTCAACCATCTAGCAAAATGGAATGCTCAACGCCGCGAACGCGCCGCCGAATACAATCGTCTGTTCGCTGCGGCAGACGAGGTTGTGGTTCTTCCATTTGAGCCCTCGTGGTCACGCGCCGTGTACCACCTATATGTGATCCGTGCTGAAGACCGGGATGGATTGATGAATCATCTGAAGAAAGTCGGAATTGGTAGTGGAATTCACTACCCGATCCCGTTGCACCTGCAGAAGGCATACACCGCACTGAACTACCGTTTGGGAGACCTTCCGGTGGCGGAAAGAGCAGCTGCGGAAATTGTCTCTTTGCCGATGTTCCCGCAGTTGACCGGAGAGCAGCAGGCTCGGGTGGTTGAGGAAGTCCTTCGCTTTAATTCCAAGTTCACCCCTGAGCGCGCTGAGGCTGCGGGAGCTTCTCTGGCTGCGGCTGACCGGACGGCCTAAACGATGTCTCACGTCGACACCGTGGAATAATTTCGAGATAGGGCTCAACTAAAGATGAAACTCTCAGTTATTGGCGCAGGTTATGTGGGTCTGACAACTGCGGCTGGCTTTGCGCAGATCGGGCACGAGGTCTTCTGCAGTGAAAGCGATCCCGACAAACTCGCTAAATTGCAGAACGGCGGGATGCCGCTGTTTGAGCCGCATCTGGAGAACGTTATCAAAAGTGTTCGAAGGGCCGGCCGGTTGCGTTTCGGTTCGACTGAAGATGCAATTGCTTGGGGGGACGCAATCTTCATTTGTGTGGGAACGCCGCCATTGGCCAATGGTGACGCCGACCTTTCTGCCATCGAAGGAGTCGCTCGAGCGATTGCAAAGCGGGCCCCAGGCTATCGGCTAGTGGTTGAAAAAAGCACAGTCCCTGTGCAGACAGGAGCACAGCTGCTAAAGCACCTGTCGGTGCATGGCACAAACAGATTGAAATATGACGTGGCGTCAAACCCGGAATTCCTCCGGGAAGGAACCTCGGTCGAGGATTTCCTGCACCCTGATCGGATCGTCATCGGGGCCGACTCGCCACGTGCAGCCGACCTTTTGCGAGAGATCTATGAACCGATTCTCAAACAAAAGTTCACTTGTCCTATTCATTCCATTTGTCCGAAGCGCAATGACCCTATCTTTCTGGCAACTGATACCAATTCAGCCGAGCTCATTAAGCATGCCTCCAACTCCTTTCTTGCGATGAAGATTTCTTTTATCAACATGGTGGCTAATCTGTGCGAAGTAGTTGGGGCCGACGTGACCAAGGTGGCACAAGGGATGGGATTGGATCCGCGAATTGGTTCATCATTTCTCAATCCCGGAATAGGTTTTGGCGGATTCTGCTTTCCAAAGGATGTACAAGCATTCATCAGGATCGCTGAGAAGTCCGGTTGCGATTTCTCGTTGTTAAAAGAAGTAGAGAAGATCAATCAACGTCGGGTTGAGCACTTCGTTGAAAAGATTCGCACAGAACTATGGGTGATGCGAGGCAAGAAACTGGCAGTGTGGGGGCTTGCCTTCAAACCGAATACGGATGATGTTCGTTTTGCGCCGTCCCTTGCGCTTGTGAAAGCCCTGCTTGACGAAGGAGCGATTGTCAGCGCCTATGACCCCGAGGCTATGGAAAAGGCGAAAACAGTGCTTCCCGAAGTTAATTATTGCGCCGAGCCTTACGCAGCGGCCCAGGGCGCTGAGGCGGTACTGCTTGTTACGGAATGGGATGAATTTCGCCAGATAGACTGGGATCGTCTGAGCACAGTAGTCGAGCGCCAGCTCATTGTGGATTGCAGAAACATGCTGGACGCGTCCGAAGCGGCCAGTCACGGATTTCACTACTTCAGTGTCGGTCGGCCTCCCGTGCTACCGGTCCAAACTGAACCTATTCCGATCGGAGCGTCCTCGCTTGCGAGGACGGAAAGCGCAGTAGAAAATTATAGGCGTAGGTGACCGCGTTGTTTACTCAGCAAGTTCTTCGGCTAATCCGCCGCGTGCTTGAAGCCGAACGGCGGAATACTGTTGCGTATTAATACCTTTCGAAGAGGAGAGACAGGTGAGAGAAAGCAAAAGGGTGGTTGTCGTTGGACTTGGCGAGGTGGGGAAACCGCTTTTCGAGCTTCTTTCTGAGCACTACGATGCAATTGGCGTGGACGTCTCGCCCCCGGCCGAGCCTATCGGGCGACCTGATGTCCTGCACATTTGTTATCCGTTCGAGATCAAAGATTTTGTTGGTGAAACGGTTCGCTACATCGACCTCTTTCAGCCGGCGCTAACGATCATCAACAGCACCGTGGGCGTCGGCACGACACGAGCCATCGGCGACCGAGCACGAGCAGCCGTGGTGAACAGCCCGGTGCGGGGCAAACACGCTCGCATGCTCGAGGAACTCCGTCTGTACACGAAGTTTGTGGGAGCGATGGACCCTGCAGTCGGCGAAGAGGCCGCCAAGCACTTCCAGTCGGTCGGATTGAAAACAAAGATCCTGTCGTCCCCAGAAGCGAGCGAGTTGGCGAAGCTCACAGAAACGACCTACTTCGGTCTGATGATCGCTTGGGCTCAGCAAATCGAGAGATATTGCGATCAGGCCGGGGCGGACTACAATGAAGTCATCGCGTTCTTTGAGGAAATCAAATTCTTTCCGCCGATCAAATATTTTCCCGGTGTTATCGGTGGTCATTGTGTCATGCCGAACATCAAGATCCTGGGCAAGTTTGACCGTTCGGCGATTCTCGAAGCGATCGAGGCCTCCAACCGAATGAAGATCGAGCGAGACCTTCGCAGTAAAGATGTTGACGGCGTTCCCGCGACTGCGGGAAACTGCGGAAGCCACGTCTGATCGTGACGTGGTAGCTCGTTTTCTCAGGCCGTTCTGCTACTCTCTTGACTGACTGCGAGATCTCGGATTCGTTATCCGTTCTCCCAGTACTCAAGGCAGGCATCTGTTTTTCCGTCCGCTTCCAACTAAGTGGAGGCATCGTCGCGCTAACACGTCAAAATGAAACTGTTTTTAGCAAATCGTTGGAAGGCAACTGTAAGCCGGTAAGACCCGGGAAGCATACTGAACGATATGGATACTCTTTGGTATAGCCCGAAGAAGAGACACGAGAGCGGACGCTGGTTTGCCTTGGCGCCTGTCAAGAACGAGGTTCATCCAGGGGCCGATGGAACTCGTTATCCGTCTTCTTCTTTCACGCCTGTGGGGATTTCGCCCCAATCGCGTCTGCAAGGAAAGCGAGTCGCGATGGTTACATTTTCCCTGCACCCGTTCGATCCACGACCCCGCCGCGCCGCACATGCACTTCAAAAGGAAGGCATGATCGTGGACCTTTTTTGTGAGGGGGAGGAGAACGCTCCAAAGCGGGAGGTTTTGAACGGAATCAACATCTGGCGCCTTCCCGTCAGAAACCGCCGCGGTGGAGCGTTTAGATATGCTTATCAATATTCTGCCTTCATTCTGATATCTTCGGCCATCCTGGCGCTGCGCTCATTGAGGCGTCGGTATGACTTGGTCTACGTGCACAACATGCCCGACGTTCTTATCCTGAGTTCGTTGATACCGAAAATGCTGGGAGCGAAGGTAATTCTTGATCAACATGATCCGATGCCCGAACTCATGACGACGATTTTCGACCTCGACCCAGATAGTCTGGGCGTCCGCTCCATCAAGCGACTCGAAAAATGGAGCCTGGCGCGGGCGAATCTGGTCGTCACAGTGAATGTCGCGTGCAAGCGGATCTTCGCTAATCGGAGCTGTTCACCAGAAAAGATTGGGATTGTGATGAATTCTCCCAACGAGGAAGTCTTTCCCTTTCAAGTGGGAGGCGTGCACCCGTCCCGAAACCACAGTCCAACCAAGCGTTTCGTGATTATGTGTCACGGGTCGATCGTTGAACGGAATGGTTTGGATGTAGCTATCGCCGCACTTGCACGAGTACGAGAGTCTGTCCCCGGAGCGGAATTCCGTTTTTATGGTCGCAAGACTGCTTTTCTTGAACGCATCATGGAGCAGGTTCGCAACCAGGGTCTAAGTGAAAATGTCCGTTATCTCGGGCGGAAGAGCCATGAGGAGTTGGCCCGAGAAATCGAAGACTGTGATGTGGGCATCATTCCGAACCCTCGAAATGCGTTTACTGAGATCAATACGCCAACTCGAATTTTCGAGTATCTGGCTCTAGGCAAACCGGTGATTGCTCCGCGAACCTCCGGCATCCAAGATTATTTCAACCAAGAGTCCCTCATTTACTTCGAACCAGGCAGCTCGAAGGATCTTGCCGAGAAACTTGAATATGTGGCTTCGCATGTCGAGGAGGCAACGGAGGTCGCGAAGCGAGGGCAACAAGTTTACCTGGCCCATACCTGGGCTCAGGAGAGACAGACCCTTGTGAATCTGGTGAGCGAACTGTTGAACGGAGGACACGCTTCATGAACGCAGGTACGGGTGCCTTGGTCGAAAAGAACGAGGTGGTTACAAACGGGAGTTCTAGGACGATTAGAGCCAACGATATCGAGCGAGCCCTGGCGCGCGTTCAAAAGTGGGTTGAGGACTGTAACTACCGGGGTTACGAGCCATTCGATGGACTATCCTCGTGGGCACGTCCTCTCGCGTTCGGGAATCAACTTGCCGAGCGAATCCTGCAGCAAGCCATCCGGCAATCTCCATTCAACCTCCGACCACTGTTGGGTGTTCACCCTCAAGATTCGACCAAAGGCCGGGGTTACATGGCAGCGGGATATTTGACTCTCCACCGAGCCAATCATCAGCCACAGTACCTCGAGAAGGCGACTCTCTGCCTCAAGTGGCTCGACGAACATAAGGTGCCTCGTTTTCAACATCACAGTTGGAGCAATCATTTTGATTTTGTTTCCCGCGGCGGCTCGTATACCAAGGATGATCCGATCATCGTATGGACGAGTCTCATCGGCCATGCTTACATCGACGCTTTCGAGCTTACCGGGGAGGAGTGGTTTCGAGGAATTGCGGAGAGTGCATGCAGGTGGATCCTGGCGCTTCCACGTGAAAAAACTGATCGTGGCGATTGTGTGAGCTATTTGGCCCACCGCCAAAGTTCAATCCACAATGCGAATATGCTCGGTGCCAGTCTTCTTGCCAGGACCGCGAGGCACAACGGAAATGAGGAATACTTACGCGTCGCCCGCTCGGCAATGGAGTACAGTTGCTCGCGGCAACTACCTGACGGATCCTGGTTGTACGCAGAGAGAGAGGATAGCCACTGGATAGACAATTTCCATACCGGCTATAACCTGGACAGTTTGGACTTTTACATCGAAGGTAGTGGTGATCACGAGTTTCATCCAAACCTCGAAAAGGGGCTGGCGTTCTATAAAAGCCATTTCTTCGAAGAAACCGGTCGTCCGAAGTATTACAACACGCGGACGTATCCAGTTGATATCCAATGTGTGGCGCAGTCGATTGACACATTGGCAACTTTTTCAAAGCACGACCCCTCATGTCTCAAGCTTGCGGAAAAAGTAGCCGCCTGGGCGATCCAAAACATGCAGGATCCGAAGGGATACTTCTACTATCGGCAGTATCCGCTTGTGAAAGCAAAAACGCCGATGCTTCACTGGGGGCAAGCCACGATGTTCAAGGCGTTGGCTAACCTGTTGCTGCACCTCAAATCCGCTGCTTCCGAGTAACTGCGGTGAATACCTTACTTGTAAAGGTCATTTGACGCGATGCCACCATCGATGATTGGCGTTATTGCGAATCCGTCGGACCATGCCGTCGTGTCTGAGTTCTTTGAGTTGTTCAAAACTCCCTGGGAATTCTATCGGAGCGATCGGCGGTATGCTGTCTTGCTCTGCGCTGGAGATGGCAAGGTCGACAAAAGCACTGCGAAGTTAGTTCTGATCTATAGCGGCCAAGAGCTTCCGTTCGATATCGAAAAAAAGACCCGGATTGCTTCAAGAAGAAGCAACACCGTTCTGTCGTACAAAGGAGCTCGACTCCCGATTTATGGAGATAGCCTTTCGTTTCAGGAAAAGGGAACTGGCGCCCTGGTTGATGAGGAATCCCAGTATGCTGCGATATATCAACACCGACGCCGTGGCGGGGTAGTCGCGAGAGTAGGCTACGACCTTTTCGGAGAAGTCCGTGCTTTGCTCACAAAAGGGCAACCGGTGGCTAATGCCAGCATACCGGCACTTGAGCTGCACATTGATTTGTTGCGAGACTTAATTATCGCGAGTGGGGCCGTTCTTGTTGAGATCCCGCCTGTTCCAGCTGGATATCGATTCATTGCATGCTTAACTCACGATGTCGATCATCCCTCGATCCGACAACATAAGTTTGACCACACCATGGGTGGGTTTCTGTATCGAGCCGTCTTCGGTTCGTTATTCGACGTATTCCGTGGGCGTAGACCTTGGCGTGAGCTGGTGACTAACTGGGTGGCGGCCTTGAAGCTGCCATTTGTTCATCTGGGCCTCGCCAAGGACCTCTGGTACCAGTTCGATGACTACGCCAAGCTAGAAAACGGATTACGCTCCACATTTTTCGTAATTCCGTTCAAGGAGAGTCCAGGAAGGAAAAAGGGAGGGCCGGCTCCTAGTCGTCGCGCGACCCGTTACGGTGCCGCTGACATCGCAGAACACATTCGAAGATTGATATCTGGAGGCTGCGAAGTCGGGTTACACGGGATCGACGCGTGGCTTGACAGTTCCAGCGGACAAAAGGAACTGGAGCAAATTCGTCGGACAACGGGAATGCAAGACGTCGGAGTACGAATGCACTGGCTGTATTTTGATGAACAATCGCCAGGGACCCTGGAACGGGCAGGAGCGGATTATGACTCCACGGTCGGCTACAACGAGACGGTTGGATATCGAGCAGGAACGAACCAGGCCTACAAGCCATTGGGAGTTAGCCGGCTACTGGAATTGCCGCTACACGTCATGGATACAGCTTTGTTTTACCCCAACTATCTTGATCTATCCCCCGCAGAGGCTAGCACGGTTGTACGCCATATCATCGACAACGCAGTTCAATTCGGCGGTTGTGTCACAGTGAACTGGCATGACCGAAGCATCGCGCCTGAAAGACTGTGGGGTGATTTCTATCTGCGAACGGTCGATGAACTTAAGAACAAAGGCGCGTGGTTCGCGACCTCCTCTGAGGCAGTGTCATGGTTTCGAAAGCGCCGTGCGGCAGTTTTTGAAAACGTGAACTGGGAGTCGGACGTATCGCAGGTCAAGATTGCTGCCGATCGAGGCGAGAATTTGCCCGGATTATCTTTACGAATCCATGAAGCGCAAGAGGCGCGTGAATTTGACACGGTTGGCGCGCTCCGCCAGTGCTGAATCAACTTGAAGCAGGAGATTGATACGCTTATCGCCATGGCTGACCCGACAATAGCTGAAGAACGAAAACAATCAGGTCCGGAGATGAGACCGCAAGCACTGACCTATGTCTTGATTACCCCGGCCCGCAACGAGGAAAGGTTTATCGAGCAAACCATCCGATCGGTGGTTTCGCAAACCGTACTCCCGCGGAAATGGGTGATCGTTAGCGATGGTTCGACGGATCGTACGGATGAAATCGTTGTAAAGTATCAGGCCGACCATCCGTGGATAGAACTTGTACGAATGCCGGAACGCGAGGACCGGCACTTCGGGGCCAAGGTCCGTTGCTTCAACGCGGGTTACGATAGGGTTCGGGGTGGCAATTTTGACGTCGTCGGCAACCTGGATGCAGATATTACCTTCGACGAGCACTACTTTGATTTCTTGCTCGCTAAGATGAGTGCGGACTCAAAGCTTGGCGTAGCCGGGACACCGTTCGTGGAGGGAACGACTTCTTATGACTTCCGGTTCACCAATGTGGAACATGTTTCCGGCGCTTGTCAGCTGTTCCGGCGCGAGTGTTTCGAGGAGATCGGCGGCTACGTACAAGTAAAGAGCGGGGGCATTGACTGGATTGCGGTGACGACCGCACGGATGATGGGTTGGAAGACCCGAACATTCGTCGAAAAAGTCTGCCATCACCATCGTCTGATGGGTACAGCGTCTTCAGGAAAACTGATGGCGAACTTTAAGCTTGGCAAGCAGGACTATTACCTCGGCGGCCATCCTATTTGGCAGCTATTCCGGGGATTCTATCAGTGTGGTCGAAGCCCCTATCTCCTTGGCGGTCTCTTTTTGGTTGTTGGCTATGGGTGGGCGTGGATAACTCGCGTCCAGAGGCCAGTTTCCTCCGAACTGATCCGGTTCCATCAGAGTGAGCAGATGCAGAGGCTGGGCCGGAGGCTTTTCAAAAAAAGAAGCATGGAGCGAGTCTGATGGATTCCAAGAATTTCATAATCGGGCCAGATGATCCTATCCTGGTCACCGGGGCAACGGGCTTCATCGGTCCTAAACTCGTCGAAAGCCTGCTCAGACACGGCTTTCGGAATCTGCGTTTATTTGTTAGGCCGTCGAGCGATGCAACTCGACTTGAAGCCGTCGCGGGCCAGTACCAAGATGGGGCGCGAGTTGAAGTCATCAACGGGAATCTGCTGTCTGAAGAGGATTGCATCACGGCGACCAGGGGCGTGGCTGTTATCTTCCACTTAGCCACCAGCGGCGACAAGTCCTTCGCGGGAGCGTTCATGAATTCGGTGGTCACGACCCGCAATCTTCTGGAGTCCAGCCTGCATCACACGCGTTTGCGGCGATTCGTCAATATCAGTTCGTTTGCGGTTTATTCCAACACGAACAAGTCTCGCTGGAAGCCGCTGGACGAGACTTCGCCGCTTGAGACGCATGCCGCCTCTTCCGGCGATGCATATCGCTTTGCGAAAGTAAAACAGGATGAGATCGTTACCGAGTACGGTGAAAAGTTCGGGATTCCATACGTCATCGTCAGGCCTGGTTCGGTTTACGGTCCCGGGAAAGAGAGCATTACCGGACGGGTCGGAATCGACAGTTTCGGCATCTTCCTCCATATGGGTGGGTCAAATCTCATACCCTTCACTTACATTGACAATTGCGCCGAGGCGATCGTGCTTGCAGGAGTGAAAGCAGGAGTGGAGAAAGAGATCTTCAACGTTGTAGATGATGATCTTATTTCCAGCAGGCGGTTTTTGAGTCTTTATAAACGCAATGTCAGGCGCTTCTCATCCATCTACGTTCCCCACTTGGTCAGTTACGCGCTCTGCAGCCTGTGGGAAAAGTACTCAATCTGGTCCAGGGGGCAGCTGCCGCCGGCTTTCAATCGCCGCAGATGGCACGCGGAATGGAAGAGTACTCGTTACAGCAACCAAAAATTGAAGACACGACTCGGTTGGGCGCCGAAGGTACCAATGAGAGAAGGATTAGTTCGTTATTTCGAAAGTTGCCGGGAGAGACGACATGCTTAAAGTCGCCCTCGTCGGATGTGGAAAGATTGCCGATGATCATGCCTCCCAGATCAAGAAACTCAAAGGGTGCGAAATCGTCGGAGTATGTGATCGTGAACCCTTGATGGCCAGGCAGCTATACGAGAGGTTCCCGGTCAGGCGATATTTCAGTGATTTGAGTCAGCTTTTGCATGAAGCCCGTCCTGACGTCGTTCACGTTACGACGCCTCCACAGAGTCACTTTCAGATTGCCAGAACTTGTTTGGAACACGGCGCCAATGTGTACGTGGAGAAGCCATTTACCCTCAACACAAAAGACGCCCAAACCCTGGTTGCATTGGCTGAGGAACGAGGGCTTAGGCTGACCGCAGGACACGATGATCAATTTAGCCCGGTTGCAAGGCGCATGCGGACTCTGATTAACAGTGGTTATCTGGGCGGAGATCCTGTGCACATGGAGAGTTATTTTTGTTATGACCTCAGTGATCCCGCCTACGCGCGCGCTCTCCTGAACGACAAGCGCCACTGGGTCCGCAGGTTACCTGGAAAGCTTTTACAGAACATTATCAGTCATGGCGTTGCCCGGATCGCGGAGTTCCTGCCCACAGATGCGCCGCGGGTTATCGCACATGGGTTTGTTAGCCCCTTCCTCGGGAACATGGGAGAAGAGGAGTTGATTGATGAGCTCAGAGTGATCATTTGTGGAGAAAAACGTACGACTGCCTACTTCACCTTCTCGTCACAGATGCGTCCTTTGCTTCATCAGTTTCGTATTTATGGCCCGCAAAACGGCGTTGTCGTAGACCAGGACCAGGAGACGTTGATCAAACTCCGAGGTCAGAAATATAAGAGCTATCTTGAAAAATTTGCGCCCCCCGTGGGTTTTGCATTGCAGTTTCTCGGCAACTTGACCACGAATGTGAAGGGCTTCATGGGCCGAGACCTCCACATGAAATCTGGCATGCAATGCCTGATCGAGTCCTTCTACAATTCGATTGTGCAGAACACGCCCCCGCCCATACCCTATCGCGAGATTGTGCTAACCGCGAGAATCATGGACGCCATCTTTGAACAGTTGGACGCCCGGCAGTCGCTGCAAGTTCGCGATTCCCGAATTTTAGGCGTCATGCCGTTGCAGGCTCACCTCCAGGAAAACTGAACCACTCCCACATGGCTTTCGCAAGCAAATCGAAGATGCGTGAACTGGGACACGGATACACATCCGAGGTTGACACCATGGATGAACAAGCATGGTGCCAAGTTCTCGATCAGTTTGATGACGCGAACATCTACCAGACCTGGTCGTACGACGAAGTAAGAGGCGGTCGTACGAACATCAGTCAGCTTCTGTTGAAAAGAGATGGCATTGTCGTTGCTGCCGCGCAGGCGAGAATCGTGAGGCTGCCGATCGTTAAAGCCGGCATCGCGTATGTCCGATGGGGACCGCTCTGGCGCCTTCAGACTGGCGAGGCCGACCCAGAGACGTTTCGTCAGGCCATCCGAGCTCTGCACAATGAATATGCCTTCCGGCGCGGACTGGTCCTGCGGTTATATCCGTCGATATTTGACAATGATTCCTATGGCCTCGCATCAATTCTCCATGAGGAAGGCTTTTCGCTAAGCGAGGAAAAACCAGACAGAACGCTGCTTCTTGATTTGCGTCCGACGCTTCAGGAACTGCGTCAGGGCCTTCGGCCGCACTGGAGCCGTTACCTGAAGGTTGCGGAGAAGAATCGACTGGAGATTGTTGAAGGCTCTGACGACAAGTCATTTGAGATGTTCGTCACAATCTACAGAGAGATGGTGTCGCGGAAAGGGTTTGCCGAACCCAACAACATCAATGAATTCAGGTTGGTTCAGAATCGGTTACCCGAAAGACTCAAAATGAAGGTCATACTTTGCAGTTCCAGCGGCGAGGTATGTACTGGCCTGGTTTGTAGCGTAATCGGAAAGACAGCGGTGTATTTGTTCGGAGCAACCAGCAATGCCGGCTTGAAAGCCAGAGGGGCCTACCTGCTGCACTGGAAATTGATCGAATGGTTGAAGCAACAAGGTTTTGCCACTTACGATCTGAATGGAATCAATCCAGTTACAAATGCAGGGACATATAAGTTCAAGAGCGACTTGTGCGGGAACAACGGCAAGGATGTCTACTTTCTCGGACGATTCGACTCATACACCAGCCTCCTGAGTCATTCCTGCGTCTCCTGCGGAGACGGTCTCAGGGGCCTCTACCGGGCGCTAAAGAAGAGAGCAGCGGAGCGAGCTGCGCGCACTCCGGTTCATGTGCCTGGTCAACCAGCGGCGCTCACTCCCCAGGGAGAATGACGTTGTTTACTAATTCCTGAATTCTTGCGTTGGTTTGCTGTCGACGAGTTCGGTAGTTGCACTCAGATTTTGTACGCGGAAGGGTTTACGATTTGACGAGCAGAGGAACAACTGGACTATTGATCCCTCGCACAAACATCCCCGACTTATCGGGATCGAAGTCGTCTGAGGGAGCGTCGCTGGTCGACCAGTCGATCCCGCGGGCCGCTGAGACAGGCCACGTCGGTCTTCTTATCGTGAACGCCGATGATTGGGGGCAGGACGTACTCACCACGAACAAGATTCTGGAATGTAGCGCGCAGGGAGCCGTTTCCTCTGTAAGTGGCATGGTTTTCATGGAAGATTCGGAGCGAGCCGCCACACTCGCCACAGAGCGGGGGATTGAAACGGGCCTCCACCTCAACTTTGTCACTCCATTCTCCGCTTCGAGCTGCCCAGCCGGACTCCTCGAACACCAGCAAAGGCTGGCCCGGTACCTGATGCGGCGGCGCCTCGCTCAAGTTATCTTCCATCCCGGTCTCATGCATTCGTTCGAATACGTGGTGGCAGCTCAATTCGATGAATTTCACAGGCTGTACGGGGCCGACCCGGAAAAAGTCGACGGCCATTATCATATGCACCTTTGCGCCAACGTACTTTTGCAGCGACTAATCAAACCCGGCACTATTGTCCGGCGGAATTTCTCCTTCGAGAGCGGGGAGAAGAGCATGTGGAACCGCCTCTATCGAAAGTTAGTCGACCGCAGCCTGGCGCGGCGGCATCGCATCACCGATTGTTTCTTCTCGCTGCCCCCGCTGGAACCTTTAAGCCGGCTGCAACGGATATATTCTCTAGCTCGCAAATCGGTAGTCGAACTGGAAACCCATCCCGTGAACGCCGAGGAGTATCGCTACCTGGCGGGAGGCGAAATTTTCCGTCAGGCCGGGGATGTACGGATTGGCCGTCCGTCATCTCTGTCTTGGCGTGCACGTAGTGGAGAGAAAAATCGTTTATGAAGGTTTGCGGCAAAGACATCAAGATTCAAGGCCGCGTCGTGCGAATTGCGCGTCTCGCTCACGAAGGATTTGAATTCCTGGAAGCTCCAGAGGCAGCGCTCGAATACATTCGGGAGGTCAGAACCGGGATAGACCTGTTCACTTTCACGCAGAGGCTGCCTCACACAACTCCGCAACACAGCTTTCCAATGGAGTGGGATAACGTGGCTGCGTTGCCTGTGTCGACCTGCGAGCATTGGTGGAAACAGCAGATCGACGGCAAAACCCGAAACATGGCCAGGCGGGCCGAGAAAAAGGGGATCGTCGTGCGGGAAGTCCCTTTCGACGACTCTTTGGCGAAGGGAATCTGGGAGATTTACAACGAGTGCCCCGTCCGCCAAGGCAGGCTGTTTCCCCACTATGGCAAAGACCTCGACACTGTCCACAAGATGAGCGCAACGTTCATGGAAACGAGCATTTTCATCGGGGCATTCTTGGGCGAGCAACTCATCGGTTTCGTAAAGCTGACAAGCAACGAAACGCGATCACAAGCTACCGTGATGCATATTATTGCAATGGTCCAGCATAGGGACAAGGCTCCGACGAATGCGCTCATCGCGGAGGCGGTGCGATCCTGTGCGAAACACGGCATTCCTTATCTTGTATATTCGAACTTCTCGTATGGGAAAAAACAGCGGGACAGCCTCAGCGATTTTAAGGAAAATAACGGGTTCCGGCGGATCGAGATACCCCGGTATTATGTACCGCTGACCGGTCTCGGTCGGTTAGCTTTGCGTCTCGGCCTGCACCATAGTTTACTGGATCATGTTCCCGAATCCGCACTCGCCAAGCTGCGCGAGTTCCGAAACTCGTGGTACAACCGCAAGTTTCGTTCCATCGCGGAAGGTGCCCCAAAGATCGAAACCACCTGACCGGGAAACCTTCTTACGTCAGCTCAGAACCACGTGTATCCATATAAATCGGTAGCTAGGTCAGGCGGACAGTCTTAATGCCATCCAGATTAGCACTTCTACTGTGCTTCATTTTTATCCTGGTCCTATTTAAAGTAGACCGCGGTAAGAAATCTGACACTTCTGCTGCGTTGTGGCTTCCAACTATATGGGTGCTGATAATTTCGTCCAGGATGGTCGGTGAGTGGCTCAGTCTCGGCCAAGCAGGGCAATCAGCCGACAGCTATGCAGATGGCAGCCCCGTGGATAGAAACATATTCTTAGTACTAATCCTTGGCGCGTTAGTCATCGTAGCCAAGAGACACGTGAGCATCACCAAGGTGCTCCATCACAATCGCTGGTTATGCTTGTACCTGGTCTATTGCGGCATCAGCATCGTATGGTCTGACTTTTCCGTTGTGTCCCTCAAAAGATACGTAAAGGAGATTGGCAACCTCCTGATGGTTCTGATTGTATGGACCGAGCGCATGCCCTTAGAGGCAATAAGAGCGTTGATGAAACGTTGTGCCTATGTGCTTATCCCTCTTTCGATCGTGATGTTCAAGTACTTCCCGGAGTTTGGCAGGTCCTATAGCAGGTGGACGGGAGATTTGTCGTTTACCGGAGTAACGAATAACAAAAACAGCTTGGGTGTACTATGCGCGATTAGCGGCCTTGGCCTGGCATGGAGTTTACTGCAGATTTGGCACCAAAAGCATGTGTGGGTTACGAAAAAGGGAGTCTTAGTTCAAAGTCTCATGTTTCTCATGACGATGTATGTTCTCGTAAAGGCACATAGTGCGACATCAATAGCATGCTTCGTAGTGGGGGTGTGCATTTTGACTTTGACTCGGGTAAATGCAATTCGGCGCCACATCGCGTTCTGGATCATCGCTGCCATCGTCGTTGCAGCGAGCATGTTTCTGCTTGGAAATCTGGTATCGACCACCACCCAGTTGCTGGGACGCGATGAGACGTTGACGGGAAGAACAGATGTATGGAAAACGGCCTTAGAAATGGGGACAAACCCCATTGTCGGAGATGGCTACAGCAGTTTTTGGCTGGGCGAGAGGTTGGGAAAAATGTGGAGCGTGTACTCGTGGCGCCCGACCGAAGCTCACAGCGGTTATGTGGAAACTTACCTGGACCTCGGAGTCATAGGAGTTTTGTTGTTAAGCGCGGTAATAATCTCCGCCTTTCGACCTGCTGTTGCAATGCTAAGACGCGACTTCGATCAGGGAGTTCTTCGATTGGCCATCTTGACGATGGCGGTACTGTACAACATTACAGAGTCCTCTTTTAGGCCCGGTCTGTTGATGTATTTTTTGTTCATTTTGGCTGTGGTACACCTGCCACGTTCCCTCAAGAATACTACACCGGTGCGCGCGTCGTTTCCTGGATACGCGGCCCTCGGCAATGACGACAGATCGGTTGTTCAGGCTATCGACGCTGCTCATTGACTTGTCGTAAGCCGATCCGGGGCAAAGTAAAGTACCCGAAAAAGGAGCACCTATGCCTGAGCAGAGAAATAGCACGAACTTTCTCCGTGTGTTGGCGATCGCACTGGTCGTTAATTCGCACATGGATAATTTATATCCGGTGAAAGTAGCTTTTCTGGCAACTGGCGGTTCAATGGGCAACGCTCTGTTTTTTATGCTCTCATCCTGGGGATTGATGCTGAGTATGCGCGCACGGCCAAAAGCATTTGGAGAGTGGTACGGGCGGCGGATCGTACGCATCTATCCTGCGGTGTGGGTCACGGTGATCTTGCTCACATTTCCCATGGGAATCCTGAATGGGCGGATTGGAGCAGAGAATTTTCTTGACGAACTGGGAAAGTTTTTTTACCCGCCCTTCTGGTTCCTGGAAGCGCTGCTGATTTACTACGCCATCGTCTTTTTTGTCATTAGGAAATATTCAGTCAAGCGCCTGGTCTTGGTGTCAGCCCCAGTTGTCGCAGCTTACGCGGTCTATTACGTCTTCTTTCTTGATATTACGAAGTTCTCGATCGAGGGTACGCCATTTAGACTTCTTTTCTATTTACTTGTGGTTCTGTGGGGAGTTTACCTCGGTTCCCGAAGTGACAAGATCCAGTTCAGCGGGATACAGGATGTTTTCTTCTTGTTCCTGTCCATAGCGTGCATATACGGCCACAAGTATCTGATGCAACGGGGTTCTCTCGCGGAGTTCCAGTTTGTTCAACAATTGGCTTCATTTCCGATGCTGTATTTCTGGGCGAAAGTGGCCAATTCCAGCTTTATCAGAGACACCATCATGGGCGGTCGCTACCTCGGCAGAGCGCTTACGTTTGTCAGCGGCATGACCCTTGAGATATTCATGGTAAACAACTCGATTGACCCACTGGATTCCAAGCTTGGTTCATTTCCTCTCAACGTGATTGCCTTAATATCGATAAACATTGCACTGGCCCTAATAATTTATTACTGCGCCAAACCCATTCGCAAAGCACTTGAATCGGACGGACCCGCGAGGCCACCTGTAACCCGGGATCCGCATGCCACCGCAGAGGTTGCTCCAATTCCGGTATCACGCTGATCTGCAACAAGTGCACGGACAATATTGAGGAAGGAAACATTTGAAGCCGTTCGATTCTAGTGGCGTGTTTCGGTCCCCGGGAGGGGGTGGGGGACTGCGTCGCCTTGCCGTTCGAGGTGCCGGGGTAACTGTGCTTGCGCAAGGCGCAGGCTTTGTTACCCAGATGGTTGCCACGGTGGTGCTGGCCCGCCTTCTGATGCCTTCAGACTTCGGCGTGGTCACCATGGTCACCACCTTCAGCGTGCTCCTGGTGAGTTGCGGGCAAATCGGGTTCCCCGACGCAGTTGTCCAACGCGACGAGATGGACCATTTCCTGGCCAGCAATCTGTTCTGGATCAACTTGGGGATGGGCCTGATCCTTACCGTCGCGTTTGCTGCGGCGGGATCGTTGTTGGCGAGGTTCTACGGCGATCCACGCGTGGCGCACGTTGCGGTCGGCGTGTCCTTAACGATCTTCATCACCAGCACGTCGGTTCTGCACCTCGCGCTTCTCAAACGGGCTATGCGATTTTCGGCTGTCTCCGGCAACGATATCGTCGCTCGTGCGGTCTCGGTCACCGTGTCCGTTGGATTGGCATGGTTCGGGTGGGGATACTGGGCGCTGGTGGCTGGAATAATCGCCCAGCCGCTCTCCATGTCCATCGGGGCTTGGATCCTGTGTCGGTGGGTTCCCAGCCTGCCCCGGCGCACGGACGGAACCGGCTCCGTCGTACGTTTCGCGAGAAACGTCTTTGCGCGTTGGAGTATCGGCTACTTCAGCCAGAATACCGACAATCTCCTAGTGGGATGGCGGTTCGGCCCGGGTTCCTTAGGATTCTATAAGAAGGCATACGATCTCTTCGTTCTTCCGTTCAGCTTGTTGACTGTTTACCCTGTGGCTGTTTCGACCCTGAGTCGCCTGAATCGAGATCGTGTTCAATACAAACGATATTTTCTCGGAGGGCTGTCCATTCTGGCGCTTCTAGGCATGGGGATGGGTGCGGACCTTACGTTGGTGGGTAAGGACTTGGTTCGGTTGATGCTAGGACCACGGTGGGACATGGCGGGTCAGATATTCATTTTCTTCGGACCGGGCATCGGGGCCATGCTGATCTACAGCACCCATGGCATGCTCCATCTTTCGCTCGGCACAACCGCCCGTTATTTCCGATGGGGCATCATAGAAGTCACCGTGACTTGCCTGTTGTTTTTCCTGGGCTTGCCATGGGGGCCTACTGGAGTGGCTCTAGCCTGGACCGCTTCCTACTGGCTTCTCACCATTCCCGCATTCTGGTATGCCGGCAAGCCCATAGAATTGGGTGTTGGCTCAATACTGGCCGTGATTTGGAAATGCCTTCTTGCCTCTCTGCTGGCGGGTTGCGCCTGCGCCTGGGTGGTTCGAGGGTTCCCATCCCTGGCCGCGGCGCCCGGTGCCGTCGGGGCCCTGATCCGGATTGTGACATCCTCCTTGTTATTCGTCGTCTTATATGTTGGGACGGTCATCGTTCTGCATGGCGGCTGCGAACCTCTTTATCAGCTGGGCAGACTGGTGCGGGAGATGGCCCCGTGGCAGAAGTTTTCCAGACCTTCCCTGGCCGCGCGTGCGAATTCTGTTGCTGAGACGGGCGTCCTTCTCGCTCCAACCAGGAGCGGGGAAGCTACCTAAACCGAGCGAATGACAACCTGCTTTTCATCTCCGCCGACTGTCCTCAAAGACGACAAACCTGCTATGGATCTGGCGTCGACACGGCCCGCAGAAATCAAAGCTGCTCTATTAACCGGCGGCTTTGACCGGCCCTATGCCTTTGGTCTGGCCATGGCGTTGGCCACGAAGGGCGTGTCCCTGGATGTGATTGGCAGCGATGAAGTGGATAGCCCCGAACTGCATACAACTCCCCGGCTGAGCTTTCTCAATCTGGAAGGAAGCAAGCGGGATACAGGTCTCGCAGCAAAGATATCCAGAATCCTGAGTTACTATGCCCGGCTCCTCGGTTACGCTGCGACGGCCGAGCCTAGGATATTTCATATCCTGTGGAACAACAAGTTCCAATTCCTTGATCGCACTCTGCTGATGCTTTACTACAAAGCGCACGGGAGAAAGATCGCTCTTACTGTGCACAATGTGAATGCTGGCAAGAGGGACTCGAACGATTCGTGGCTCAATCGCCTGACATTAAGAGCGCAGTACCGGCTCGCCGATCATCTGTTTGTGCACACCGACAAAATGAAACGTGAGCTCCACCAGGACTTTGGTGTTCGCGAACGAGCAATCTCGGTCATCCCTTTCGGCATCAATAATTCTGTCCCAAACACAGATCTGACTCCTGCCGAAGCGAAGCACCGGCTGGGCATCAGGAGCGATGAGAAGACAATATTGTTCTTTGGCGCCATTCGGCCATACAAGGGTCTCGAATATCTCGCTGACGCCTTTCGGAAGGTTGCGGCCAGCAACGCAAACTATCGGCTCATCATAGCCGGAGAGCCGAAAAAGGGCTGCGAGAAATACATCGGCGACATCCAGCAGGGAATCAGTGAGGACCCCAGTGGGGAGCTTGTAATTCAAGAGATTCACCATGTTCCGGATGAGAAGACTGAGCTATATTTCAAAGCAGCCGACGTGCTGGCGCTGCCCTATACTCACGTTTTTCAGAGCGGGGTTCTTTTTTTGTCCTACAGCTTCGGTCTGCCAGTAATCGCAACCGACGTCGGGTCCATCAGCGAAGATATGATCGAGGGCATGACGGGTTTTCTGTGCCGGTCCTGCGATGCAAGCGACTTAGCGAGCGCCATCGAGAAGTATTTTGGAAGTGATTTATTCAAGACCCTGAGCCAGCGGCGGCAACAGATACGGGACTACGCTGAGGCACGGCATTCCTGGGACATCGTTGGTAATGTGACCCGAAACGTCTATGCAGAATTGTTGGGGCAGTAAGACATGGCACCCTTAGTGTCGATTCTCATCCCCGCATACAACTCCGAGAAGTGGATCGCGGACACCATTCGCTCCGCGATGGCGCAGACCTGGCAACCGAAAGAAATCATTATCGTGGACGACGGGTCTACCGATCGTACGCTCGAGGTTGCGCGGCAGTTTGAATCGGAGTCGGTGCGCGTTTTCAGACAAGAAAACCAAGGTGCGGCGGCCGCCAGAAATAAAGCCTACTCGCTTAGCCAGGGTGACTATATTCAATGGCTGGACGCGGACGATCTGCTTTCTTCGGACAAGATTGTCAGGCAGATGGAAGCGTTAAGACCGGAGGATAGCCGGCGGATACTGCTCTCGTCGTCCTGGGGGCAATTCATGTACCGGCCCCATCGGGCGCGATTCAAAGCCAGCGCATTGTGGTGCGATTTGTCTCCCGCCGAATTCCTGCTGCGCAAACTGGAGCAAAAGGCATCCATGCAGACTTCCGTGTGGCTGGTCAGCCGCGACTTGGCCGAAGCCGCCGGTCCGTGGGATACCAGAATGATCTCGGATGATGACGGTGAGTACTTCTGCCGGGTGCTTCTCGCCAGTGTGGGCGTCCGGTTCGTGCGAGAGGCCAGAGTCTACTATCGGTCGGCTGGTACGGGGAGCCTGAGCCATGTGGGCCGATCAAACCGAAAGTTGGAAGCCTTGTGGCAATCCATGCAATTGCACATCAGCTACCTGCGGTCTCTGGAGGACAGCGAAAGAGTCCACGCTGCTTGCCTCAAGTACCTGCAAAACTATCTGCTTGATTTCTATCCCCAGAGGCTCGACATCGTTGAACAGTTGCACCAGGCCGCCAAGGAATTGGGAGGACGGTTGGATCCCCCCCGCTTGTCCTGGAAGTACGCATGGATTCAGCCAATCTTCGGGTGGGGCTTGGCCCAGCGTGCTCAACTGCTTCTGCCCCACGTCAAGTGGTCGTTCATACGGTTCTGGGACCAAACGATCTTTCGCATTGAAAGCCGGGAATTTGCACGGACCAAGTTGGGCTTGTGAAATCAGCCAGGAGATCAGCAGACGCGGGCCACGAAAGCCCAATCGTGCTGTACCTTTTTCAACCCTGGGGATGCACCTTCGTGTCTGGAGCTTCTCGCCTCCGCTGTATAAGATGTTCGACAGGACGTCCTATACTCAATCACGGGGCCTTGTTCGGGCCTCAGCGAGGTAAAATTGACGCGCAAAATCTGGTTTGTATCCCCCCTCTTGTTGATATGTCTTTCTTATGGTGCCCATGCAGCTGTTGTCAATGCAGCTTCTTGTTCGTCATCTGACGTGCAGGCCGCGGTCAGCAGCGCGGCCGCGGGAGATACGGTAGTCATCCCTTCGGGCAACTGCACATGGACATTTCCGGTCACGATAGCCGGCAAGGGAATCATCGTCCAAGGCCAGACAACGTGCAGCGGCACTCCCGTATCGTCCTGTGTGGATAACACGAACATCGCCGACGACACAAGCGGCGACAATCCAGCTTTCAACATCACCGGATTGGATGCAACGCACTTCGTGCAACTGACAGGAGTGACCATCACCACTCAGGCCGCCATAGCTGATGGTGTTATTCAAATCTACGGAGCCGGAAGCAGCAATTTCACGAATAGTGTGAGCTTTCGCGTAGACCACGTCCACCTGAAGCACCCTACGACTAGTGGGCGTGGAATTTCCGTTTTCGGCGTTTATGGGCTCATCGACCACTTTTTGGTAGATGTAACAGATGTCAGCGGTTCCGATCAGTCAATCTCGATCTACGGTTCGTCGATCGGCAATGACGGAGGGTTCACTCCCTGGATGAATCCGCTGAGTCTCGGTACGGATAATGCAGTCTATGTTGAGGACTCGACCTTCAACTACAACAATCAAAACGAAGATGCCGTTGATGCCTATACAGGAGGGCGAGTGGTCATCCGGTATAACGCCTTTAACAATATATCCCAAGGGTTTCATGGCACAGACAGCGGGGATAATCGGTCGGTGTTCTCTTACGAAATTTATAACAATATTTATACAAATAACTCGTCGAATACAATTCGTGCCGCGACGCTTCGTGGCGGAACGGGCGTCATCTACAACAATACGTACGGTGGCAGTCACGGCCAATGGTACGACGTAACTCCAATGCTCTACCGTGCTTGTCCGCCGATGGATCAAAGCCAATGGCAAACTTGTGGCGGCACTAACTGGGAGATTGGCTCAACTGACTTCTCGAGCCAAGCCAGCCGCACTGGCTCGACCAATGGCGGGGTAAAATTCTGCGCCATTAACCGAGACACCGTTTGCACAACCGACGCCACCTGCTCGGCGATCACCCAGGGCGATACCTGCTCAACCTACTTCGACGGTGCGGCGGGAGGTGGATATTCCTGCCGCGATCAGGTTGGGCGTACCCACAATCAAGCGCGGTCTCCCCTCTATGCCTGGAACAATGGGTCAATAGGCATCACGCCATACAACGGTGGCTATTCCTGCGGAATCGGATTGGACAAGTACCTGGGACCAGGAGTGGACTACATCAACGGAAGCAGCATGCCCGGATACACGGCCTACACCTATCCGGATCCGCTGCAAAATAGTACCTCCGTACCCAATCCTCCGACGGGCCTTACTGCTGTTGTTCAGTGACCTTTGTCCCGACGAAAAAGGCGTAGCTGCGAGGGTCGACAACTCCGTGGGCAGACAATTCTGCGCCTCCAGAAGTAGCTTTGTTGTTGTATAAAATACCGGCGTAAACCAGTCGACAAAATCGAATGACGAAAATCGCCCTAGTGACCGGCGCGGAGGGATTTATCGGATCTCATCTGGTGAAGTTCCTCCAAGCTAAGGGATGGAACGTGATCGGTGGATACCACCTGCACGGTTCCAATTCCTTTCCGAAGTTGCGAAACCTATGCTTCGTTCAATGTGACCTGCGGAACGGGCAACGTGTGGAGCAGCTCTTCAAAGAGTACGGGCCTACGCATGTGTTCCACTTGGGGGCACAGAGCTTACCCACTGTATCCTGGGCGGACCCTGTTGGAACTTTCGAATCGAACATCATGGGCTCGCTGCACGTGTTCGAGGCGGTGCGTCGCATGAAGCGTCCCCCGATAGTTGTGTCAGCCTGCTCGAGTGCTGAGTACGGAAATGTGCCCGCGGCTGCCATACCAGTTAGGGAAGAGCAAGCGCTTCGTCCATTACATCCCTATGGCATTAGCAAAGTATGCCTCGATCTGCTAGCACGGCAGTATTTTCTGGATTACAGGATCCCAGCAGTCAACCTGCGGCTCTTCAACACCACTGGCCCGGGGAAGACGAATGATGCGCCATCAGACTTCGTGCGCCAGGTAATTCGGATCAAGAAGGGCCTGCAGCCACCGGTCATCGAAGTGGGAAATCTGAAACCACGTCGCGCATTCCTCGATGTCAACGACACGGTACGTGGCTTTTACCTCGCTGCCATAAAAGGAAAACGCGGTGAGGCATATAACCTTTGCGCGACGACAACCCACGAAATTGGTGAGCTACTGCAAACGACGATCCGCCTGTCGGGTGTGAAGGCAGAGATACGACCTGCCACCCATCTGATGCGGCCCTCCGACGAAAAGATCATCTTCGGCAGAACAGAGAAAATCCGCAAACACGTCGGTTGGAAGCCGATGATTTCGATCGAGCAGACACTGGCATCAATGTTGGAATACTGGGACCGGGTAATGTAGGCAACGATTTGCCTATCCATCGGTGGGTATGCGGTCAGAAGACCATGATGCGTGACGTCAAAGCCGTTCTACTCGTTGGTGGATTGGGAACACGCTTGCGCTCAGTAGTGCCCGCTACGCCCAAAGTGCTTGCATCGGTCGGAAAGAGATCCTTCCTTCAGTTGCTGATTGGACAGCTCCGTTCGCAGGGGATCCGTCGTCTGGTGATGTGTACCGGATATCTGGCGGACCAGATCGCGAATGAATTCGGCGATGGAGGAGCCTGGGACCTGGCGATCGAATACTCACAGGAAGAACAACAGCTCGGCACCGCTGGCGCAGTGAAGCGGGCTGAGCATTATCTCCAAGACGTTCCCGATTTTTTGGTGATGAACGGTGACTCATTTCTTGAGATCGATTTCTGTAACTTGATGGATTTTCATCGCACTCACCGTGCAATAGCGACTATGGCTGTCCTCCGGGTAGAGGACACAAGCCGATACGGAACAGTGCACGTTGATGCGAGTGGTCGAGTAAGAGGCTTTTCAGAGAAGACTGGCGACAAGACCCCTGGATTGGTGAATGGCGGCATTTACATCTTTGACCGTGCTGTTCTTCAATACATTCCGGAAACGCCGGCCAGTCTAGAAAGAGATGTATTTCCTCGGTTGGTGGACGAAGGAGTGTATGCGCAGGAGCAGCACGGGATGTTTATCGACATAGGCACTCCTGCAGACTATGTGCGCGCTCAGCAGCTTTGCGATTCTCTCAATGAGGCGGCCTCGAGAAGACGACCTCCTGACTCGGCCGCCGAGAACTAGGTTAGTGCGTCTTAAGCGGTGGTCCACTTTGGGAATTTGAAATGAAAGATACCGGCGATTTCGAACAACGCGTCAGCCGTTCGATCCAGGCCTCAATTGCTGTGAAGCAACTTTTGCTCGGAAATCTTGAAGTAGTGTCCATCATCGCTAAGGTTAGCGAACTCTTGGTCGACACACTCAAGAAAGGGAACAAAGTGCTTCTGTTTGGTAATGGCGGAAGCGCGGCGGACGCGCAGCATATCGCCGCTGAATTTGTGGGGCGCTTTGCCTTCGATCGGCCGGCTTTACCCGCATTGGCTTTGTCCGTGAATACCTCATGTGTCACAGCGATCGGTAACGACTATGGATTTGATCTGGTCTTTTCGCGACAGATCGAGGCTTTGGCTCGTCCGGCAGACCTGGCCATTGGCATTTCAACTAGCGGCAATTCGTCGAATGTAGTTCATGGCCTTTCCGTAGCCCGAAAAATGGGATTGGGTACCGTCGCATTGACGGGTTGCACCGGCGGTAGACTCAAAGACGCGGTAGATTTCTGCATTTGCGCGCCATCAAACGAGACGCCGCGCATCCAGGAATGCCATATCTTGATCGGGCACATCATTTCAGAGCTGGTAGAAGAGACAATATTCTATGAACAAAGCCGCGTTTCTAGATCGTGACGGCGTTATCAACCGAAAAGCCCCAACCGAAGATGACTACATAACCCGATGGGAAGAGATGGACATTCTTCCTGGGGTCGTCGAAGCTATCGCTCTGCTTAACCAGGCTAGTTTCCGCGTGATTATAGTGAGCAACCAGCGCTGTGTCGCGAAGGGTCTGTTGACAGAGGGTGAATTGGATTCGATGCATAGCCGGATGTGTAGCGAGCTAGCAGCAAGGGGCGCACACATCGATGGAGTCTATTACTGCCCGCACGAGGAGCAGCCGCCTTGCAGTTGCCGCAAGCCTGAGCCCGGTATGTTGTTTGCAGCGGCCGATGAACAACAAGTCGATTTGAGTTTTTCATGGATGATCGGTGATTCCGATAAAGATGTAGAAGCTGGGAGAAAAGCCGGATGCAAGACGGCTCGTCTGCTAAAAGGTAACGAGACAGGAAATGACAAAGCTGACGTGGTCGTACGGTCCCTGCTCGAAGCAACCCGACAGATTCTGCGGTGGGAGGGAGTCGTCGCGAATCGCCTGACGATAGATACCGCGCACGGATAACAGCAGCGAGCCCCCCCGCTGCGTCGTAATCGCGTCTGCCCCATCGATTCACGTTAAAGATTAAGACTACAGAACAGTTCATTCGAATCTCTGGATGTTGAGACGATATGCGCGTCATCGTCTCTCATTGGATATATGGAAGGCTGAAGCACATGATAATCACTAGCACTCCGCTTCGCATCTCATTCTTTGGTGGTGGTACCGACTATCCTGTTTGGTACCGCCAATACGGGGGCGCTGTACTGGCGACCACGATTAACAAGTGCTCTTACATCACTTGTCGACGGTTACCACCGTTTTTCGAATACCACAGCCGCATCTCCTACCGAAAGGTTGAAAACGTTGTTAGAAATGATGCGATTGAGCACCCATCTGTGCGCGCATGCCTGCAATTCCTGGGCATCGACGAGGGTGTCGAAATTCACCACGTCGCTGACCTCCCTGCTCGAACCGGTCTGGGCACCAGTTCAGCGTTTACTGTGGGGCTTCTTCTTGGTCTTTATGCACTCAAAGAGCAGATGCGCGACAAGCATGCCCTTGCCGCGGAAGCGATACACATCGAGCAGGAATTGCTTCACGAGGCGGTTGGCGCGCAAGATCAAGTTAGTGCCGCCTATGGCGGTTTCAATCGCATCAACTTCCTCACGGATGGCTCAATCGAGGTCAAGCGGCTGCTGGCTGGGCATAATAGACTCGCAGAACTTGAACAGAATCTGGCGCTTTACTTTACTGGTTTTTCCCGAACTGCTTCTGAAATCGCGCAGGAGCAGCTGGAAGTAACACCTCACCGGAAAAAAGAATTGGACATGATGCTACATCTTGTGGACGAGGCCGAGACCATCGTTAGGAGTCCCAGCCGTTCGCTCGATGAGTTTGGCCGATTGTTGCACGAAAGCTGGCAAATAAAGAGAACGCTAACGCAAAAAATAACGAACTCCAGCATCGACGAGATCTACGAGGCCGGGCTCAGCGCGGGCGCTCTTGGAGGCAAGCTCTTGGGCGCTGGCGGAGGTGGCTTTATGCTGTTCTACGTGCCGCCGGAACGGAGGGAGGCTCTGAGGACGCGGTTGAAAAAGCTATTGTGCGTTCCGATCTCCTTCTCAAATAGAGGCAGTCATGTCGTCGTGTACGAGCCGGAAGAGGCATACGACGAGTCACTCGCCAGTCAACGGGGCGCCGTATATGACCAGGAAGCCTCCAGCGTGGAATACACGCCCAAATGAAGATTCACCTCGTGCCCCGTTCGTGCAGCCCGTGGGGATGACTTCGTTGCTCGCTGTCCACTCACATGAGCTCTCCATTGACAGGGCCCGGCGCTCGTTTGCAAAACGGCATCGGGTAAGGTTGGGTGAACGAGGGTACCTCGCTGAGCGCGGGCCACTCGTGCTGTACTTTTACGCGCTCGGTGTGCACTTTCGTGTCTTGAGCTTGTTGTTTGCGTTGGATAAAGTGCTCAACAGGGCACCTCAGCTCTCAGTCCCTTGGACAAGGCCAGCAAGTTGCCTGGTTGGACCGCTTAGTCCTTGTCTATCATATTCGCTTCGTGGAGGTGCTCCTACGTTGTCGACAAATCGGCACTGGTACTGCCCTGGGAGGAGTAGATGTTTTTCTCTGTCACGCCTAAGTGGCATCGGCTGGTGCGACTCTCAATGTTACTTTGCGAAGCGAGCCCGCAGCTGCGCAAAAGCTGGCTAGTATTCCCCCTTATGATGTCGAGCCTCTCTTCGTTTTCAAATGCTCAGCAGTGGTCTGGCATTCTGAATTCTTTGGGAGCCTCGCAGAAGAATGTGAGCCGATCTGCCATAGACTGGAGCAGTACGGGCATACCAGGAGGCGTTCCAAGCGGAACATGGACACAGTGCGGCTCGACGATCCAGGCATCTACTTTTGGTAATGGTTCAATCGATGCCACTTCTGCTATCCAAGCGGCGTTGAACGGTTGCGGGACTAATCAGTTTGTGCTTCTCTCTGCGGGTACGTTTTTGATCAACAGTTCTGGTGCGGGTTCGCCAACTCTGTCAATTCTTGACCATCGTGTTTTGCGCGGTGCCGGAGCTAACTTGACAATTCTTAATTCGACCGGGATTAACGATCACGGCATCATCAACCTCGGGGCTGTGGTTGACCCAGGGCGAAACTATGGCACTGGGGATCCAGTCACGAACTCCGTGAACATCACATCAGGGGCCACGTCCGGGTCGACCAGTATCATGGTCAGCGATGCTACGTATTTCACAGTTGGCGGGGATGCGCTGATTTCGGAGACAAATGACCCAAATTACGTGACCAAGAATGGCGGGAGTGGGGCATGCAACTATTGCGATGGATTCTGGAACGGTGATCGTGGAAGAGGTCAGATTGTCCAGGTCACTTCGATCGCAGGAAACACCATCGGCATTACGCCCGGTCTTTATACTGCCTATACGCTAAGTCCGCAAGCGCTGCCGTTTCAGCCCACCCAGTATGCAGGCGTTGAGAATTTGCAAGTCTATTCCAACAATACGCATACAGTTCAGAGCGAAAGGCAAACATTCCAGCTGTATGCCTGCGCGTACTGTTGGCTGAAAGGTGTGGAGGCAAACTATACGGACGGCGATTACCTCAAGGTCTATTGGGGATACAGAGATGAGATTCGAGATAGCTATTTCACGAATGGTTTCAACCACGGGCCGGGACAAAACAACAATGGCGTTGTTCTGTATTTAAAAACCTCCGCCTCGCTGGTCGAAAACAACATAATGGAGCGGGCAGAGAACCCTGTAATGCTATCGTTTGGCCCTGCTGGGAACGTGATTGCTTACAACTATTCGATAGGAGCCTTTGGCGTTCCTGACACGGCTACTGTAGCATTTGAGCCTCACTCAGAGCACAATCAGTTTACCCTTTACGAAGGGAATGTCGGGCCGCAGCTGTGGCTTGATGTCGGCCACGGAAGCACCAGTCAAACGACGAGTTTTCGTAATTGGTGGTTAGGAACCAGTTTTGTCTGCAGCCCCACTAATGATACTAGAGGGATAGTAAACTGCTCCGGCGCAAACGGTCATTGGTCAACAGATGGAGCGCGGGCTATTGCTGACGACTCTCTGTCGACTTACTCGAATTTCGTGGGTGACGTTGTAGGATCGACGGCCCAGCAAGGACTATCCAGCAACAATGTTGCGGTTGTTGAATGGCCCTCCACCCGAAACTACAATGGCACGCAATACGGCCTCACATTTGGCTATACGCTTTTCGGCGACACTGGCGGCAACGGCCTGGATAGCACAACTCCCTACACCACCTCTTTCATCCATGGGCTTTATAGCAACATCGACGGCTCAACGACTTGGGCGACCGGCGTGATGCATACGCTTCCCCCCTCGTTCTATCTGAACGCCAAACCCTCCTGGTGGGGCAGTTTGCTCCCATGGCCTCCCATCGGTCCTGATGTTACCGGGGGAACTGGGCCGGGAAACCACATCAACATGAATCCGGCCGAGGCGTGCTTCTACAACGTGATGGGTGGCGTAGAGGGTGGCGGCGGCGGCCCGCTGCCATTTAACGCTAGTTCCTGTTATTCCCAAAACGTAGTCCAGCCACCGACAGATTTAACGGCGATTGTGCATTAAGAATGATTTCGGCCGGAAGGAATAGGTTACCGGAGCAAACGAGCTTCTATCACGGACACACGCAAGCCCGCGGTTTCCCCTGTTTTCCGCGGTTATGATCTGACTGGGCGCGGTCGCGCAAGCAGCTATTTACCAGCGCAATCCTCAGCACTTCAGATGGGACGGTAGCTCCTCCAACCATGCCACAGGCTCGGTTGGTGTTGTTCTCTGACCTCGGGCCAAAAGAGCAAAGTGCATGCCTGCAATGCGAATCGCAGCAAGAGCAATTTAACTCGAAACTGCCTTAGTGGCGATCGTGGTAGGGCAGCAGCTTTGCCATAGAACCGGTACTTGAGCAGTTCTCGAAGAATCCTTGAGCCTTCATATTCATAAGCGACAGCAATCGTCCTCGATCCTAGGAACGATTTTTCTGACCACCCTTTGCGGCATTCTGGTGGCGGGATTGTGGCCATTTCATGCGCCCAGGAACGAGGTGACTTGGCTCAGAAATGAAAACGGACTTTCGCTTGCTCGCCACGGCAGCATACTCAGTTCGGGTGAATTCAGGGCAAGACAGTCTTCCGCACACCACCAGCCCTGCAGCCTGGAAATCTGGTTGCAACCCGCGTCCGTGAGTATTTCGAGTACATTACTTAACTTTTACGGATCCCCAACTGCCGCAGTCCGGTTCTCTTTCCACCAATGGACGCGTCACTTGTGGTTGCAAAACAAGGGCCTCGATGATCAACGTCGCGAGGTTAACGAAAGACTGCTCATTCCGGACATCTTGCACGAAGGCAAGCCGGTCTTTGTGGCAATAAGCTCTGGAGCGGATGGTACGGCCATCTACGCGGACGGGGTCTTGGCCAGAAGGGTGACAGGCTTCACAATCTCCAGTGACGAGTTCACCGGAAGACTCGTGGTTGCGGATAATGGTGGCTGGAGTGGTCAGTTGCTGGGCCTCGCAATTTACAGCCGGGAACTGTCCCTCCCTGAGATCCTGGAACACGGCAGGAACTGGGCGACACAACAGGGAGCAGGCATAGTCGCGAATGAAAGTCCGTTTGCATTGTTCCTCTTCGACGAACGGAAAGGCAATGTTGTTCACAACCGGACAGATTCAGCGACTGATCTTGTTATCCCGGAACGCTACTTCAGTCTGCATGCAGCCTTTCTCGCGCTGCCTTGGGAGGAGATCTATCCAGGTTGGGGCTACTGGAAGTATGCCGCTATCAACGTTGTGGGATTCGTTCCCTTCGGATTTTTCTTCCGCGCATATCTTTCGGCGGCTCGCAAGACAAAGGCGGGAATCATGAGCAGTGTCATTCTCGGATTTGCTGTCAGTCTCACGATCGAAGTCTTGCAGGGATTTCTCCCCACGCGAGAGTCCGGTACGACCGACATTCTCACCAATACCCTTGGCGCAGCCCTAGGGGCAATTCTATGCGATTGCAGACTGGCTCAGTCTCTGATCTGGGATCGTGTCAACGACATCACACGCTTAGCGGGTTTCGCTGCGAACAGGCAATCTGGAGTCACAGCTGTGTGATGGACTTGGATTTGCAGAAGGTCGTGTCGTGACCCAATTAGAGCAGATGGGTTTCGGCGGCTCGATTCTTATTAATGTGATCGGATTGTCGCGAGAGCATATCATTGGAAGAGTACTTTCGTAGGCGTGCCTTTGGTGGGTTCGCCGGTAAATTGTTGGAGCCTAACCCCGTCAGGTTTTGCCCGGACGATCGTTTTCATCGACGAAAGCGGATTGAGCAAGCGCCCGCACCGCTGCAATACCTGAGCGCCACGAGGACAGACACCGGTGCTGCAATATCACTTCATTTGGAATATGTTGTCGGTGATCGCGGGCGTGACCTGGTGCAACTTCTACTTCTGGCTGTTTCCGGAGCCATTCGCAGCCCGCGCGGTGTGGACTTTGTGCAACAGCAGACGGGACGCTTGTGGCTGGAGTTTTCCCGGCCTATGCGCCGGAACTGAACCCGGTCGAGTATCCGCGGTCACACTGGAAACAGCACGAGTTGCACAACTTCCGCCCCACCGCGTTTGGTGAGTTGAGCCATCATGCGCGCCAAGCATTGCGCCGCATGCGCCAACGTCCAACTCTGGTGATAGCCTTTTGGCAGCAAGCCGACCCGTTTCCATTGTAGCTGTATTATGCAATCCTCAATAGTTCGAGGCCTAAAAAAGGTACCTTCTTGAGCCCACACCAGATGACGAGTTACTTGGCGCAGTATTTTAACTTTCCCGAGAGCTATGCGAGAATTACTCAACATGGAGAACTTGGGAGGAACTGTGGGTATTTCCGGTTTGGACAGGAAATATGCTACGGACAGTGTGCTGGTTTGAGCACGAGGAACACTCCTCACCAGTTTCTGGCGGATGCTCGACTTGGCACGAGGACCAGCGACGGGACCACGCACTTGCCATTCGATTTGGTCCAGGTCGTGGACAATTTCCGCAACGAGCGATACATTAGCGATTCTATATTTCGTTTCTCACTAACCTCAATCCTGGCCGCAGCGTATTACTCGGTGAGACCGTTCCTCTCCGTGCCAATCCGCAAGCATATCCAGAGAGTGCGTGTGCGTGACTGGGATAAGCTGACTTTTCCTCACTGGCCGGTCGACGTCACCGTAGACAATCTATTCGAACAATTGATGTTGATAACCCTTCAGTCACGGGGAATGGATCGCATTCCGTTCATCTGGTTTTGGCCAGACGGCGCGCACAGTTGCGCCATCGTGACGCACGATGTCGAGACTACTGAGGGAAGAAATTTTTGCTCCAATCTGATGGATATTGACGACCGCTTTGGAATCAAGTCTTCGTTCCAAATTGTCCCGGAGCGGAGGTACGACGTTTCTAGCTCATATCTGCGCGATATTCGAGACCGGGGTTTCGAAATCAACGTCCAGGACTTGAATCATGATGGACGCTTGTATCGAGACAGAGATCGGTTTCTGGAGCGAACCGCGAAAATCAATGCGTATGGTCGCCAGTGGGGCGCAAGAGGCTTCCGTGCTGCTATTTTGTACAGACGGCAGGAGTGGTTTGACTCTCTTGAGTTTTCTTACGACATGTCCGTGCCGAACGTGGCGCATTTAGACCCGCAACACGGCGGCTGCTGTACGGTTATGCCGTACTTCGTGGGGGACATCTTGGAACTGCCAGTGACCACGATCCAAGATTACTCACTGTTCCATATTCTCAATGACTACTCCATCGATCTGTGGAAGCGGCAGATCGACCTCATCATGGAGAAGCACGGCCTAATCAGCTTCATCGTCCACCCCGATTACATTACGACTCGTCGTCCGAGGCACACTTACGAAACGTTGCTTGCTTATTTGGCTCGAATGCGAGGAGAGAAAAACGTCTGGATGCCCATCCCAGGGGAAGTAGATCGCTGGTGGAGACAGCGTGCGCAGATGAGACTCGTGCCGGACGGCGATGATTGGCGCATCGAAGGTGCCGGGAAAGAGCGAGCGCGCATCGCCTATGCGAGCGAGGAGAATGGCCGTCTCGTTTTAACCGTTCAAGGAGCGAATAGTGAAGTGGATCCATCCATTGTGCGCAATTGAAAGGATTCGACGAAACTACCTGGAATACGGCCAGGACAATCAGGCATCCGTCTGCGTGGTGGATGGTGAACACTCGATCTCCTGCTCTTGTTGTCATTCCATTCTCGATCGCCATAACCTCTCCAGGACCATAGGTGACACTACGGACCATAGAAATCTGGCCGAAACTGGCGTAAGAATCTCAGCGATTGGGCTCCGAACCTGGCAGTATCGGGGGCGGGATTGAACCGCTGCGGGTCGGCATCATACTGGGCGCTCGTGGAGCAGTTGGTCGATCGCGATAAAGTCTGGTTTATTGGCGTCAGCAATTTTTTCGTGCGCGATCTCAAGAGTGCGCAGAAGGCGATAAGCAAACACAAGATCGTTTCGAACCAGGTTCGGTATAACCTTATCGACCGAACCGTCGAGTTAGGCCTCTTGGAGTATTGCCAGCAGCACAACATTACAGTTATTGCCCACAGCCCTCTAGCTACTGAGTTCGCAAACATTGCAGCCAAAGAACCCGAGCGAGTCATCGACAAGGTCGCACGGTCAAGGTTCAACAGTGCGGCACAGATCGCGCTTAACTGGTGCATCTCCAAGGAAGGCGTAGTGACCATACCGAAGGCCCAATTCCGTCGACCACGTGAAAGACAACTGTCGAGCCTCTGATTTCCAGTTGTCCCCGGAAGAGCTAAGGCTCTTAGATGAGAAAGTCATTTTTGGCCGCAGGGGAAGTGTAGAGATGTATTTGCGAGGCATCGCCAGGCACGGCCTGCAGTACCTGGGCAAGAATCAATAAGGGCAACAATCGTGAACGGCAAATCACCGGATTGTCATGTAGCTGTTGTTGGGGCTGGTCCCTATGGACTCTCCTCAACGGCATATTTGCGAGCAGCGGGCGTAGAAATAAGAGTTTTTGGCGAACCGATGGCATTCTGGCAGAAGCAGATGCCTGCTGGCATGTATTTGCGGTCGCATCCGTCCGCCTCGCACATTGCCGACCCGAAGCAAGAGCTAACGTTAGACGCTTATTGTCGCCAAAACGGTAATCACGTACCGAAGCCGGTTCCGCTCGAGCGCTTCGTTGATTACGGTCAGTGGTATCAGAGCCATGCAGTGCGAGATCTTGAAAAACGCAGTGTACTTAACATTGATCTCGCCGCGCGCGGGTTTGAGGTGGACCTGGCGGACGGCGAAAAATTCATATCGAAGCGGATCGTGTTGGCGACCGGAATCAGCGCTTTTGCTAGCCGGCCCGCGCAGTTTGCCGACATTCCTTCGGAATTGGCCTCGCATTCGAGTGAGCAAAATGATCTCCGGAAATTCAAAGGTCGACGCGTGGTCGTCATCGGGGCAGGCCAGAGCGCTCTTGAATCAGCTGCTTTGTTGAAGGAGGCAGGCATTGAGGTCGAAGTGATTGCACGGGACCGGACTCTCAACTGGGTAGGGTTGCATCCGAGGCTGCATCACCTTGGCATGATTTCCAGAATGCTCTATTCGACGCGGGATGTCGGCCCAGCCGGAATTAGTCGCTTGGTGGCGGTGCCGCGTCTGTTTCGACTTTTTCCTCGAGGGTTCCAAGATCGGACCGCCTACCGGGCGATCCGGCCAGCAGGAGCGGGGTGGCTAAAACCAAGGCTGAAAGGGGTTCCTATCACACTTGGTCGCAGGGTGGTGTCGGCTACCGCCGGCAGCCAACTCCTCCTGAAACTTGACGACGGAACGGAGCGATTGGTCGACCACGCGTTGCTTGCAACTGGATTTCGAGTGGACGTCTCGAAATATCCCTTCCTTTCGCAATTTTTGGTGAAACAACTGAACACGGTGAACGGCTACCCCGTACTCAAGCGTGGCCTAGAGTGTTCAATTCCGGGGTTACATTTCGTCGGCAAGCCGGCGTCGTGGAGTTTCGGGCCACTGCTCGGTTTTGTATCGGGAACTGAGTTTGCCGCGAATGAACTAGTTTACTCGATCACTCGTCGCAACGGAAACCGCTGACAAAATGAACAACGCTCTAGTCAAACCCATCCCAAGGCCAGCCCCTTTGTACTCTGCGAAAGGTACCGTCGGAGCTGTGGTGGTTGGTGGCGACTACCAAGGATTGGGAATTGTTCGTAGCCTAGGTCGACAGAGCATACCGGTGTGCGTCGTAGATGACGAACTCTCAATCTCTCGATATTCGCAATACTGCACGAAGTTCGTGAAACTCGCGGATCTGCACAATGAGCGCGTTACGGTAGACAGCCTACTCGAGATCGGGAAGCGGCTAAGCCTTCACGGCTGGGTCCTTTATCCAACGAGGGAGGAACTGGTTGCCGCTTTTTCGCGGAACCGTTCAGAGTTGAGTGAGCTTTTTCGAGTGCCGACGCCGGAATGGGACAGCGTACAATGGGCCTGGGACAAACGAAACACCTACCGGCTAGCGAACGAGCTCGGCATCCCAGTGCCCGTGACATACTATCCTAAGAATATCGACCAGCTATCCGAACTCGACAGCCTTATGCCGCCGTTTGCAATTAAGCCTGCCATCAAGGAGCACTTTCTGTATGCCACCAAGACAAAAGCCTGGTGTGCAAATAGCCATTCGGAATTGAAGGTTCTGTTCAAGAAAGCATCTAAACTAATTAACCCGGGTGAAATCATGGTGCAAGAAGTGATTCCCGGCGGCGGCACTCAGCAGTTCGCGTATTGTGCATTTTTCCGCGATGGGCAGGCAGTAGGGAAGATGGTTGCCCGGCGCAGACGCCAGCATCCTCTTCAGTTCGGACGTGCAAGCACCTACGTTGAGACGGTTGACGTTCCAGCCCTGGAGGAGCTTTCCGAGCGCTTCCTGCGCAGGATCGACTACTACGGTCTGGTTGAGCTGGAATACAAGCTTGACCCTCGGGATGCCCGATACAAACTTCTCGATGTAAATGCGCGCACTTGGGGGTATCACAGTCTGGGTGTCAGTGCAGGCGTGGATTTCAGTTACATGCTGTACGCAGATCAACTCGGAATGCCAGTGATGACGTGCAAGGGCAAGCCAGGAGTGGGATGGGTGCGGATGACCACCGATATTCCGGCAACGTTTTGTGCGCTATTTGCGAGGGATATCGATTTTCGAAGTTATCAGCGCTCTTTGCGAAATTGCAGCGCTGATGCGGTATTTAGCTTAGAAGACCCCCTGCCCGGTCTTGCCGAGGTACTTCTGATTCCATACCTCGCAATCAAGAAAGGTTTCTGACCATCGAGTCTTTCCTCCTGCCCGGAGGAGTTGTGACTGCGACTTAGAATTCAAAGAATCAAAGATAAAGAGGCTAGCGCCATGACTGCTCTCCCCCTCAGGCAGCCCGATACCAACCGCGGTCGCCTAGTCAGTATCGATTCGGAAAGCGCCGTCTACAGAGATGGCAGTTACCTGAAACAACATCCTTCATGGCACGCGGAGGAATCGCCTTTCAAAGTCAGGCAGATCGTAAGAATGCTGCAGCGACAGAATCTTTCTCCTGCGACCATCTGTGATGTTGGTTGCGGCGCTGGTGTGGTGCTTGCCGAGCTGCAGCCACATCTACCATCAGATTGCGAATGCTGGGGCTACGATGTTTCTCCCGACGCGATCGCAATGTGCGCTAGTCGTGGCAACAAGAACCTACACTTTCGCAATTATGATATTCGACGCGACGAAAGCGATACATTCTTTGATCTGTTGCTGATGCTTGACGTGTTTGAGCACGTAGAAGATTACATGGGTCTGGTCAGGGCCATCAAGTCGAAGGGCAAGTACAAGTTGTTTCACATTCCGCTGGACCTTTCGGTTCAGGCTGTAGCGCGCAAGAACGGACTGCTACGTCGCCGTGACGATCATGCGCATCTCCACTACTTCACGAAAGAAACCGCTTTGCGTACCTTGACGGACGTGGACTACCAGTTGGTCGATTACTTCTACACACCCCGTTGCATTGAGCTTGGTGACAGGCTCGTCCAGAGAATCGCAAGGATCCCAAGGAAGGTCTGTTTTGCGCTTGCTCCCGATGTGACCGTTCGGGCGCTTGGAGGTTACAGTCTGATGGTGCTAGCTGAGTAGACCGCGTGTCGGTTTACGAGTCTCCGCTGTAGACGAGAAGACCCACGCCGCACGTGACCCTGCAAGAAGGTAAATCGCCCGCCTTCGGCGCACAATCCAAGTGGCGTTCTTGAGAGTACTCTGCGCCTTGGTTCTGAATAGAATCCTGGTAGCGGGACTGTGGTCGTTTCATGCGCCAAGAATGGAAGTAATGGCAACGTTTTTTGAACGCGTAACATCACATACCACGTCAATGACGACCGGGAACCTAGCTTAATGAACTTGGGAATCGGAGCAGCGGCAACAGCCAGCGTCGCCCCGGCCGCTCCTGTTTCGGTGGAACAAGAATTCCCGGTGGCGAATGTTTATGAGATCGATCCGCTGCGTGACTCGCGCTGGGAGACTTTGGTTAACAATCATCCTCAAGCTTCAGTGTTCCATAGTACAAACTGGCTCAGAGCATTACAGACAACATACGGGTACGATTTACTTGTTGTCACGACTTGTCCCCCGGACGCCGTTATCACCAATGGCCTCGTTTTTTGCCGCGTCAAGAGCTGGTTGACTGGTCGGCGATTTGTATCTTTGCCTTTCTCCGATCATTGCGAGCCGCTTGTGAACAACTTAAGCGAACTGGATGATCTGCTCCTGCATATGAAGCGATATGTGGATGCGGGAAAATGGAAATACATCGAGATCAGGCCAACTTTCTGCAGACCGGGAAGCCAGACTGGACTCGGTAGAAGCATTACATATAGTTTTCATCGGTTGGACTTGCGCAAAAGCACACAGGAGTTGTTTCGCAACTTTCACAAGGATTGTGTCCAAAGAAAGATTCGCCGGGCGGAACGGGAGAAACTGCATTACGAGGAAGGAACCTCGGAAACGCTGCTTCAGAAGTTTTATGAGCTGCTAGTTATCACGCGTCGGCGACAGTGCTTGCCGCCACAACCACTTTCATGGTTTCGCCGACTGGTTACCGCGTTCGGCGAGGACCTGAAGATTCGAGTTGCGACGAAGGATGATTTGCCGGTTGCGAGCATCCTTACGCTAGCCCACAGAAAGTCCATGGTTTACAAGTATGGTTGCAGCGATGCGCGGTTTCACAGGTTTGGTGGAGTGGCCTTCTTGTTTTGGAATGCTATCCAGCAAGCCAAGGACAAAGGATATGAGGAATTTGAAATGGGACGTTCTGATAGTGGCAATCTTGGACTCATATCCTTCAAGGAACGCTGGGGGACCGATGGCGCGCAGCTCAATTACTGGACATACCCGCACCGGCCCACAGCCAAGGTAATTGCTCGGCAGAGGGCCATCCTTGGGCAACTAGTTCCACTAACACCAAAGTTCGCCTTGAAAATCGCAAGCAGGGTTTTCTACGGACATGCCGGCTAGGCCTGGTATGAATCGGGCATGGCATCTCGCGCAGAGGGTAATCAGATTCCCCTCGGGATCGTGCCCGGATTGGCTGCGAAACAGCGTGTGGTAAACCTCGAGGTTGGACATCGTGCCACACGCTTGGCATCTCCAGCCGTCCCGGCGGAGCACCTGATTGCGAAGGTGATCGTACAATTCAGAATTCAAGCGCAGACGTCCGCGCTTTGGTCCGAGGTAGTTCACGAGGTTTTCTCGGTTGCGTGATCAAGAAAAGCTTTTCTGTCCTCGCCTTGAAGGAACTTGAACAATTCGCACGATCGAATACAACAACGGATTCGAGTTGCCGGAGTCGAGATTGGCCCCAGCTAGGAAGTCAGCTAGGTCATCTCCGCAGTATCCTCTTTACTCGTCAGTTCCCAGCATCCGAGCGATAATCGGGATCTGGCTCTTGTAGAACTTGAAGTAGATGATTTCAGTCGCTTCGGTATCTTGGCCGGTAAGCTCCTTTTCGACTTCGTGCTTGAACTGATCATTCGGCAACTCGCGGGCTTTGCGAAAGCGGGGAGCCCAGATCTTTGGAGCTGGGTACTCCCAGTACTTTCGACGGACGAAATCCTGGTCCTGAACCGAGAACGTGAAAGACAGCTCTCCATAGCTACCGCTTTGGCTTCTAGCCTGTCGGATGGATTCGGCCTCCATGAACTATAGCTTTAGATAGCTTAAGCTGTAATATCTTCAGAAAGCATCTAAGGCATGTACGTTGTATAGCTTTTCAGGAACCTACTCGGCACTGCAATGAGTGACCCGACCTCAAGGGTTCGCGGCATTTCTGACACCGCTCGCTGGGTAGCGTATTTTCGTGCGCGGGAAACCGAGCGGCCCGACGCGCTGTTTCGTGACCCTTACGCCGAGCGTCTCGCCGGGGCGCTCGGATTCCAGATCGCGAACACGCTGTCCGACGGCAACAAGCACGAATGGGCTTGGGCGGCGCGCACATACCTTTTTGATCATTTTTTTTCCCGCGCCATTCAAGACGGGGCAGACCTCGTCGTGAACCTCGCCGCGGGACTTGATGCACGGCCCTACCGGATGGACTTGCCCTCCAAATTACAGTGGGTCGAGGTTGATCTTCCAGACATCGTTTCGTACAAAGAAGAAATTCTCGGGAATGAGAAACCTCAATGCCGACTTGAGCGAGTTTCTCTGGACTTGTCGGATGTGCCGGCCCGGCGCAAACTCTTCGCGGAACTTGACACGCGCGCGATGAAAGTCGTCGTCGCGAGTGAGGGCCTTCTCATCTATTTCGCGACCGAAGAGGTTGCTTCGCTGGCGAAAGATCTTGCTGCCGAAAACCATTTTCAGAGGTGGATTATCGATCTCGCTTCTCCGGGCCAACTTCGATTGATGCAGCGTACGAGCGGAAAACAACTCAGTGAAGTGGGGGCAGCTTTCAAGTTTGGACCTCCCGAGGGGCCGAACTTTTTCACACCGCATGGTTGGCAACCGAAAGACGTCCAGGGAATGCTGAAAACTGCAGCGCAATTCAAACGGGCGCCGGCCGAACTGCTGTCCTTGCTGCCCGAGCCCAAAGGGAAGTTCGGAAACTATCCGTGGACCGGCGTGTGCCTGCTCGAGAAGCGCTAATCACGCGTTAACATGAAGAAAATCCCTCAACTGGATGCGATTCGTGGCATTGCCGTGCTGCTGGTGTTGCTGCACAACACCGATCGGTATCCTTCACTCCATTTGCATTTGATCTCGGACAACGGATGGATGGGAGTGGATCTTTTCTTTGTGTTGTCTGGACTTTTGATCACCGGGATTCTGCTCGACACGAAGCAATTCGAGGGCTATTTCAGAAATTTCTATGCCCGCCGCTGCCTCCGGATCTGGCCTTTGTACTATTCGGTGCTGCTTTTCATGTTCGTAATTGTCCCGATCCTGCGTCCCTCCGAAGCCCACACCGTGTTCGAAGCGCGGTCGTCGCCGTGGTGGGCCTTTCCGCTCTTTCTTCAGAATTTTTTGGTCCGGATTCCAACCTCCGCCACCGGGGCACTCGGTGTCACCTGGTCGCTCGCGGTTGAGGAACAGTTCTATTTGATCTGGCCGCTGGTGGTGCGGTTCTGCAACGAGGCTCAGCTTCGCAAGATCACCATCGCAGTGATTTGTATTTCTCCGGCATTGCGTTTTTATCTGTTACAGCATCAAGTCAACATCTACTCCAACACCTTCTGCCGGTTGGACGGGCTGATGGCGGGGGCGCTTCTGGCGATGATTATCCGTTCGGTCAGCTTCTCTCCGTCGACACTTCTGACGCGTGCGTGGATCGCGCTTCTTGTCTCCGCCCCGCTCGCTCTTGTCCTCGAAATGACTTTTCATGCCAGATGGATTGTTTTCTCGTTGACCGCCCTGGCTTCGGCCTCTTTCATATACCTCGCACTGTTCTCGGCCCAGAAATGGCTGCACTCTCTGCTGACGAACCGATTTCTGGTTTACACCGGGACAATCAGTTACGGAATCTACTTGCTCCAGAAGATTCCGCTGGATGCGGCGAAAACGTTCCATTTGGATCAGCACCAGTTTCTGGCTCTGCCAATGACGGCTGCTGCCACCTACGGTATGGCGGTCGTATCTTGGAATCTGCTTGAAAAACCAGCCCTCAGGCTGAAACGGTTTTTTGAACCAAGGACCATCCACACAGGAACCGCCGATGGTGGACTTTTGAGTTTGGCCGAACGGTAAAAATTTCCGCCAGGGCCCTGGAATCTCTCGCTCCCAACTGGAATGAGGTTGCCGCTGTATCTGATTGATACCAAGGGTCAGAGAGGGTGCAGCCAGGTTGATAATCTGTGATAAAATTATATTCTCCCTCAAGTTTTCTCCCCCGCGGCTGATCTAACGACACGATCCTGAGTTTCGGCAGCAAAGTGTGGCAAACCAGCAAAGGAGCATCTCTTCCGGCATGTTGAATACTGCGATCATTGGCGCGGGTCCCTATGGACTTTCTGTCGCCGCTCATTTGCGGCGTAGTGGTGTTCCATTCCGTATTTTCGGTCGTCCGATGGACAGCTGGCTGGCGCACATGCCGAAGGGCATGATGCTTAAGTCGGATGGCTTCGCTTCGAACATCTACGACCCAGAAAATGCGTTCACCTTGGAGCGATTTTGCGCTGAACGGGGCATCGAATACGCCGATGCCGGCGTCCCAGTGCGGCTTGAGACGTTCTCTGCTTATGGGCTTGCCTTCCGGAATCGAATGGTGCCGGAACTGGAAGACAAGCTGGTAACGAGTGTTAATCGGCTGCGAGACGGGTTCCTGTTGCAACTCGAGGACGGTGAATCAGTTCATGCCAGATCGGTCGTGTTGGCGGTCGGCATCACCCACTTCGACTATGTTCCTGAAAACCTGGCGCATTTGCCGTCGGAATTTCTCTCTCATAGTGCTCGCCATCACGAGGTCGAGCCGTTTCGGGGCCGCAACGTCGTCGTCATTGGCGGCGGATCTTCCGCGCTTGATTTGGCAGGATTGCTGCGCGAGGCTGATGCAGAAGTAGAGCTAGTTGCACGTCAGAACTCGTTGAAGTTTCACAGCGGACCGCTGAGCAAGCCCCGTTCTTGGTGGCAGCGAATTCGGCACCCGAAATCGGGACTAGGCCCCGGCTTGCGATCGCGCTTCTTTGCCAATGCACCAGGAGCGTTTCACTATTTGCCCGAGCGTCTTCGCATAGAGGCGGTCCGAAAAAGCCTTGGGCCTTCAGGGGGATGGTTCATTAAAGACAAAGTGATTGGGAAAGTGCAGTTGCATCTCGGATGGACGCCGCACCGCGTGGAGGTGCGGAACAGGAGAGTGCACCTAGGTATTCGGGCAGCCGACGGCAGTGAACGGGAGATCGAAACCGAGCACATCATTGCGGCGACGGGTTACAGAGTAGATCTCGAACGTTTGCAATTCCTCAACCCGGAGATTCGATCGAGGCTAAAGTCCCTAAACGGGTCGCCAGTGCTCTCGTCCAATTTCGAATCATCGGTGCCCGGACTCTACTTTGTAGGAGTTGCTGCCGCAAACAGCTTTGGGCCCGTCATGCGGTTTGCGTTTGGTGCCGGCTTCGCCGCTCGAACGCTTACCCGCACCTTGACGAAATCGTTCTCGAGACAGCCGTCGTCAGTTGCGGTTCCGAGCGTAGCGACGAGTACGAAATGATCGGATCGGTACGGCTGCTGCCCCTCCTGTCCGCAACTTTGAGGCTGGTAGACGCATGAAGAGAGAAACGATTGCCATTCACGTCGGCTATGACGGCGATCCGACGACGAAAGCCGTCGCCGTGCCCATCTACCAGACGATTGCCTTCGAGTTCGACAGCGCCGAGCATGGAGCTGCTCTGTTCAATCTCGAAGTCGAAGGGAACATCTACACGCGCATCGGGAACCCTACGAATGCTGTCCTCGAGAAGCGAGTTGCGGCGCTCGAAGGTGGAGTGGAAGCCCTGAGCGTCAGTTCTGGGATGGCCGCGATTGAATATTCGCTCATCAATATCGCCGAGTCAGGCAACAACATTGTTTCTCTGCCACAGCTCTACGGTGCTACCTTCACCCTGCTTGAGCATATTTTTCCGAAGCGGGGAATCCGTACGCGCTTCGCGGCGAGTGATCGTCCAGAAGACGTGGACAAGCTCATCGACGAAAACACCAGGGCTGTTTACTGTGAAAGCGTGGGCAATCCGGCGGGGAATGTCGCTGATATCGAAGGACTAGCGAGGGTCGCGCACAAGCACGGCGTTCCTTTAATTGTCGACAACACGATTGCTACTCCGATTCTTTTGAGGCCGATCGAATACGGCGCTGACGTGGTGGTGCATTCCATGACCAAGTTCATGGGAGGGCACGGCACGACCCTCGGTGGAATGATTGTTGACAGTGGAAAATTTCCATGGCGTAAGTATCCCGATCGCTTCTACATGTTCAACCGGCCAGAGATTGCGTACCACGGCGTGGTCTACGTTGAGCACTATGGTGCTGCCGCTTATGTTGCGCGCTGCCGAACAGTCTGCCAAAGGAACACCGGTGCCACGCTGTCGCCATTCAACGGTTTTCTGCTGCTTCAGGGAGTTGAAACGCTTGCGCTCCGCATCGAACGCCATGTCGAAAACGCCCGCAAGGTGGCGGAATATCTGCGCGATCATCCGATGGTGGAGTGGATCAACTACGCGGGGTTTCCCGAAAACCCGCTGTACCCGATGGCACAACGCTACCTCGGTTCGAAGCGTTGTTCTCTTTTGACATTTGGCGTGAAGGGCGGCTTCGAGGCAGGAAAACAGTGCTTCAACGCACTGAAGTTATTCAAGCGAATGGTGAATATGGGCGACGCCAAGTCGTTGGCGTGTCATCCGGCGTCCACGACCCACCGGCAACTAACGCCTGAGGAACAAGAAAAGGTCGGTGTAACGCCGGAGATGCTTCGGCTCAGCGTGGGCATCGAGCACATCGACGATATCATCGACGATCTCGCCCAGGCGCTCGGCAAGGCCAAGGTATATGAAGCGAGCGAAAGATCCTAGCGCGCACCAGTCTCGGGGGATGTCATGTCATTGATCATTGACGGAGGCCGAGTTCCACCTCGTTGGGCTGAGCGAAACGGCTCGCACACGTCGTCGGTCGATGGACACAGGGCCGCGGATTGCGTCAGGATTGCTTTCGTCAACAACATGCCAGACTCGGCGCTCGAAGACACCGAAATCCAGTTCTTCGAACTGCTTGATGCCGCGGCCGCCAATGTCCCGGTGGTCCTGAGTCTCCACTCGCTCGTGGGAGTTCCTCGAGGAGAACGGGGGCAGTTTCATGTGAGCAACTTCTACCTTGGCACGGACGAACTATTGAACGGCCAGTTTGACGGTGTGATCATGACCGGAACCGAGCCCCGGCAGCACGACCTGCGCAATGAACCCTACTGGTCGGCTTTGGCCAATGTCTTGGACTGGGCGGAAAGCAATACCGTCTCGATGATATTGTCGTGCCTGGCGGCGCACGCAGGCGTCCTCCATAGCGACGGCATCGATCGTCATCCGCTGGATGACAAGCAATTCGGGGTATTTGATTTCACCAAAGCCTCAAACCACCATCTGACGACTGGTACCGGGGGACGGATGCGCTTCCCGCATTCTCGATGGAACGAGGTTCGGGCCGATGCACTGGCTGCATGTGGATACGTCGTGCTGACTCAATCGACCGAGGGTGGCGTGGATTCGTTCGTGAAGAAGAAAAAGCGGAGTCTGTTCGTACACTTCCAGGGTCATCCAGAGTATGGCGCCCATACGCTCCTTAAGGAATATCGCAGAGACATAAAGAGATTCCTCAGGAGGGAACGGGAAACGTATCCTTCTATGCCTAAGGCTTATTTCGATGCAGCAGCCACGAGACTTCTGACCGATTTTCGAGAGCTTGTTCTGGCAGATCGGCGAGAAGAACTGATGAATAGCTTCCCTGAAGTTTCCGACAGTCTGCAGAAAACGTGGCACTCGTCCGCCATGAGTATCTATAGGAACTGGCTACAGTTTATGACGACAAACAGGGCCCACGCTTCAGCATTTCCCGCGATGGCAGCGGTCTATCACCAAACTTCGCGAAAGCGTTCAGCACTGACTTAGGAAGGAAGGAACGAGGTGTCCAAAGAAGTTTCGTCTCTATTTCCGATGGTTCAGAAGGACAAATCACTTGAGGATCGTCCAGAGGCCGCGGTTTCGGAGTCAATCGTTATGCTCAGCCCGGCTACGGTTGAGCTTGAGCCCGAGCCCTTTCCCCCCGGTTGGATTGTAAGCGGCTCGCCCGAAGCACGGTGTAAGAAAGTGGTGAGAAGTCATGACCGGACCTCGCACATTGTGGTCTGGGACTGCACGCCGGGCAGCTTCAAGTGGCATTACGGCATGGATGAGGCCATTATCGTAATCTCCGGTGAGGCCTTCATGATCAGCGACAAGGGGGAAGAGCGCCGATTCGGCCCAGGCGATCTGGGATTCTTCCCTGCAGGTACCTCTTGCACTTGGCGTATCACGAAGCACCTCCGGAAGGTTGGTGTTCTTAGGGAAAGCATGTGGCGCCCCCTAGGGCTTGGGGTGAAGGCATGGCACAAGCTTCTCCGCATTGTGGGACTAGCGGGCAAATCGGCGTTGATGCTCACTTTGGCGGCATGGGGACTGCGGAGCCTTCAGTGATTTCGAACCGATCATCAAACAGAGATATACGTTGCGCCTGATCAAGGCCTGTGCTTCAGAGGGACGAAAGGATTAAATGCGATGAACTCAGAAAGTATTAAGGTGACCGCCGCAGCAACCTCTCGGCCTGAAAAGGCATTCCAGCATGGAATACTGCGACGGCTTGTTGAAGGAATTATGTTCTTTCGCGATGGCGAGAAAACGTTTTTCGATCCAAAGTCGTTTCCATGGGTGCCCGCCGTAGAGGCCGACTGGACCGCTGTTCGCAAGGAATTGGAGTCGGTGATGGCTCGTCGGGAAGACATTCCGAACTTTCAAGATATCTCCGACGATCAGAAAGTTCTGACCGAAGGCGAGCAATGGAAAACTTTTTGGCTTTATGCGTACGGCGAAAAAGCCGAGGAAAACTGTGCGAGGTGCCCCGAAACGGTGCGAGTCTTGCAACGTATACCCGGGATGAAATCGGCGATGTTCTCCATTCTGGCGCCCCGAAAACATATTCCTGAGCACCGTGGAATGTATAAAGGCGTTCTGCGCTACCACCTTGGGTTGATTGTTCCAGGGCCGGACGGTAGTTGCCGAATTCGGGTGGGCAACGACGTGCAATCCTGGCGCGAAGGGAAGAGCATGATCTTTGACGACAGCCACCCGCATGAAGTCTGGAACGATTGCGATTCTTATCGCGTTGTATTGTTTGTAGACTTTCTTCGCCCCGTTTTCTTCCCAGCCTCCCTGCTTAATCGGCTCATTATCTGGACGATAGCGCGAACTTCCAGTATTACCGAGCCAATGGATCGAATACGGAAGAAAGCGCGTGCCGCACACAACCATGCGATGTAAGTGCCTGGGCCTTCACGAACCACGTTGGCGCTTGCGTAGCGGTAACGTACAGTGCTCGACCAGAATTCTTGGCAGGAGCCACACCAAACAAACATGAATTCCGCAACCGAGAACCTTCGCCCTGGCGACTTTGTCGAAGTAAAGTCTCCGGGAGAAATCTTGCAGACCCTGGACGCCGACGGTACCGTGGACCGGTTGCCATTCATGCCGGAGATGGTGGACTTCTGTGGGAAAAGGTTTCGCGTTTCAAAGCGGGTTGTCAAAACCTGCTACTACGGAACCAGTTCGGGCATGCGGAAATTCCCCGCGGAGGACGTTGTTCTCCTCGAAGGGTTGCGATGTTCGGGTTCCGCGCACGACGGTTGTCAGAAGGCGTGCACGATCTTCTGGCGTGAAGCTTGGCTGCGCAAAGTCGAGAACGCCAGCACGATCGAATCGATTGTGGATCCAGAAAGCATCAAGTGGTTGCGATCCCGGCTTAAGACCTCGACCGGTCCCAAAACATACTTTTGCCAGGCTAGTGAGATACTTAATGCAACCATCGAATTATCCCATTGGGAACGGTTCGGAAAAGTTTCCAGTGAAATTCGCGCAGGCAACTGTGGCGTTCTGGAAATGGCGCAACGCATCGTCATTTGGCTGTTCTGGAAGATCCGTAAAGCAATTGTTGGTCCGTACGCCCGAGGAAGTCAAAAATCGACCCCGGTGGAGAGTCTGAATCTGAGGTCCGGAGAGTGGATCGAAATCAAGCCGCTAGCCAGCATCACGAAGACCTTGGACGAGAAGGCGTATAACCGCGGCCTGTACTTTACTCCCGCCATGGGATGTTTGTGCGGCGAGCAGCACCGGGTCGAGCGTAAGCCAGAGAAGATTATTGTGGATGGCACGGGAGAGATGCGGCAGCTCCGCAATACGGTGTTCTTGGAAGACTCGCTCTGCGGATGCGCGTGTGTGGCCTTTGGCGGTTGCCCGCGTGGCGAATTCGCTTACTGGCGGGAGATTTGGCTTCGCCGGGTGCCTGCCGCATCAGCCGGGCGCGAGCAGTCCGAAATCGCCTAGGGTCAACTTGCTACCCCAAGAACGCTCGCGGCACTACGATTTGGTATGCAAGAAATAACTCACGATAACGTCGCCCAGCTTTTGACGAATCTTCCGGGGCGCATTAGCGACGTGATCAAGCCGTGGGCCCACAGTTCGCCGGAGCGACCGGCTCTGGTGGCGGCATCGGGCACATGGACATATCGCCAACTAGCATCTGCTGTCTCCGACACTCAGCGTTGGCTGCTCGACGCGGGTGTTCGCCCGGGTGATCGGGTCATGATCGTGTGCGAAAATTGCCAGGCATTCGTCGCGATTCTGTTAGCCCTGTCGGGCCTCGATGCGTGGCCAGTGCTGGTTAATGCACGTCTTTCACCGCGCGAAGTCGACGAGATCCGGGATCACTGTGGGGCGCGCCTGGTGATCTACACGACGAGCGTGTCGCCGCATGCCCGAGAACACGCCAAGCGGCATGGCGCAGTAGTCCAAGAAGCTGCGGGCGTGGGCCCGATCGCGATAGGGCCGCTTAATGAAACAGTAAAACCAGAGCCAATCGACACAGAGGTTGCACAACGCGTCGCCGCCCTAATTTATACGTCGGGCACAACCGGGCTTCCTAAAGGTGTCATGCTGACGCACCGGAACCTCCTGTTCGTCGCAGCGGTGTCAGCCAAAATCCGGGCTCTGAGTCCTGAAGATCGCCTCTATGGCGTCTTACCGATGTCGCACGCAGTCGGCCTTTCCGTGGTTCTTTTGGGTTCGTTGCTGAGCGGTGCGACCCTGTACTTAGCGCCGCGCTTCGACCCAGTAGCAGCGCTAGCTACGCTGGAGAAGGAGCGATTGACTGTTGTGCTGGGTGCTCCCGGGATGTTCTCCCTTCTGGCGGACTACGCGAAGTTGAAGGGACTGAGGTCGCTCAAGTTTCCCGCCCTTCGCATCATTTCATCTTCTGGCGCGCCGCTTCAAGCCGTGGTCAAATCGCAGGTGGAGAGCTTGTTTGGCATGGTGCTGCACAACGGATACGGCGTCACGGAATGCTCACCCAATATCTCCCAGGCCAAGGTTGGAGAGTACCGAAACGATACTTCTGTGGGACACGTTCTCCCGGGAGTAGAAATCCAATTGGTCGGATCCGATCAACAGCCCGTGGCCGACGGAGAGGTCGGCGAGTTGTGGGTGCGCGGTCCGAACGTCATGAAGGGTTATTACCGCAATCCAGAAGAGACGGCTGCCGCCATCAATCCGGAGGGATGGTTCAACACCCGCGACCTTGCACGACTTCAAAACGGCTATCTTTTTATCGTTGGCCGAACCAAGGAATTGATCGTTCGTTTTGGTGAGAATGTCTACCCAGCGGAAGTCGAGGCGGTGCTGAACTCGCATCCGGCAGTTGTGCGTTCCGCTGTCATAGGGCGGACAGTCGAGGGAACGGAAGGCGGTGAGGAAGTCGTTGCGTTCGTGCAACTCTCGCCGTCCTCGCCAACTTCGGAGGTGGAGTTGGCACAACACGCCGCACAACATCTTGCTCCATACAAGCGGCCATCGCAGATTCTGGTGGTCCCCTCGATGCCGCTGACTCTGACAGGAAAAGTGGTCAAAGGCGAGCTCGCCAAGATGGCCCAATTCGTTCCCACCCGCTAAACGACGCAGAGCCGCCCGGCTCTACAAAAGCACCTCAATCAGCGTCGGTCCTTCACCTTCCAATCCGGCCCGCAATGCCTTCCCGAACGCATCCAACGAATTGACTCGGGTGCCGGGCACTCCCATTCCTTTCGCCAGCAGCGTCCAATCGAGATCGGGACGCCCGATCTCAAACATGCCGGCGGCCCGAGGCCCTGGGTTGCCCACCCCCAAGTAGGAAAACTCACGTTTCAAGACGGCGTAGTCGCGGTTCGCGAAAACTACCGTTGTAATATTAAGACCCTCCCGTGCCATCGTCCACAGCGCTTGTGCTGTGTACATACCGCTCCCATCGGCAGTCAGGCATAACACCGGTCGATCAGGACAGGCCACCGCTGCGCCCACAGCCAGCGGCAGCGCAATTCCGATCGAGCCACCGGTGTTTCCCAGCCACTCGTGCGGGGAAGCCCGCTTAGTTGCTGCCATCAATCCACGGCCCGAAGTCATGGACTCGTCGACCACGATGGTGTTCTCGGGCAGGAGAGCGCCAACTACCGCGCCGAGTCCTGGCAGCGTAATTTCCCCGCTCGGTATTGGCGGTCGCTCCGCTTCTTCCACCTGCAGATTTGTCCCTTTGATCGACAGGGCGTTTGCAAGTGCATCGAGTCCGCCAACGTAATCTTCGCCGGGGCTCGCCAATGTGTGGATCTGGCAATCGGGCGAAGTGAATGCACTGTTCTTTCCGGGATAGGCAAAATATGCGACCGGAGCCTTGGTGCCCACCAGAATCAGCTGACGAAACTCCTTGAACTGCTCGATTCCTTGTTCGAGCACATATTGGACACGATCGACGCTTGGAATACCCGCGCCGCGCTGCAAGCGAGTGATGGGATAGGGAGCCAACAGTTTGGCTCCTGTCGCCGCCGCGATGCGCCCGGCGGTTACCAGCCCTCTGCCGTAGAGCGCGTTCCCGTCAAGCAGGATCGCGGTTTGCAGACCGGACCGGAGCATCGCGGCTGCACACTCGACGGTCTGAGCATCCGGCAAGGGAGATTTAGGGAACGCTGGAACGTCCGGGATTGAACCGCCTTCGCTCCAGGAAACATCGGCAGGGACGATCAGTGTGGCGATCTGGCCGGGGGCTGTACGAGCAGCAACCATGGCTTCCGCTGCGTCGCGGCCGAGCTCGGAAGACGAGCGTGAAGTGCGCAGCCACTTCGAATACGGTCGCGCTATGCCTTCGACGTCGGAGGTTAGCGGCGTGTCGTATTGCAGATGATACGTCGCATGTTGACCAACCAAATTGACGATCGGTACTCGCGCTCGGCTGGCGTTGTGCAGATTCGCTAAGCCGTTGCCGAGTCCAGGGCCAAGATGCAGCAGCGTGCTGGCTGGTTTTTCGGCCATGCGCGCGTACCCGTCTGATGCACCTGTGACGACACCTTCGAACAGGCCAAGCACGCAGCGCATCTCCGGGATCTTGTCGAGTGCAGCAACAATGTGGATTTCGGATGTGCCGGGGTTTGTAAAGCACGCGTCAACCCCGCCCGCCAGCAGAGTGCGAATTAGACTTTCCGCCCCGTTCATCTTCCGATCCTTATAGACACTCAGCAGGTTATCAAAACGCGGTTCGAATGAGCGGGCTAACGCAGCGCTTCCTCCACATAGCGAGAGATGGCGGCTGCCAACTTCTCGTAGTGCGTAGACATGATTCCCAGATGATCACCCGGGACGGTTTCCACCTTGAACTCACTTGCCAGGTGTGTCCACACGGGCGTCGGATCAGCAGGGAAGTCGGTGGGGGTTTCCGCTCTGACGAACCGGATCTTGCCGGGATAAAACTTGGGCTTATAGCGAGTCAGCGCCAAATAGGCGCACTCCCGGGCGCGTTGCATGGCTGGTGATAGTGACACGTTTACCGGCGGCTGATAGGAAACCTTAGGGGCGACCGCGCGGCGGCGGGAGGGGCGGATGATCAAAGAAACTGCTTCGCCGACGGGCAATTTCATCGCGGTTGTGGCGCGTCGCGTCGTCAATCGTGCCACCAGTTGTGCGCGCTGCGTAAGTGACAGGTATCGTATATCCGGATAGGAGTCCAGCATGGCCAGCAATGCTACCTTTTCGCCGTCGGCAGTCAACCGCTGCGCCATTTCAAACGTCACTAGCCCACCCAGCGAGTAGCCGGCCAAGAGATAAGGGCCGCGGGGTTGAACTTGCCGAATCGCGTCCAGGTAGAATTGGGCCATGTCCTCGATGCGGTCGAAGGGTTCTTCCGTGCTATCGATGCCTTTTGCCTGCATTCCCTGAATCGGATTCGGCGTCCAGATATGTTTTACCACCTGAAAAAAATCGATGACGCTTCCGCCCAGGCCATGAGTCATGAAGAGTGGGGGCTTCGCGGAACCATCCTTCAGCAATACCAGAGGAGGAAATCGCAAGTCAGTCGGCTGTTCCAACAGGGCAGCCAGAGCCGCGATGGTAGGTGCGACGTAGATTGTTACGGGCGGAAGTTCCCGGCCGCACGAGTGCGCGATCTCGTTAAACAATTGAAGGGCTAGCGAGGAGTCTCCACCGAGATCAAAAAAATTGTCGTTGACATCGACGGATGGTAGCTGCAGCACTCGTTGCCAGAGCGGGCTGAGCATCTCAACCATCGTGGAAGTCGGCATAGTCTTCACATTACACCTGGCGGCCCAAAACCGAGGACACAACCGCCGGTGATGGACGCGCAAAACGCCCAGTAGAGTTCTCGGGCCTTGGCGTACAAGTGACCGAAGGGCAGGGAACGGTCGCCGATGCGAGACACCGGCACAACCTTCGAATAGTTTCCGGTGGATAGGATTTCAATCGAGCAAAGCCCGCCAGGAATGTTCCATTCGGAAGCGGAGTAAATGCGACTCCCTGTTTCGCCATAAGGATGTTGGAAGAAGAGAGTTCGGGCACATTGCACAGCATGTCGCATACGATAGCGTTATGAGAAGCCGAGAGAGTTGCCTAGAAGAGGGACGCGTTTGTCCAGTCATCCCCCGATTATCAATCGACTCTCCCTGTCACTACAAGCTTTTGACTTCCACTTTCGTTGATGAACTGGCGTCACAGCGGAGTATTGCTGCATCGATCGACTGCCGTAGCGTGACGGCCAAATGCCCGACGAAAGGTTCGACGAGCATCATCGCGGGATTAACTGGCAAAACGATGACTTCCTGGCCCCCTCGTGCTAGCCGATCCCATTTCAAGTCTGGTTTGCTGAATACTCGATACTGCCTCGCGGGGCGTATATCTGTGACCACTCCGGGAAAGGGTTTCGGAATATAGCTCCATGAAGCGCGGTCATTCGCTTGCCAAATCTGCCCCAAGACCAATGAGTCCGAAACTATGTTTCGTGAACCCTTGCTGAAACGGGAGAGCAGCATCCCTCGCCAGACAGGGATCCGATTCTTCAACGCATCGAATTTCTCCTTAAGAAATCTGGCTTTACCTTCCGAATCAATACTGAAAAAACTACTCGCGTGGAAGAACAATCGCTGCGTGGCGTGGGAAGTTTTGTTCCAAACCGTAAGTGGAATCTTGTGCCAGTTCATGGTATCGAACAACGCCAGCAGAGCGACGGGTTCGCCCTCAGCCCGCAATTGCTGAGCCACCTCAAATGCGACCGTTCCACCCAAGCAGTAACCTCCCAAGAAGTAAGGTCCATGCGCCTGGACTCTCCGGATCTCCGTTACGTAGAGAGCAGCCATCTCTTCTACCGTAGTCAGAGGCGGAGAAACCCCATCTAGGCCCTGCGCCTGCAACCCGTAAAACGGCTGGTCGTCGCCCAGATGCAATGAAAGCTCGCGGTACAGCAGCACAGTACCGCCTGCGCCGTGCATACAGAAAAAAGGAGGCCGCGAACCCGCCACCTGGATGGCCACGAGAGGCGACCAACCAGAAGCAGCCGTCTCACCGCGCAGAATTTTGGCCAACTCTTCGATCGTGGGAGCTTCATAAAGAGTCGCCAGCGGCAATTTGATTTTGAATGTCTTTTCGATCTGCGCGAACATCTGAACGGCTAGAGACGAGTCCCCACCGAGGTCAAAATAGTTCTGGTCAGGGCTAATGGAGTCAATCCCGAGGATCGCTTGCCAAATGCGAGTGAGTTGTTCTGCGGTCTCTTTCCCATTTTGGGAAGTTGAAGGCGCGGCTGTCAGTACAGTCGTACCGATCGCAAGGGTTCTTTGCACTTCCGTCAAGAGGGCTCCCAATCGCTGATAATCTACCGGCCACGTTGGGGGAGCGAGCGCCAGGCTCGGGAATGTACAGCTTTATTACTCATATTATCGCACTTTTTGGGCCAGTTGTGTTCCGCTACAAGTGTATGTAAACAGGAGCGTTGATGTCTAGTGACGTAGGTTACCGGTGGCAGGGCCAGTTGCCTAAAGGGAAATGTCCTTCTCACCCAGTCGAACCCAGAGTCTGCTTAACTAGACTATCGATGTTCCATTTTGGGGAACCGTCACTCTAGCGACTCATTTTTCGCGCTTCGGGGAAGCCACATAGCCGAAGATAGCCTTCAGTTCAAGGAATTCTTCCAGCCCAGCCTCGCCCCATTCCCGCCCGTTGCCCGACTGCTTGTAACCACCAAAACAACCGCCAAAGTCGACCCGCGCACCGTTGATGTGCACGTTCCCAGATCGAATTCGCTTCGCCACCCGGCGTGCATATTCTAGGTCTCCCGCTGTCACGAAACCTGACAGTCCGTACGGAGTATCGTTTGCAATTCGGACCGCGTCATCCTCGTTCTCATAAGGGATGATGCAAAGCACAGGTCCGAAGATCTCCTCGCGTGCGATCGTCATGTCGTTAGTGACTTCCGCGAATACAGTCGGCTTCACAAAGTAGCCCTTCGTGAGTCCATCCGGACGACCGAGCCCTCCAGTGACTAACGTTGCGCCCTCCTCGATCCCCGTGCTAATCAAGCGCTGTACCTTTTCGAACTGGACTTTGCTGGACAATGGGCCGATGTCGGTGCCCTCAGTGAATGGGTCACCCACTTGAGTCGCGTTGGCTGCCTCCTTGGCCGCCTCGACTGCCTCGGCCATCTTGGAACGGGGGACCAGCATGCGAGTGGGCGCATTGCAAGACTGTCCACTATTTCGAAAGCATGCCTGCACGCCCTCCTTGACTGCATTCGCAAGGTCAGCATCATCCAAAATGATATTGGCAGACTTGCCGCCAAGTTCCTGAGTTACTCGCTTGACGGTCGGAGCGGCCGCGGAGGCCACCGCGATCCCAGCCCGTGTGGACCCGGTGAAGGAGACCATCGCTACATCCGGGTGAGAAGCAATAGCAGCACCGACCGTAGGTCCATCGCCATTCACCAGGTTGAAAACGCCCGGAGGAAGGCCTCCATCATGAAGGATCTGCGCGAAAAGACAAGCGGACACTGGCGCGAGTTCACTGGGCTTCAGAACCATGGTGCACCCAGCAGCGAGCGCCGGCGCCACTTTGCAGACGATCTGGTTCATCGGCCAGTTCCACGGAGTGATGAGACCACACACTCCAATTGGCTCTTTTCGCATAAGAGTTGAGCCCCTGAGTTCTTCGAACTTGAACTGGCCCAGCACCTTCAGGATCTGGGTGAGATGAGCGAGCCCTGCTGGAGCTTGCGCTGCTCGTGATAACCGAACGGGCGAACCCATCTCCTGTGAAATGGTCTCGGCCATCTCCTCCATTCTTTGCTGATAAATCTCGATGAGACTGTGCAGAAATCGCACGCGGTCATTCAGAGTTGTTTCCGAGTACGATTCGAATGCCCGTTTGGCCGCAGCCACACCTCGGTCAACGTCGGCCGCGCTGCCAAGCGAGATGGTCGCTATCGGCTCTTCCGTGGCAGGATTGACGACCAAGAAATCTCGAGCTTGGCTCGGGTTTACCCATTTCCCATCGATATAAAATTGACGGCAATTCTTCATAGAAATCATATAGATATGCAGAAGGCGGTCTTCACAGTGGACTACTTCTTCTGACAGTCCGAACCATGCGGGTGCGACCCACCGACTAAATCAAAAAGGGGAAGGAGGCGGTCGGAAAACTCTCTAACATTGAGAATCTCTAAGAATTATACAAGCCTCCGACGTGGAATCACCACTGCACATTTATTGCTGACTCAGGGAGGGTTTGTGGAGATCGGGGGCTTAGGCCGTATTCGCAAGCACCGGCAAGTAACGGAAACAATTCGTTGAAGCGCTTGCTTGACGGTTAACACGAACCACGCCTGCCTCCCGATCGTTTGATTTCCAGAAGTCCGCCACATGTAGAAAAGCATTCGGAGGCGTTCCCGGTGAGTCATACGAATTCTGACCCCCTTCGACCGGATAATATCGTATGCTCTCCGTTCCAGATAGGCTGAGCGGACGCTCTTGCGGAGATATCCCAACAAAGATAATGAAACGCAATGTTGGACTACTGCATCGGGAACAAACAAAGGAAGCTTACCGTACCGCATCAGCTTGGCCAACAAAAGGGTGTCTTCGCCTCGGAGCGCACAACCATCAAAAAGGCCGGAATCGACATCTGCTTTTGCGCGCCTTATGGCGAATCCGGCAGTGTTCAAGTATCGAATGCAACCGCTGGACTGAACCATGTGAGTTTGAAAGCTCGTGAACCTCAGCTCTTCTGCTCTGCCGACCAGGGTCGAGCAATCTCCGGCGAGCCGAAGTTGAAAACAATCGTGTTCAGGGGAGTCGGTTATCGTTGAATTCAGAGCCGCGAAACAGTTCGTCTGCACTCTGCAGTCCGCATCCACAAACACCAAGATTGAGCCTTTTGAAGCCCTGATCCCTCGATTTCTGGCAGTGGAAACGCCGCTGTGCGATTGTTTGACGATGGTTAATGGGAAGCTAGAGACCCATCGATGTATTCCCTGAGGTACGGCCTCGCTGCTGCCATCGTCTACCACAATGACTTCAAAGCTTGGCCCCTGCGTTTGCTGTGCGAGGGAACGCAGACAGAGATCCAGCGCGATCCAGTCATTGTAGACAGCTATGATAACGCTGAAAAGCGGCATCGTCACGATTGGTTGGTACTCAACCATAATGTTTGTCTGTCTCGTCGCCCTGCACAACGCCGGGCCTTGCCGAATGAAATAGGATGGCACACTTAATCCTAGGATCACAATTCTGCGATGTGACCTTCGTCATGTTGGTCAGAGGCGCTCAGCTGAATAGAGTGAATCCGTGAAGGTAGTTGGCGTGCCGAGGTTGATACGATGGCAGGCCCTGGTTGTCAATCCTCATGCTTTGATGTTGAATGGTGCAATCCCAACGGTACGGCGTGGCTAGCTGAGTTCTGGACCGGTCTCTCATGAAGTTATGCGAACAGTAGGCGTCGGTATCGTCGGTTTTGGCGCGGTTGGCCGCGCCACGGCGAGCATCATCTCGCAACACGCCGGACTGATCGAGCGGAGAAGCGGCGTTAAGCTCGAGGTTACGGTGATAAGCCGACGCTCAGGTGTCAAACCGCAGGACGTTCCAGGCGGTGCCCGCTTTGTATCCGATTGGAGAGAACTCGTTCGCGCTCCCGATGTTGAGCTGATTGTGGAGGTCATGGGGGGGACGGACCAATCTCTCCAACTCGTCCGTGCCGCCCTCGAAGCCGGAAAGTCTGTGGTAACAGCCAACAAGAATCTATTGGCGGAACACGGCGACGAAGTGTTCGCGCTTGCCTTTTCCCGGAACCTGCCCATTGGTTTTGAAGCCAGCGTCGCCTCTAGCATTCCCATTGTAAGGGTGATGCATGAATCCACCGCCGGCGACCGGATATTTTCAGTTCGTGGCATCCTGAACGGCACGGCCAACTATATTCTCACCCAGATGGAGAACCGGGGCATCGAGTTTGACAAGGCGCTGCTCGAAGCGCAAGAAGAAGGCTACGCGGAGGCCGATCCCTCCCTGGACATCGATGGCATAGACAGCCGCGACAAACTCTGTATCCTTGCGCGAATGGCCTTCGGCGGAAGGTTGAGCATTTTACGGATTCCCACTTGCGGTATCCGCCAGATTCGAGTCGCTGACGTTCACGCTGTAAACCGCCGTGACAGTACCATCCGCCTAATTGGCTCGGCTGAGAACACCGAGTCGGGGGTCGAGGTATCGGTCCGGCCTTGGATGATCAGCCGCCAGTCGCTCCTGGCCAGGGTACAAGGCGTGAACAACGCGGTCTTCGTTTCCGGAAGCAAGATTGGAACACAAATGCTTTACGGTCGCGGCGCTGGCGGCGATGCGACAGGAGCCGTCGTAGTTTCGGATCTCATGGAGATCGCACGAGATCTTGTGCAGGGTCACTTGAGGGCCAAGAATGTGTCCGGATTCGTCGATTCGCCGGAGCTGCAAGTCTGCGAGAAGCCCCGCCCCGTTCGCTGGTATCTTGGTCTCAACGCCAAAGATGAGCGCGGTATTGTGGCTCGTGTGGCTGAGGTCATCAATCGACTCGACATCCATATCGAGTCGCTCGGACAAGAACCTCGTGTGTCCAAGGATGAGTTATCACTTGGTATCACCGTAGATCCCGCTTCCGAGCCCCTGATCTGTCGCGCTGTGACCGCAATCAACGCTTTTGAGTTTATGGTAAGACCCGTTTTGTTGCTGCGCATTGAATGATCATCTTCGCCGCTGATGCTGGCGTTCATCTATCCAGTTCTAAAAGGGTTGCGCAAAGCGCTCCGGGAATGACCGCTGTAACTTGACACGCGCGGCAAAAGGGCGCAATATCAAAAATCCCCACGATCTGACAAGATCACAATCCCCTTGAGCTTCAGAAGACCTGTTTTTAGATTCCCCCGACATTAACAAATTGTGTCATTCATAAGCTGGGAGAAAGCCTTGTCCAATTCAACTGTAATCGCCGTCCCAAATCTGCCTGTGAGACGACGAGTAGAGACTAAAGAAGTTGTAGTCATCGGAGCGGGTCCCTACGGATTGAGTACAGCAGCTCATCTACAAGACGCAGGTGTAGAGCCCTACGTTATTGGGCATTCGATGGCATTCTGGAAACAGAATATGCCGGGCGGCATGCTCCTCCGCTCGAAAAGTGAAGCGTCCAACATTGCTGCTCCGCAAAAGCACCTCTCTATCACAGCCTACGAGAAATCAATTGCACGCAAGATCCCCGACCCTCTTCCCATCGAGGATTTCATCGCCTACGGAGACTGGTTTCAAAAAGAAGTCGCTCCGAAGCTTGATACGCGTCGGGTTCAGAATGTTTCGCATGAGGGTGACGTTTTTGAGCTCACTATGGACGACGGTGAAAAGGTGCAAGCCAAGTCTGTGGTCTTGGCTCTTGGCATCGGACTGTTCTTTCATCGACCTGAACAATTTGGTCACATTCCGCGAGAACTCGCTCCTCACTCTTCAGACCTAAGAGATTTCTCTCAATTCGAGGGTAAACGGGTTGCGGTGATCGGAAAAGGTCAAAGCGCGCTTGAATACGCAGCACTCCTGCATGAAAACCACGCCGAGGTTGAAATAATCACGCGCGCTCCGGCGCTGATATTTCGTCCATTCGCCTGGCGTAAGCACATCTTTCGAAAACTAACTTCCGGACCGTTGCTAGGACTTTCCTACTGGATCATTCCTCCGACGGATCTGGGAGACGTCCGAACTGCGAGAAAAATGGCGAATCCGGAGCTCTTCCGCCGACAGTCACCTGAAGTCCAGCAAGCGCTACTGAACGCTTGCGCCAGGCCAATCGGTGCCTACTGGCTGCAACCGAGGCTGGAGGGTGTGCGAGTTAGAACCAGCGTCAGCGTAAACAGGGCCGCAATCGCAACCACAGGATTGAAGCTCGAACTGAGTGACGGCACTACCGACCGTGTGGACTTTGCGGTGCTTGCGACCGGATACAAGATCGATGTCTCTAAGTACCGCATTCTAGCGAGTTCGGTGCAGCAGCGTGTTCAGAAAACATCAGAAGGGTATCCAGTCTTGGATATGAGCCTTCAAACATCTGTCGAAGGACTCTACATGGCCGGAGTTATCGCGGAGAAGACCTTGGGGCCAACACTGAGATTCGTAACTGGAACCTCCAATGCTGGTCCCCGGTTAGCGGCAGCGGTCACGGGCAAGCCGTTTCCCAGCAATTCCTAATTCAGCCGACAAAAGAAACGGGGCTCATGAGCAATATTGATAAGAATCGACCAGGGGCAATTGTGCTAGGCGGAAATTTTGTCGGTTTGGGAATTGCGAGAAGTCTCGGTGTGCACGGTATTCAGACGTGGGTGTTCGATTCTGACCGATCCAAGTCAATCGCACAATTTTCCAGATATACAACACGATTCGTTGAGACCAAGGAAGCCATAACTGACGCCCTTCTCAGAGAAGGCCAGAAACATCGGCTCAACGGCTGGGTCATCTTTCCGGTTGCCGACGAATACGTCGAAACCGTTTCGGTGAACCATGAATTGTTGAGTTCGATCTACCGGGTGACGACAGCGCCGCCCGATGTTACCCGATTTGCTTTGGATAAGCGGCAAACTTATCGCAGGGCGAGTGAATTGGGGATTGCGGCTCCTTGGACTTCGGTTGGCAACTCTCTTGCCGAGCTCGAAGCGGAAGGCATTCCTTACCCAGTAATTCTGAAACCTGCCATCAATCATCATTTCTTTCCACAGACGAACATCAAGGCTTTGCCGGCAGACAATCCGTCAGACTTGCAACGAGCATTTGCTCAGATGAGCAAATACATTCTGCCGAATGAAATTCTCGTCCAGGAACGCATTCCCGGAGGCGGAGAGAATCAGTTTTCCTTCTGCGGGATATTCAAAGACGGGCACGCGTATGCTTCGCTCGTGGCCCAGCGCAGAAGGCAATATCCGGTAGAGTTCGGCAATGCTAGCTCGTTTGTGGAAACCGCCGACCAATCCATCGTGGAATCGGCGGGACGACTGTTTCTCGAAAGTATCGGATTTGACGGAATCGCCGAAGTGGAGTTCAAGTTTGATGCCAGGGATGGAAAATACAAGATTCTCGACGTCAATCCCAGAACCTGGGGTTGGCACACACTAGGCAAAGCTGCTGGAATAGATTTTGCGTATCTGCTCTGGCGGCAAGCCGTCGGGTTGCCAGTTACTCCAATCGGAACTCACCGCAAGGCGGCGTGGATCCGGGAGATCACCGACTTCGTCGCCATCGTTAAATCGCGCAATCGTATGGCTGAAATTAAGAGGTTGATGAGCGCACTATACAGTGGCAAATGCACGTCAGCCACTTTTAGTCTGCTTGATCCCGCGCCATTCTTCGCCGAGTTTGCACTATGGATTTCATCCGGGTTGTCGCGGCAAAAGAGAGCGAAAGATTTTCTCCACCTCGATCCCGTCGTTTCCGAGCTTGGCCAATCGGTGGGTCGAACAGAGCGAGTATCTGAAAAAGTCCACTCAGCCGATGCTCCCACGTGGCCATCGGCAGATGTTCGCACCGCAAATTCGCCGATTGTCGTCAGATTCGGCCTCGGCAGCATGGAAGGAACTAAAATCCGGTCTCGCGATGCTGAGCTAGGCGAAGCGCGCGAGTCTTCAACAGAGCCTGTTGAGTGATCCATTAGTTGTTGAGGGTGGAAGGGCGAAAAGCAATTGCCCGGACAGCTCTTACTTAAGATCACTATTCTTGGTTTAATTTCGTCTTCAGCCTTCAATCCAGAAGACTTGAAGCTTCGTGAGTGCGCTTCGCGGAGTTTTGGGAAGCAAGACTTCCGGTACTCTGCTTCCTGAGCACTAATCCTATGAACTGTGCAAGATTCTGCATTCGTGGGCACAAAGTTAGTGCACTACTGATCTTGACAACCCTTCGTCAACATAGGACACTTCCAACGCTTCGGCTACGGCTCCTCCCACACGGGCCACCCTAAGCGTAGGCTCCGCAAATTACGACTCGAAAGGATTAGCTTGCGCATGATGAAACTTGAGTCGATGTCATCTATAAGCGAGCGGGTGCTGGCATGTGCATTCGCGCTTGGGCTAGCGACGGCTGCGATCCCATTATCGCAAGGCCAGACGTTCAGCGTAGTTCACAACTTCACGGGCGGAAGCGATGGAGGGAATCCGCTCGCCGGTTTCGCGATTGATGCAACAGGGAATCTATACGGTACAACTAACGTGGGTGGTGCTTCCGACGCTGGAACGGTGTTCAAGGTCACAGCGAAAGGCAAAGAGATCGTGCTTCACAGCTTCGCTGGTGGCACAGACGGCGCAAATCCTCAGTCAAGCTTAGTTATGGACGCAGCCGGCGACCTATACGGAACCACCAACGGCGGCGGCGCTTCTGGTACAGGAACGGTGTTCAAGATAACTAGGTATAACAAGGAAACAGTGCTCTATAGTTTCGCTGGGGGAACGGACGGGGCAAATCCCGAAGCAGCCTTAACCATGGACGCAGCGGGGAATCTCTATGGCACCACGACAGCGGGCGGCTCGAGCGGCAATGGCACGGTGTTTAAACTGAGGAAGTATAACGGGAAGTGGCATGAGAAGGTTCTCTACAGTTTCGGTTCAGGTACTGATGGGGCAATGCCCGTTGCGGGTGTCACTTTAGATGCCGCCGGAAACCTCTATGGTACGACTTCTGCAGGAGGCAGTTACGGATACGGCACAGTCTTTCAGTTGAAGTTGTCGAAATCCGGGTGGGAGGAAAACATTCTCTATAATTTCCAGCTGCAAAGCGATGGCGGGGTTCCCTACGCTGGAGTGGTCTTTGATAAGTCGGGCAACCTCTATGGCGCTGCCACCGAGGGAGGCAACGGCGGTCAAAATGGCGGCGGCACGGTTTTCGAGCTCACCCACTCGAAAAGCAGCTGGACCTTCACACTCCTTTACAGCCTCTCCGGCTGGGGCATTTCGGGAACTTATCGCAATCTTCTCCTGGATGCATCCGGTAATATTTGGGCCACGACACATTGCGATGGCGCTAATAGCGCGGGCACGGTTTACGAGCTGACATCCTCGGGAGGTATTTGGAATTACACGTCGCTTTATGTTTTTACCGGTGGCAGCGACGGCCTCTACTCTTTCAGCAACCTGGTATTCGACCAACAGGGCAATGTGTACGGTACGACGAACTTGGGCGGCGCGAATGGTTATGGGGTCGTCTTCAAGATAAAACCGTAGACTAGGCCGCGGGTTAAGTCGCCCGTCGGGGAAACAAGTTAGAATTCGAATGAGTTTGAATGGAGGTGCCGACATTACTGATTTTCTATACAACCTGTGGTCACAAGAAGAGGGTCAGGATATCGCTGAGTATGCGGTAATGTTGGCTGTCATTTTGGTGTTGCTGGTGGGGACGATCCGATTGATTGGCGGGAGTGCAAACAACGTGTTCTCCGCCACCGCTAGTTCGATCGGGCAATAGGGACTGACAAGTGTTAAAGTCTTCCGGCATGGTGTTCGCATATCTGTTTCCACGTTTTATTGGAGAAAATCCGCAGCTGTTGTCACTCCGACGACCGTCTTAATCGGACAGCTTCCCCCTCTCCCGTCGCATGCAGCACACGTCTTGTTCTACTCTTTATCTGCGATGCATCGCTGCGTGGCATAGAGCGCAGAGCGTAATCAGGTTTTCTTCTGAATCGTCGCCGGACTGGCTACGGAATTCTTTGTGATGGACTTCGAGGTTGGACCTTGTGCCACACGATTGGCATCTCCAGCCGTCGCGATACAGCACTTGGTAGCGCAGGTTGTCGTACTCGTCAGGCTCGAGCCGCAGGGGTGCATGTTTCGCTCGGAAACCAGTCACGACGCCTTCTCGTTCACGTGGTGCAGAAACGCCTGCCTCTCGTCGCCGGGGAGAAACTTGAAGAATCGTAAGGCCGACTGCAAGAGTATCTCAGGATTCTCATTCTCCAGATTCGCTCCCGCCAGGAAGTCCGCGCAGATCATCTCCAGGCAGTAACCGCGGGATCTGTCCGTCCCCAGCATCAAGGCTGCGGTCTCGATTGCCTGCTCGACCACCGGCAGCTGACTCTTGTACAACTTGAAGTAGATAATCTCCCACGGTTCAGTTTCCCGCCCGGTTAGCTCCTTCTCGACCTCCTGCTTAAACTCTTCCTTGGGCATCTCACGAGCTTTGTGCAACCAGGTTGCACAATCGAACTTCTGCCTGTCCCTTCTCGCAATCTTCGCCAACTCCAACCCCTTCGTCCAGCCCACTTCCTTCAGTTCGCGCCTCGCCTGAGGCGGCAGATGTTCATGGATCGACATTAGGTAGTACGCCTTTCTTCTCGACGCCGGAAAACGTCTCGCTAAGAACTCATCGAACGACTTCACGTTTTCCACCCGCCAGTACTGTCCCGCCCGAACTTCACATAGATACCTGCCAAGTTCAACGAACCGGGTATCCCGCTCTGCGTCCTTCTGCCTTTCCCAGGCCAGTATCTCGTCGATCTTAGTCAGCACGAACATCGCTCGTCGACGATTGAGCTTGGGCAACATGGGCGGGTTCCTAGTACGTAAGTTCGTCAAGCCAACCAAGGTTTTCTGCTCCTGGCCGTCGTACGAGGGCAATGTTGATCAATTCCGGTTTCCCCAGGCAAAGTCCGACGTAGGGACAGCTACTACAGGGGTTCTGGGGGAAACGAATGCCGCTGTGAGGCAGAAACTGTGCGGATTCGACACGACGAATTGTGTCTTCCACTAAGTGGCCAAATTCCGCCCGTTGTTCATCAGTGATCACGGTCCGTAGGTACTGAACTTCGACCAGGCGTTTGCGGACGAAGACCACCTGAGCGACTTCAGAAATTCCGGTCATCCAGGAGTAGCAGACGAGTTGTGGATCTAGAGCCAGTAGTCCGTTCGGTTCCTCCGGATAACGGCTGGAGGTCGTCTTCCATTCCAGCAGGCAGCGAGTCCCGTCAAGTTTCCCGATCCCATCAACGTAGGCGACGAATTCGTTTTTCTCGACCTGCCGTGTGAATTTGACCTGTAGGTTACGCCGCGGCTGGTGAATCCGGACGCGGTCGTCCTGGCAGAAGCGGGTGAGGAGCATGATCCCGTGCTCGAGCATGAGATCCCAGGTGTCACGGTTCGAAAAGCGCAACCCTGGCTTTTTGCAAGCCGACCATTCGCGAAACAGGACGTCTCCCGGATCTTCACGGCGAAAGTAGGCGCCCAGAGCCTGTTCGAACGCACGGCCGAATAGCATTGCCGCACGCGTATCCCTCTCCTTCCAGCCATCGAGATAACGGTACTTGTAGCGCCTTGGACAGGTCAGGTAGTGGCTGAGCTGCGTGTAACTGTAGGTCATCGCGCCACCTCAGAACCCGCCACATTTGCGGGCGAAGCGCTGGACAATTCTTCCCATTGGCTGGCGGGCGCGAAACCGTCGAGGCTGAGCAGGGAAGTGCCGTTCACAACAACGTGGCTGATCTTGACGACTCCACGCAGGCCAACTAGGTTCTTGTCGTCGATATCGTCTTGCCCGAGTAGCTCGGTGTCGTAACCGAAATCGCGTAAGAACCAGTTGAGTTTCCATAACGCTTTGGCCGTGCAGTAAATGCGGCTGGCAAATGAATGGCCGACGAGCTCCCTGGACCGAAAAGCGGAGAAGATAAAACGGCTTTCGCGAGTCCCACCGATGGTGGGCTCTCTCAACCTGAACTAGGAGCAGACCATCGCGAACCTGTGCCCCGGCAGACTGGTCGGCATCGTGTAGGCCCTGGATGTGGCGTCTCACGCGACACCTTCTTTCGTGCCGAGATAGCTGTTGAGCTGGCAGAGCAGGGCGTTGCGATCTTCTTCGGCCCAGTCTGCCAGGTGAGCGACGAAGTTCTCGACTTGCTCACGGGTGGCTTCGCGCAGGGTTTTCACGCCACAGAAGTCGGTCGCATACGACTTGACCAGTGTGGCGTCGAGTTGATGCTGGCGAATCAATTGACAGAGACGATCGCGGACCGTGCGGCCACCGTAACCGTTCCCGTTTTCTGGCTGTGGCGCTTTTTTCGGTTCGTGGGACGAATCGGCTTGGGGGTTGCGCGAGCCTATTTCCTCGATCGAGCAGATGCCGATTCCGTAGGCTTTGCGCAGGGCGCGGTTCACGGCGCGAGTTTCGGCGACGCGCATTTCGGCGCCATGAACGAGGGGCGAAACATTGGAAGGGTCGGCGTCGCCATAGCCGACAAAGCCGCGGCAGGTTCGCGACTTGTAAACCGTGGCCTCGAACGCCCAACGTTGTGAAGAAGGATCACAAAAGTTGGAGACGGGCCGAACGTGAATGCCAGCGCACCGGCTGCGGCGCGCCAGTCCCAGCAGACCTGTGTGCGTGACGTACCAACCATTATCTAGGTAGATCAAGTCTCCGGCGCCTACTGAGAAGTCGTGCTGGGACGCAATTTCCCTGAGCCGGATAAGAGCTTGCGGAGACAGGTTTGACCAAATTCTCCGAGCCATACGGATTGTCTGGACTGCAGCGTTTTTCTTTTTCATGAGTGTCCCCTCGGTCTATACTCAGCGCTGAGTATACTAAGCGCTGAGTATGATGTCAAGTTCCGATTTGATTTTTTATTAGGAGTAGGGCTAAGTTTGAACCTGCCAAATGTCCGACAAGAAAGAGAAAAATCCTAATGCGGTAGCCCTGGGTCGCTTAGGTGCAAAAGCGCGACAGGAGAAGCTGACCCCGGAACAGCGGCGGGCGATTGCCCAAAAAGCGATTCGTGCGCGTTGGGCGAAAGCAAGAAAGAAGAAGACTCCGAGTTAACTATGTGTAACTGCCCAATGTCGCTCATCACCATACTTTCAGATTCACAATAATCCGGTTTCTTTGCCGTTTTTGGCAGGGTGGGCCAAAGCGAGGGAAAAAGCCCAGCAGAAGGACCTACAAGACGATACCTAAGTTGGTGAGATTCCGGCCAAGATAGACCCGCGATGGACTGGGATCAGACATGGCGGTTCGAAGAACGGGCCGGCGAATGGCTGTTCCAAACAGCGGAACATCAACCAGGCTGGGGCAAGAACCGCGTTCAACGAAGATTGGCAACACTTGACGCCGTGTCGGCATCCAAGAATCGAAAGACAAGTTGCTATGCTATGCTACGCCTCCCTGTGATGGGAGACCTCAAGGCCAAGATAGTACGCCATTCCTCCCTGTGAGGGGAGACCTCAAAACAAAATAGTGCGCGAGCTCCCTGTGAAGGGAACCAGGCTTAGTGCGGTAGCAGACGACAATTCGGAAGGGCAGTTAAATCCTTTTTGTTGGTCGGCGCAGGAGCCCGGCTGGGGGCGGAGTCTCGCGCAGCCGGCAGCAGAGCTGGAGATAGAGCTAATTGCTGTTTCTTGGTGGAGGCATTTCGGGCGCTAGAAGATGCCGAGTTGGTGGGGGATGTCTCCCTTCAAGCACAGCAGATCGTTGAAGCCCGACGTCGTGCTAGAACAACTGTTTTGGGAGGGGAATTATATCTAGATTGTCTAGATTGAGCAGACGACTGGAACGGTGCGAGCAAGAGGTGCAACGTCGTGCAAACGTTCTGTCCAGGTGTGACCCACTATGTATTTGCTACCCGGCAGGGTACAAGCCGCTGGTTGGATTTCCGATTCTGGACCCGATCGCATTTCTCGTAAAATGTCCTCTGCACGGCGACCGTTTCAACGGGAGAGATGTGGGGCCTGATATCTACGTTGCAGCATGGTCGCGAGAAAAGATATACAGGCTGATTTGGAGCCGCTCTCCCTCTCTTGCTATTTTCAGTAAGTTGCCTAGGCAGGCTTCGGAGCAATACCGCAAGGCCTACCTCGCCAGCTTTCCACCCGATCTATGGCCGGCTGAGGAGGAAAAACTGGAGCATGAAGACGGTCCCAAAATTTATTTGCGACTGAAAGATGGCACGACGTTTCAAGTGTTTCAAAACCACTTCTCTAAGCCGCTCAGGAAAAAAGGAGATGTTGAGTCGAGGCCCGACGCAGCATCGGTGGGGCCTCCGGCCAGCAAGTGGGAAAAGGATTGGATCTGGCAGGCCGAGACTGTGCGCATAGTCGGACGTTTGCTGTCGGAAAGGGGACTAGTTGTCGATCCGATTGTATTCTCCTCAGGAGAGCGAGGAGCCGAAAATAAGGGGAAACTATGAATGGCAAGCGAAGGGAAGTTCATTGCAAAGCCCGGACCAAAGCCGGGAAGTCTTGTCGCGCAGCGGCTACCGCAGGCGGGCTGTGCTTTTTTCACGCGAATCCTAACAAGGCCTCGGAACTAGGTCGAATCGGAGGCAGAAGCAAGCGCCATGCTGCCCTCGAAGGTGGCGATCCATTGCCTACACTGGGGAGTGCGATTGCGGTAAAGGACACGGTTACGCGATTGATCGCCGATGTTCTGGCGGGCAAAGTTCCCCACAGGGTCGCTGCAAGCCTGGCACCTCTTATGAACCTTCTGCTGAGGGCCATTGAGACAGCGGATCTCGATCAGCGATTGGTGGAGGTGGAGAAGCGGTTGGCTGAGGCCGAAGGAGAACCTGATGACAACACGCAAGTGCCGGTGCTCGAGTGACGCGACCTAAAGGTCGACCAAGTTCCAGAGAATCCAGTGGGCGAGAAGGCACTAAGGCGAATGGGTTTGCATATGGCTCAAATATCAACAAACAATAGATTCATATGCCTTAAGCCGTCAGATGTAAGAAAGCCATCTCGTATGGACCGGAAATTCGACGTGACGCCCCCCTGTATTTTTCCCTGTTAGCAAGGAATTCAGGCAGCATACACAAAGCTTGATAATGGGGACGGACAAATCCCGCGGTTACAGTCCACAGGTGATCTGCGCAGACTGTTTTTTGGCGGGAGCGCAAATCTGGTACTTGCAGCACTCGCCCAAATTCCCTGATGCGTAGTTCTCTTGCAAATCACTGGCCTTAGTCATAAACTTTGTCGTAGCTCCCTCTGGTTTCAAGTTTCACAATCGAAGGTCTAAAAATCAATTGGGGGGAAATTCGTGAAAAGTTTTTTGCTGTTCCTGTGCTGCTTCGCCCTTTTCGATCTGGCCATGCTAGCTCAGACCGGACAACCACGGATCGTCCATAGCAAGGAACAGTCGGCGATCCACGTGCCTCCTCAGGAAGCCCCGGCGTGCTTGGAAAGGATCTATAGCAACCTAGGTAAGTCGAAGACCGACCTTTACGAAACGGAGATCGGCTGGGGCATTTTTGGGCCCAACTCTAGCTCAGGGTTTACCGAGTTCGTCGGAATGCCCTTTACCCCAAAATCAAACGCCCAAGTCGAGCAGGTGCGGGCTGCGCTGTGGTATTTTGGCAGCGGAGCGAACCAGGTAAATCTTAGTATCTATGCGGATGCTGGCGGTCCGGCAACGCTGCTGGTGGGCCCGGTGACAGTCACGAATTTGCCGCCCTCCGGAACCTGCTGCGCCCTTGCCGTCGCCAAATTCAGCCCGCTGGCAGTAACCTGTGGAACCCGCTATTGGGTGGTTGCGGATACACCTCTGACCGGGATCGGTAGCGACTCTGAGGCCACTTGGGCCTTCATTCCCACCCACATTCCGCAGGCATTTAACGATGGTTCTGGTTGGTCCTTGGACAACGGCCTCACTGAGGAAGCCGCAGGCGAAGTGCTTGGTGTGCGAGACGATTCGGTCTCTTGGAGGTGCCGCTAGAGAAGTAATCCATGTTCAACTTGCCTGGCTTGTGATGTGCTCCAAAGAGACGCTACTTGTTTGCACACTCACGCACGTTCGAAGGAAATTAGCGTTTGATTGCCAATTCGCATTGGTGATTCAGCGGATTAAGGAATTGTAGCTTCCACCTGCTTTGAGTACTTGCTCTCCCGGCCCTTTAAGTTAACCGCTGTAGCGACGTGATGTGGATGACTCGGAGCAAAACCTGATCACGCATCACGGAGTCCCGTGCCTGATCCTGTGAAGCAATACCGAGCGTCCCTTTGACGCGTAGAATTTGAATGAATTGCATGGAGGTGCGAACGTGACTGAAAACAACTGAGCAGTTCGCTACTCTGAGATGCTCGAGTCCTGGGCTGCTACGACTTCCAGGCGAAGGATTGCAGGACCGATTCGCTGCATCATCGGAACGGAATCCTTAGATATTGGAAGGAGTTGAAGGAAGTTTTAGCCACGCAAGGACAACGCACTTCACCAATGCACAATCCTCAATTTCCCAGTTTCCATGAAGTCGACACCCAATCGCTCTTCTCAGCTCACTGGAATTCAGATCGCGGCAGATAAGAGCACACTCATGCCCATCAAATGGAAGTCTGTCGCCGACGGAAACCCACGACAAGCTGGCTTTGTTCTCTGCAACTAGCATCTGACATCTCTTTTATTTTTCATGCTTCCGCTTTCTGACGAACAAAACCTCGCTGACTGTCGTGACAACCTGCGCTCTATTTCTCGAGAACTGAGGTCACCCTCACGTCTGTGAGAGACTTGCCGCACTCCAAGCAGCATGCCTTCAATCGAGATGTGATCAATCCGCAAGATGGGCACATCCTTTGTGATCCGTATCCGGCGATCTGCGGTTTCAGCTTGTGGATCCTGTGGAGCAGCAGGATCGTGAACAGCACAATCAGCAGACCGAAAGAGAAGCTAGTTGCGTTCATAAACGGGCTCCTGCTCGCCGATTCCCGATTCGACCTGCATGTAGCGAATAAGCGATGGGTTCCATGAAGAGAACCCTCATTTCTATCGGTTGCGCAATGGGACCGTCGGAAAGAAAGGTGCCCCGGAAGGGCGACGGAGAGATGCGAAAGGGACTTCTTAAGGTTAGTCCTCCGCGTCAGCAATAGCAATGAGATTCGGGAACGAACCGCCGTGATCGAGCCAAGCAAAGGACTTCACGACTGGCCCGTACGGCGGTACCATTCGAGTATGCGCAGACCACGTCCAGAATCCGCCGACTCAGATACTAATGACCACTCGGTAGCTGCCGATGCCCTGATGCGACAAGAGCCTGACGAGGACGAGGACGAAGAGGAAGATGACGGCGACAGCAAAGAAAACGACGATGCTGACGAAGGCTACTCGGAGTGAGCGTTAATGTTGTGAATGTTGGAGCAGCTATCGGATCAGGTTGTGCAAGCTCATGACCAAGCCGGCGACAGCGAGGGCGACGGCTATGAGCACAAGCCGTGTCTCGAAGAGTATCTAACCAGCAATCACGCCTCACAACCCGAGCCGAGGCAAGTGCTTAAATCGGAGTACATGAACCGATGACGACGTTGTTCAATAAGCTCGCGGAACTATCATTCTTTCGGCTTAGCGCTGCGGGACCGAACGAGCATTGCGCCCAGGCACGTGACCCCGGCTGCAAGCAGGTAGACCAGAGAAGAGCCACCCTCCGGAACCGTGAGATTCTGTTTTGGTTGCTGGCGGTTGTTCGCAAGCTTCGCCGCATCTTCTTCCGTTGGGCAGGCGGTGGTCGCGGCTAAGCACAAGAAAGCCAGCGAGAGCCACCATTTCCGGTTCATGCTTTTCATTGCGATACTCCATTCGAACAACATGCAGCTTGAACTGCTCAGAACGAAATGTCACCCTAGCCGGTTCCGTCCCGGTCTTCCGCTGTTCGCACCGGCCCCTTGAGGGTGGCCACTCCGTTCTGCACAACGATCTTGACGTTGTGAGCGTAGGTTGACCGCGAGTCGTCGGCGACGATGCCGCGCCGAATGCTGGCGGTCAGTTGAAAATCACTCTTACCATTCCCTCAATGCTGGTCCGCCGTAGTCGCAGACGCCGCCGCATGGTCGGGCTGATTGTTCGCTGCATTGTCCGGCGCGGCGTTTCCCGAACTATTCTGGGAAGTCGCGGCTATTGGCTGGCCATTCCGTGGTGTCATTGGCTGCTGACCCTTAGCGGGAACAACAGTGGGTGGAACTCCTTTACCCGAGAAACGCTGAAGCTGTGCCAGGAACGCCCCTGCCGTAGCAGGCCGTTTCACCGTGCCGGTCAGGATTTCCTTGTTGGTCAGCGGCTTACCGTAAAGCTTCGCGTTCTCGTCTTGATCCTGACGGAGGGTGGCGCCCTCCAGGGACAAACCGGCGAAGACACCATGCGATCTCGACCAAGACAGGATTTCTGCCGTCATCAAAACGTCGGTATTCGCGCTCGTGTCGCGTCCGACAGGCCCGGCGGCGGCCGCGGCTTCGCCGCCCAGGGTGAATTTATCGGACAACAGCTTTTTCATGCCGCCCTCGTTGAGCACCAGCATGATGACATCGGTAGAGGACCCGCCGAGTTGAAGGCCAAAGCTACCCCCCTCGATTCTCACGGCAGCGGGCGGGCTCCATCCTTTCCTGGTCATGCAAGACGCGTAACCACGGCCATACTTGCCGCCGCCGATAAACGCCACCTTTTTTAACCCAGGCACAACAATCACGCACCGGGCTTTCCGAAGCAGATCCTGCGGAATACCCTCGTCCGATGCCTGGGACATCTCGTGGATAACGGTTGTGGAGTCGGAGAGGCGCTGCTCATAGGTTTCTGCGGATGCTATCACTGCTACCGCGATCAGAAATGTAACGATCTTCGTTTTCATATTGAGCCTCACTAAATCAAATGTCTCGTGCAGTTGCTTAAAAGGGGACTCGTAAGAATCCCGTTTTCGAATCTCAGGCTGAACGACGCTCTTTGACTTCGTCGATCTTATCTTTCGCCTTGTCCTTCGCGTTTTCGAGAGACTGGCTGACTTTTTCTCGGGTCTGGTCGGCTTTTTCCGCGGCGGCTTCCTTGCGCGACTCCTGGACCTGCCGCGCCGCGTCTTTCGTATTTCCCCAAGTAACGGGTCGATGAGCTTAAACAAAATTACAACGGCGGAATAGTTGGTGACTGGTCAAAATTGCTCAGGTTTCGGAAGAAAGGAATAAGGAATAAAGCGCCCAAGAATCCTGAAAGACCCACAACGCGAGGTTCATGATCCTTCTTTCTCTTTATCACCGCTTTTCGCGGACCGGTTGGCTTTCACCGAGACAGTCCAAGGTTTGGGTCGTTAGGGTCGCCATTCTCAGGCGTGATTCGACACCATTCCAACCTTGATTCTTGTAGGGGCCATGCATCTGCAGAAATGAATCAGGGTCAGCTTCGTTCTCGACGACATCAAAATACCCAGCAAACAGTGAATGGGGTGGACGGTTGCGAACCACGTGGCACTTTGGCAACGAACTGTAGTGCGCGATCGCTCCTTCGGAAATAAAATCTCTCCCCAATGCCATCTCGGCCAAGACTCTTGCGATCCTCAGCCTATCCTCATCGCTGATGCCGGGAGTTGAGAACGAAACCTTTGGATCGATTCGTCTCAGATCATTGGCGCTGCGTCGTGCTCACTTACGGCGTCGCTTGAGGCCGAGGAGGGGCGGTCTCCTGGCACGATCTTTGTCAGCGGGGCCGCCGGGCGCTGGAGGCGGTTCCGAAGCCTTCTTGTTACGAGCTGTTGGGTTCTTGCCTGCCTGAGTCACGGCGACTCCGTCGTCATCATCATGAAGAACAACGTTAAGAAGCGAACTGTGGACATTCAGGGTATCCCCAACGTCGTAATGGATAAAACCAAGCTTCCTAAATCGATTCATGAAAAAGCTGACCCGCGAGCGTGTCGTCCCTACCATCTCTGCCAGAGTCTCCTGACTTAGTCTTGGGACTGACATTTCCGACACTCCTACTTTGCCGAATTGAGCCATCAAGAGAAGAACTCGCGCCAACCGCTTTTCGCTGGAATTGAAAAGTTGATCGAACCAGGTCATCCTGATAGCGGATGTTCCGCTTCAGTAAGTATTTGACAAACATGGCCGACAATTTTGGCTCCAGGCTCATTGTATGCATCATCGCCTTCCGTTCGATGTGGAGCAGGACGCAGTCTGTCAGTGCGGTTGCGGACGACATGCGTAGAAGCTGCCCGGCAAGTCCACCTTCTCCAAAGAAATCGCCTTCGCCTAAAATGCCAAGAACTGCTTCTCTCCCGTCTTCCGATACCACGCTGAGCTGCACCTTCCCAGTCTGGACAAAGAATAGGCCGTCCCTGGAATCGCCTTGAGCGAAGACCTTGCTCTTCTTTTGGAAGGAAACCATCACCCTGCCCTTCCCAATCGTTGATAGAAAGGTGTGAGGATTGAAATCAGGTGTTCTCTTCGCGGTCGTGATTAGCTTCACTGGTGGCCGTCCTAACTGGGGATTTTCACACTGTCAATTATGGGGGAACGGGATAAGTCTCCGCTGGTCACTAATGCTCACAATGACTGATAGGAGTAGCCCCAATCGACGCTGGCTTTCTTGGGAGACTGAAGTCAGGCAAACGTGCTCCAAGTACAGCACTAGTCACGAGCAGCCCAGGGGCAGCTATGCGAAGCCCCAATTGAGAATCCCGGAACCGACCCGGTGGTGGAGCTGATTGGATGGGAAAAGTCCGCGACGTCGCTCCTAGTGCCGTCGGAGCCCTAGAGCACCGCCATTGTCACGAGCGGTGCCAGATTAGGACGACGATTTTTCTTTAAAACTGTGCAATTTTGAACAGTCGTGCCATTTTGGGCAATGTATTATCCGGTGTGTTCGACAGAGCGGTCATGGGTTAGTGTCGACTGACAGCATCGACGTTCGGACCCTCACGACTGCTCTCCTTTCTCTCCTCTGAACGCCCACCTTTTCTTGGCCTTGATGCTGCTCATAGTTGAATCTTTGGAGGGCGCTACATGCGGAGACCGCCGAAGTGCAATGAGTTGCAGCCCTATGGATTTCAAACTGCTCCGCTACGCTACCTATCTGGGTTAGGCTTGAACAAAGGCTTTTGTTGTTTTGGCAGAATGAACAGGGTGCCTCACCGGCAGTGTCGCAGGCCGGCATCAATCGCGTGATACGAACGGTATACAGGCCGGCGTCCATTCCGCTGTCAAGGACGCCAGCCTCGCATGGCCACAAGAGCAATGGGGATTTCACGCTGCCTCGTTCAAATTGTTGATCCGGGTGCGTGCGGAGGTAGATGGTTGCGGAGTTCTGTGAGTTCTTAGCTCGCCCAGCAGAAAGTTGATTTCTCCGCCCACGAGGATGACAAAACCGGAAAGGTAAAACCACACATACAAGCCGACCGCGGCACCCAGGGGTCCATAAGTCCTATCCAGATTATCGAAGTGCCGGAAGTAAATCCCCAGCAGGTACGACAAACCAATCCAGGTCATGACTGCAATCATCGCCCCGATCAGGCTGTCCCGGAAGCGCCGCTTCACATCCGGACCGAAATGGTAAAGGAGTTCCACTGCGAGCACGGCGAAGAGTATGGCTATGCCCCACCGGAGATAACGCCAAGCGGAAACTACGAAAGGTTTAAACGTAAATCTGCCTGCAAGCCACATTCCCCAGGTCGTCCCATCAACCGTCAATCCTACAGCCAGGAGCAACAGAGATCCCGACAGTAACGTCAGTCCAAGCGCAATGGGCCGTGTCTTCCAGACCGGGCGAGTCTCGCGGACTCGATAGACGACATCAAGCCCGTCGATTATCGCGGCAAATCCGCTGGAAGCTCCCCAAATCGTGAAGGCTAATCCGAGCGTAAGGAAGTGCGGGTGCTTGTGACTGATGACGTCAGACACGATGCGGCGCACCAAACTCATTCCATCTCCTGGGACGAGCCTGGACATTAAGCTTAGAAGACCTTCGAATAAGTGAGGAATCGGTACATATCCGAGCAGAGACGCCATCGTCACCAGCAGCGGAAACAGTGAGAGCACGAAATAGTACGACAGCCCGGCGGCAAACACGAAGAGATGTTCATCATAAACATCGTTGTAGAGGGTTAGCAGCGACCGTTTAATAGTGAGCCACGCGAGTTTGACACCGAACACGCGCACCGAATCACCTCCGGCTACCAGACTTGCCGTCGCGTATGTGTTCGCGAGCATGTTTGACGACTTCTTTTTCCGGCATAAAACTTCTTCTGGGTCTTTCGCCGACAGATACTAGCGGAAGCAGGTGCAAAGGCCTTGTCGCGTCCTATTGCCGGTTAGGGACCGCGCCCCGCAAGCCGCCCTAGTAGTCAGATATCATCGGGCAAATCGTATGCGGGAACTTGAGGACGGTCTGTTGGTTATGATACCAACATACAACCCAACTCCCTTCAGTTCCAATCTCTGCCAACCTCTGACCTCATTTCTGCATCTGCTTGTTGGCGACACTATCGCCTGGATGTAACGCATGAAATCTAAGAAACGAGCAGTTCTTGGCATTCTGTTTAGCACCGGCCTTTATCTGCTCGATAATCTACGTGAGCGAATGCGGGACAACATAGACGACATCAAGGGCAAAGCCAGGGAGACCTACGAAACCGCGTCCGACCGTCTCGGGCGCGCAACCGACGCTCTTCAAGGCAAAGAAGACTCCCAAATGCTCGGAAAGGTAGGTGCTCTGCTGATCGGAGTGGGCATCGGCGTAGGAGTTGGTCTGCTGATCGCCCCGGCCAGCGGCGAAAAAACGCGAGCCGACATCGTCGACAAGGTTTCAGCCTTTGGCGAAAAGGTCAGTGACCGCAAGCGCAAGCCGCAGAGGGCAACCGGGACTCACGGAGAATAAGAATGCGCAGGTCTCTCGGCAGATGGCGGTCGACACAAGGTGATCGCCGGCGTCGTCTCGCGAACAGGCGAGACGGGTGTACGCTGGTACCGTTTTGAGATCAAAAATGAAATTCCGGAATTGAATTGGTCCTGACTAGGCCAAGCGCAGTGAATCACCAGCACGAAAGGAGTAGTCGTGGAGAGTTCTGCGCTGACGCAGTCCGAGTCAGATGGTTACGCACCGGCTGCTGGCCCACTCCACACGATTTTGGTGCTTGCCGCGATAGGCGGTTGGACGATCTGGCATAGGATTTTTACAAATCAACTGAGCGCGGCGGCCAATCCGAACCGGGTGCGCTTTTATGTGGTCACCCTTTTCTATGAATGGCTCTTGTTCGTTCTGGTAGTAGCGGGCGTGCGGCGTAGTGGCGCTTCTATCCTCATCGTTCTCGGAGATCATTGGCATTCCGCCCGTCAACTGGTGCGGGATATTGGAATTGCTGCTGGCTTCTGGATCGTTGCGGCGATGCTCCTTTGGATATTTGGCTGGCTCCTGCGCATCGCCGCGCTAGGTCGCAATGTGTCCATGCTCCCGCATCGAGGTATCGGATCTTCAATGACAAAGGAGAACGGTCATGAAAAAGCCTTACCGTATTGCTTTGCTCACAGTCGCGCTGATCGCTGCGATTCTGCTGCTGGAGAGGACTGTTAAAGTTGCTGCTGCGGCCGCGCCAACCGGCATCAAGAACGTGGTTCTCGTTCATGGAGCTTTCGCCGACGGCTCAGGCTGGGACGCCGTCGCAAAGATTCTTGAGAAGGATGGCTACACGGTATCGGTTGCGCAACCCCCCGAGACCTCGTACGCCGACGACGTAAAGAACACGAAGGCTGCAATCGACGCCATGGGCGGGCCGGTCGTCCTTGTCGGCCACAGTTACGGCGGCTCCATCATCAGCGAGGCCGGCAACGATACAAACGTTGCAGCACTGGTCTACATCGCCGCATTTGCGCTCGATGAGGGTGAGAGCTGTGCGTCAATCGAAACAGCGGTGCCGCAAGCCTCCAAGGCATTCAAACCGGATAGCAATGGAAATTGGTGGATAGAACAGGACCATTTCGCTGCCGACTTCGCAGCGGATATTCCCCCGGCCCAGGCTCACTTCATGGCCATAGCGCAGGTGCCGATCTCCACCGATTCGTTCACCCACAAGGTCACGAATCCCGCTTGGAAGAACAAGCCGACCTTTTACATGGTGGCCAGCTCAGACCGGTCGATCAATCCTCAGCAGGAACGCATGATGGCAAAGCGCGCGAATGCCAAGACGGTCGAAGTGAATGCGAGCCATGTGGCCTACATGTCTCACCCGAGGGAAGCAGCCAAGCTCATCGAAGGGGCTGCTGCCTCCTCACACGTCAACTAGAAGTCAACAGGTCTTTACGATGCAGATGAGTTGTACGTCTCACTGAAACAATAGCGGTTCGGCGCGAAGGCGTTCGACATCGAAACTCAATTGATCCGAGGGGATCTTTACCGCAAAGGAGAAATGGTCATGAGTCAACATATTAAGAATGTAGTTCTGGTACATGGAGCTTTCGCGGATGGCTCTGGCTGGAAGAGGGTTGCCGATATCCTCAAGAATGACGGCTACAAAGTGTGGGTGGCACAGCCTCCCGAGACTTCGTACGCCGACGATCAAAAGTACACAAAGGCCGCAATCGACGCCATGGGCGGGCCGGTGGTTCTGGTCGGCCATAGCTACGGAGGGTCCATCATCACCGAGGCCGGCAATCATCCAAACGTTGCGGCGCTTGTCTATATTGCCGCGTTCGCTCTCGATGAAGGTGAGAGCTGTGCGTCGATCGAACAGGCCTTGCCGCAAGCGTCCAAGGCGTTCACACCGGACAGCAACGGGCTTTGGTGGATAGACCAGGCGCATTTCGCGGCCGACTTCGCAGCGGACATCCCACGGGATGAGGCGGAGTTCATGGCTATAGCGCAGGTGCCGATTTCTACTGACTCGTTCACCCACCAGGTTAAGAATCCCGCCTGGAAGCACAAACCCACATGGTACATGGTGGCGACAGAAGACAGATCGATCAATCCGGATCAGGAGCGCATGATGGCAAAGCGCGCCAAGGCCAAGACGGTCGAAGTGAAGTCGAGCCATGTGGCCTACATGTCTCATCCGAAGGAAACAGCCAAGCTCATCGGAGATGCCGCCACCTCCGCACAGATCAACGTAGCCGCCTGATAGGAAAACAATGAAGGATCACATCAACGTAAATGGACACGGCGGCACGTTCTCCGCCTATATCGCGCGGCCGAAGTCAGTACCGGCTCCGGCCGTTGTCGTTCTGCAGGAGTTGTTCGGTGTGAACGCCGACATCCGCAAGCACTGCGATGAATTGGCGGAACAGGGTTACCTTGCGGTCGCTCCGGACCTCTACTGGCGGCAGGAGCCGGGCGTCGACCTGAACGTCACCTCCCAAGCCGACTGGGACCACGGCCTTCGCCTCTATCAGGCTTATGACAGAGATGCGGGCGTAAAGGACATAAAGGAAACCATCGACGCAGTACGCAGTCTCCCGGAATGCAACGGCAAGGTCGCCTTGCTCGGCTATTGCCTCGGAGCGCTAATGGTCTTCATGACCGCTGTGCGCAACGACGGCATCGACGCTGCCGTCTGGTATCACGGCGCCGATACTGACAAATACCTGGGAGAGGTCGATGGACTTCACGCGCCCATTCTCGTGCATCTGGCCGAGGAGGACGAGTTCATCTCCAAAGCTGCACAAGCGGAGATTAGGGCGGCGCTTGCTAAGAAGGCGAATGCCACGGTGTACAGCTATCCGGGGCAGTGTCATGCTTTCTCCCGCCATAACGGAAAACACTACAACGCGGACGCGGCTCACCTTGCCAACGGTCGGACGAGCGAATTTCTACATCGACAACTGCTGTGACCTTCGGTCGTTGCAGTCGTTTCGGACGACTGGAGCACCTTCAACCAGGACAGAGTTGTTCGCGACGAGCGAAACCTCGTCATGAGATTTTGCGTTCCGACCAGGCGCTCGCGCGCATGCGCTCTTACGAAGACAAGAAGATCACAAACCCGCCCCGCTCACTTGAACCGTAAAGGAGGATGAATCGTGGCAAAACCGAATACGACACCCATGCGGGTGATCGAGGAAACGCCGAGGTACTGGAGAGCCATATTCGACTATCCGCCCTTTAATGTCGTTGACGCCGATGTCTTCCAGGCCCTTCAGGACCTTCTTGTCCGCATGGAGACGACTGAGAGTTTGCGTGTGGTTGTTTTCGAAAGCGCTCTTCCGGACTTCTACCTGTCGCACTTCGATCTGACGGGCAAGATCGGAAACATCATGAGCTCTATCGGCCCCACGGGCTTACCCATTTTGATGGACACGTTCGTGCGCCTAACGAAAGCGCCGGTCGTCAGCCTCGCAAGAATCCGGGGCTGCGTGCGCGGCGTGAGCAGCGAGTTCGTTCTTGCCTGCGACATGCGTTTCGCGTCGCGTGAGAACACGAAGCTTGGTCACCCGGAACTCGGAGTCGGCCTCCATCCGGGCGGCGGAGGCACAGAGCGCCTTCCGCACCTGGTGGGACGCGGGCGGGCGCTCGAAATCGTTCTGAGTGCCAACGACTTCGATGGCGACACAGCGGAACGATACGGCTATGTGAACCGATCCCTTCCGGACGCCGAATTGGACGGCTTCGTCGATGCCCTCGCACGCCGGATCAGCTCCTTCGATCGACGCGCTCTTGTTGCGGCAAAGGATCTCGTCAACGAAGTCTCTTTGCCTCCGTTCGATCGGCTCCTCGACGCCTTTACTTCGTTTGGAAAAGCGCTCGGGTGGCCCGAAGCTCAGAACCGTATAAGAACCGTGCTGGAACGCGGACTGCAACGCGACGCCGGCTTCGAGAAAAACTGGCCCGAGGTACTCGGCACGCTTGTCGAGAGTGGCAGGAAGGGTGGGCGGGATGATAGCCACAGTTGAGGTCGAGCGGTTCAGTCTGATCTCGTCCCGCCCATTCGACAAGATATTGGCAGCGATCAAAGCCGCGATAGGCCATCCGGACATAGTTGCATTCGCGAAAAGGACAGCGGCTACGCCGACGTTTCCAGAGTTCGAAAGCGTGGTTCGCGAAGGATTGGGCAAGACGGATCTGATGCTATTCATGGAACTGGACCATGGCGCCGTTATAAGGAAAGCGACGGGTCGCGATAAGCCCCGAATGGTCCGCCTCATCATGGGCAATCCGCTCATCATGCAACAAATGGCAAGGTACGTTCCCGACGCCGGGTCTTATGCACCGGTTACGGTGCTTGTCGACGAACGCGCTGATGGCGTCCACATTTCCTATGACAGGATGGCCAGCCTCCTGGCTCCGTATCAGAATTCCGAGTCACTTACGGTCGCGAGAGATCTCGACAAGAAAGTCGAGACCCTTTTGTCCGAAGTGGCAGGCTGAGCCAACATCGCTGCGCCGTCGAAGCAGAACCGGCAAATTGAGGAGGAGTGATGACCAATCGATTGCAGTGGGACGTTCTTGTTAGTGCCCAGATCCCGGTGGTCACAAGCGACCTTCCGCCCGGCGCAAGCGAAGTGAAATGTCGCCCATTTCTTCGACGCTTATTTCGGGCAAGCACGATGCCGTGTTGGTGGATACGGCGATTACGGTCGATCAAAACCAGAAACTTGTCGACTGGATCGTGCACAGCGGCAAGAATTTGACGGCAATCTACGCAACCCACGGTCACGGCGATCATTTCTTTGGCGTAAACACAATCCAGAAGAAATTTCCGAAGGCGCGGTTCGTCGCGACGAGCGAAGTCATCACGGTTATGCGAAAGCAGGCGTCGGTTCCTGTGGTTGAGTCATATTGGAGACCAAGGTTTCCCGGACAAATCGATTCGACGCTAGTGATTGCCGACGAACTCAAGGACGGTGTTCTCGATCTGGAAGGGAAACAACTCATAAGTGTGCCTCTCGGGCATACCGATACCGATAGCACAACCTGTCTCCACGTCCCTTCCATCGGACTTGCCGTTTGCGGCGATGCGCTCTACAACGATGTTCATCTTCATCTGGGCGAGTCGAATGCGGAAGGCCGCAACGAGTGGATTGCGGCACTCGATACGATCGAGTCGCTGAAGCCGGTGGCCGCTATTGCCGGACACAAGAGGCCTGGCGCGCCCGATACGCCAGATAACATCGAGGCGACACGAAAATGTATCCGCGATTTCGACAGGACAGCTTCCCATACACAGACCGCGGTTGAGCTGTACAAACAGATGCTTACGCTTTATCCCGAGCGAATCAATCCCGCAGTCTTATGGAATTCGTCAATAGCCATTAAGCCGGAAGGCTAAATTTACCCTGCTTACCCATCCGCTTCAGCGCTGGGCACTTAACAACCGCGGGTCTTATTTCGACGCACGAGCGACCAACTCGTCCACTCTCGAAAGCAAAAGCTTGAGGATCGGAGATTGGTTCGACTTTCTGTAGCCGAGTACCAGATCGACAGTTGGCACATCTCCCTTCAGAGGGCGGCTCGTTACAGACGCGGGGAGAAAGTTCTGTGCGTAAGCAGGCAACAGCCCTACTCCGCGGGTCGACATTATCAAGGAAATTCCCATGGTGACGTGGTCCGTCTCGTGAGCTGGCGTGATATTGATTCCCGAGCGCTTCAGGTAATTATCGATGACTGCACGCAGTACAGGAGCCGTATGGGACACAATCACGAATGTTTCGCCTGCCAGGTCCTTCGGACTGATCGCTTTAAGCGCGGCGAGACGGTGGTCACTAGGCAAGATCACCACCAAAGGCTCCTTCACGAGAAGACGGAACGCCAGGTCTGGCATCGCTCGTTCCTTTCGAAGAAAAGCGGCATCGATTTTTCCTTTCGAAAGGCCCTCAGCAAGTAGCGGGGAATATTGACTCGATATCATCACGTCAATGTTCGGCAGCTCGTCGCGCAGGATACGCAAGGCTTCGGGCATCCAGGTCAATTCGTGTCCGGTCAGAAAGCCCATCGAGAAGCAGGGCTTGGCGGGATGAACGGCCCGGCGTGCAGCTTCGGCCGCCGCGTCAACCTGCAATAGAACTCCGCGCGCGTGATCGAGAAAGGCTCGACCCGCCGGTGTGAGCGCGACGCCACGAGCTGTGCGCGTCATGAGTTGGGCGCCAATTTCTTCCTCAAGGTCTCGAAGCTGGCGGCTGAGCGAAGGCTGCGAGGTGTGCAACTTAGATTTTGCCGCCAAGGTCAGACTCTCGGTTTCGGCGACCGCAACGAAATAACGCAGGTGTCGTAATTCCATTTCCACCCCCATGCTTGTGAAGCATTGCCACCAAGCCTAACAAAGTATGCTTCAAGTGCGCTACTACTGGCTAATTGCGTAATCCAATGTAGTGATTGGGATGCTTTGGGCGAGCAATAAGATTTGGCTCATGCCTGATGAGCATATGTCTAATTCAAGGAGATGGACAATGTCAAAGAAATTGGAAGGAAAGATTGCGCTCATCACCGGCGGTTCGCGTGGCATCGGCGCAGCAGTCGCCAAGCGTCTGGCCGCAGATGGAGCAAACGTCGCCATTACGTTCGCGAAGGACGCCAAGGCGGCTTCCGCTGTAGTCAAAGCAATTGAACGCACTGGCCAAAAGGCGATCGCAATTCAGGCGGACGCCATGGATGCCGATGCCGTCGCGGCGGCGGTCGAAAAGACCGTGGCGACTTTCGGCAGGTTGGACGTCCTTGTCAACAATGCCGGCACGGCCATCCCCAAACCGTTCGTGGAGTCCACCCTGGAAGAGATGGATCGCGTGCTCAACATCAACGTCCGCGGCGTATTCGTTGCGACGCAGGCGGCGCTGAAGCACAT
>Ga0210396_10000104_pt1 | contig 150600 bp, 119 predicted proteins | sample IncBWH17OmetaG_FD_155466 | JGI IMG/M metagenome (GOLD analysis project Ga0210396, IMG submission 155466) | Forest soil microbial communities from Barre Woods Harvard Forest LTER site, Petersham, Massachusetts, United States - Inc-BW-H-17-O ...
GAATCCGCTTGATTGACGACTTATGATTAGCCATAGTATTTTACCGTTTTAAGAACGGCAAAGGTAATAAAATTCCGGTTTCAGCAATGAATACCTAAAAAAAATCCTTTTTTACTGTTTCCCCTTCCTAAAACAGGCTTAATTGTCCCTCTCCTCCTTGTGGATCAAAGGCTTCCAGATTAAAAACAAAGCGTTTACCTCCACTCATATATCGTTTCCGGGCTGTTTTAAACAGGGTCATAATGGATTCTGCAATCTTACCCTCCCCTTTCATCCGCGTTCCAAAACGGCTGTCATTCACCGTTCCTCCATGACATTCTATGATCTGATTCCAGACTTTATCAGCCCTGTAGGGATAGGTCTTGCAAAGCCAGTCTTTAAAAATACCACCAATAGCACCATTTAGCCTCACAATCTGAGTTCCTGCCATCGTAGCCCCATGCAAGGCAGCCTGCTCCACAATCATGGCTACCTCATGGCTGTTAATACCCGGTATGATAGGTGCCGCCATAATGCCTACCGGAACACCTGCATGGCTAAGCTCCCGGATAGTCCTTAATCGTTTCTGATAAGTAGCCGTTCTGGGTTCCAGCAACAAACGGGTCTCTTCTGTTAAACCGGTAAGGGATATCATCACCGAAACAAGCCCTTGCGCAGCCAAAGCCGAAATAATATCCAAATCCCTGATAATAAGGCTATTCTTGGTAATAATACCCACCGGATGTTTGTATTGGAGACATACTTCCAGGATTCCACGGGTCAGTAATTTCTTCTTTTCCAGGGGCTGATAACAATCTGTATTTCCCGAAAGCATAATCGGATACGGTTCCCAGCCTTTCTTACGAAATGCTTTTTCAAGCAATGACGGGGCATCGGGTTTGTAAAGGATCTTTCGTTCAAAATCCAGCCCGGCGCTATAACCCCAATATTCATGGGTATTTCTGGCATAACAATACACACAGCCATGTTCACAGCCCTGATAAGGATTCATGGAATAACTGAGTCCTACATCGGGACTGTCTACCTTATTGATAATCGTTTTTGCCCGGGTTGGGATGTATTCGGTCTTACCTGTTTCCAATAAGGCATCATCGGTATCGATACCATCTGTTTGCTGGCGTTCAAACCGGTTATGAGGATTTGTCTGTGCCCCTCTCCCTTTTAAATATGATGAGTTTTCTGTCATTCCTTCGTTCTCAATGTAACTATTTTTCTTCCCCGCCTCCGTTCTCCCGGCAAAATATTTTTCCAGTACATTTGTGCATATTTTAAAACAATGATTTATATCACCCGCAAGGAACACTTCAATGCCGCACATAAGCTTGCCAATCCGGCATGGACAGACGAACAGAATCTGGAGGTTTTTGGCAAATGCTCCAATCCAAACTGGCATGGACATAATTATTATCTCTATGTAACAGTTAAAGGCGAAATAAAACCGGATACCGGTTATACCGTCAATCTGAAAGATCTCAGTGTTCTGATCCGGACGCATATAACAGATAAGCTGGATCATAAAAATCTGAATCTGGATGTGGACTTTATGAAGGGTATCATGCCCAGCACCGAGGGGCTGGCCATTGCAATCTGGAAACAGCTGGAAAAACCGGTCGGTGAATTGGGCGGAGCGCTTCACTGTATCAAGCTTTGTGAAACAGATAATAATTATGTAGAATATTTCGGGTCCTAAAACGTCTACCCTTTTATGAGCAATTACAAATACACGGAAGAATATGATGCCGAACATACGGCCAGTATTTCCAAGGACTATCTGCATATTCTTCAGGCGTTAGGTGAAAACCCTGATCGGGAAGGATTGCTGAAAACACCTGAACGGGCGGCTAAGATGATGCAATACCTGACTTCGGGAGGATGTGAAAAACCGGCTGAAATACTTCGTTCAGCCATGTTTAAGGACCCTTATCAGCAAATGGTAGTGGTAAAGGATATAGAATTATACTCCTTGTGTGAACACCACCTCCTCCCCTTTTATGGCAAAGCTCATATCGCCTATATCCCCAATGGACATATCGTAGGCCTTAGCAAAATACCCCGTGTGGTGGATGCATTTTCCCGTCGTTTGCAAGTACAGGAACGTCTTACCCAGGAAATATTGCATTGTATTCAGGATACATTGGAACCCATTGGCGTTGCCGTAGTTATAGAAGCTTCTCATTTGTGTATGCAAATGAGGGGAATACAAAAACAAAATTCTGTCACCACCACCTCTGCCTTTACCGGTGAGTTTCTGAAAGATGCGACACGTAAAGAGTTTATAAGCCTCATTTCAACCAAACTTCACTGAAATAATTCGTAAATTTGTATTCACAAAACACAAGCGATGAACAACGATAATTTTAATTATTCAACTACACAGGAAAGCGAAAGCATCCTGGTAAAAACATTCCTGACCCGCGTATTTACCTGGATGGGAGCCGCTTTGCTTATTTCGGGTCTGGTAGCCTATGTATTCGGCACACAGGCCGAACTCATCAACATGATTATAGTACAAACTGTTAAAGGACCATCCCTCACCGGACTTGGTATGGCGGTATCCTTTGCCCCGCTTATTTTTATTCTGGTTATGAATTTTGGCCTGGAGAAACTTAGCCTGCCTTTATTGTTAGGTTGTTTCGTCCTCTTTTCCGTTACCATGGGCATGTCCATGAGTACACTGATGCTGGAATACACCGGAGCCGCTCTTTTCAAAACCTTGCTTATCAGCGCCGGAACATTTGGCTTTATGGCTTTTCTGGGTGCTACCACCAAAACAGATCTGACCAAGATGGGTACTTATCTGATGATGGGAGTGTTTGGCATTTTCATTGCCATCATCATCAATATGTTCACACATAGCAGCGGTATGGGCTTTTTGATTGATATTGGAGGAGTGGTGATCTTTACCGGTCTTGCTTCCTTTCAAACACAAATGTTAAAAAAGATGGCCCTGAGCATGGGTGATGCCGGAAGTGTACAATCGCAAAAACTCGCATTGAATGGAGCATTATCACTCTATTTAACCTTCCTCAACCTCTTTACCTTCCTGCTTGCCCTCGGTAACGACCGCCGGTAAATACAGAAACAATATCCTCCTAATCAGACCCCTTGGATTAATAAAATTCAAGGGGTCTTTTTTGTTCAGCTAAAACCATAATTACATAGAGGCTCTATTCAAATACCAAGAAGGAACCTTCACGTTATAAGAATAGACCCTGCATTGATCAGAACAGACCTTCTCGTGATCAGAACAGACCTTACATTGATCAGAACAGACCCAGCATTGATCAGAACAGACCTTGCATTGATCAGAACAGACCTTCTCGTGATCAGAACAAACCTTGCATTGATCAGAACAAACCTTGCATTGATCAGAACAGACCCTGCATTGATCAGGACAGACCTTCTCGTGATAAGAACAGACCCTGAATTGATCAGAACAGACCTTCTCGTGATAAGAAGAGATCCTCTATTGAAAAGAAGAAACCCTTCTGATCCGCTCGGGCGGATTTAACATAATCAGAAATCCACCCGATAATAAAACAAAGGCAGGAAGCCCAGCTGATAGGTGTCAACTACCGGGTTGGCCACTTTACCAACCAGATCGCGGTCGTAGGTAAGAGCAAGTACATTTTTTGTATTCAGTACATTAACCAGGTCGAGACCAATTTCATGGGTCAGCTTCCGGCTGTTCATGGTGTAGTTGATCTTGATATCCAGACGGAAATAATCTTTGAGCTGTAAGGAATTTGTCTTGGAATCGATATACTGTACATCGCTGGAGATACGGGTAGCTGCCGTGTCAATGGGTGTAAAACGGTGTCCACCGGCCATTGTTATCTTCATCCCGGTACTTAAGCGACTTTTTTCGGTAATCCTGAATTCCTTCCCCACCAGCAAATTGGCAGCATAAATACCATTGAAATCGGTATTCCGGGTAATGCCGTCGCTTCCTACATAAGTGCTGTTGAAGAGGGAACCGGTAAGCATGAAAAAGAATGATTTGTCAAAGAATTTTTCGAGGGTGAGCTCCAGACCATAATTCTCGCCGGTGCCTTTGTTAACAAGGGTATCCGGAAAAAAGCGACTGAAACCCACACCCTGATTAAGCATCGAGAAGGCTGATGATTTTTTCTCAATGGGCACATCATACAAATGCTGGTAGTAGGTTTCCAGTTTCAGGTGAGTACCTTTTTTGATGTAATAATCATAAGCCACCACAGCCTGGGCACTATGCATAAATCCAACATTCAGATTATGCATATAATAACTTCCGTCGGGGTTGTAGATATAATTGCCATTGGCATCCTGCTGATGATAAAAATAAACATAGGTGGGCATCATCTGGCTATGCAATCCCAGACCGAATGACAGCGACTGTTTGTCATTAATCAAATATTTGGCCCCGGCGCGGGGATCAAGCGATTCGCTTCCATTCAGGGTCAGATATTGTCCATGCAGACCAAAGGTGGTGATAAAATTATCTGAAGGTTTATATTTCAGCTGTGCATAAGGCTGTAACAGCAAAGTGGCTCCTACGTAATTCCAGCGGTTTACAAAACGATAGGTGTTTTCGTTGTAATTACTGTCTATCATATTAAATGTATACAGATCGTTGGTCATACCGGCCTTCATGCTGGTATGGCTGTTGAACTTTTTATTCAGAAAAAAGTTCAGGGAATATTTCATCTCGGTATAGCGGTACCCCATTTTGGGAATTACTGAATCGAGTGCATACGAAGGGCTGCGGTATACCAGTTCGTGCTTGGCGTACGAATCGGAAATGGATGCAGCCAGAATAATTTTCAGAAAAGCTGTTGTGCTCAAGCTTTTGGAATAGGCTGCTCCCACTACTCCGGTGGCAGAACCAAAAAATTGATCGCGATTGCTATCACCGTACAAATCCTGAGTGGGTGATGTATACGAGCTTACTTTGATATTGATATCGCTGGCGCCTCCCATGCCAAAGAAAGAGAGGTTACCTCCTCCCTTCAAAGGGAAATTAAGTTTAAAAGATCCATCCTGGTATTGAGGCACGGCGCTGGTACCAATCTGGATATGCATAAACTGGAAGAGCTGTAAGGTAGAGTACCGATAAGCAACCAAAAAGCTGGATCCCGATGATTTTGAAATAGGGCCTTCTCCTGTCAGCTCTGTTCCCAGAAATCCAAGCTGAGCTGTAAACTCATCTTTTTCATTGTTTCCGTTTCTCATCCGGAGATCAAAAACACCGGCAATACTGTTTCCGAATTCTGCAGGGAAAGCACCGGTAAAGAAATCCGAATTCTCCAGCATTTTTGTATTCAGCATACTCACCGGGCCACCGGTAGTACCGGCTATGGCAAAGTGATTGGGATTGGGAATATCTACTCCTTCGAGTCTCCACAAAACACCTAAGGGAGAGTTTCCGCGTATTACAATATCATTGCGTGAATCATCTGCTCCCTGCACCCCGGCATAATTGGAGGCCATCCGAGCGGGGTCATCTCTGCTTCCTGCATAGCGGTTGGCTTCTTCTACCGAAAAGGTACGGGAGCTTACCGTTGCCATTTCATTCATCACCTCACCCGGATGACCGGTAGCAGTAACCACTACTTCTTTCATTTCCTTAGCGCTGGACTCCATTTCCACATTCAGAATTACTTCTTTGGCTGAGTTCACCAGTATATTGGGGATGGTAACCGCTCCATAGCTTGAATAATTTACTTTCAGGGTATACTTGCCAAGAAGCACCTCCGCAAGGCGATAATATCCTTTTTCATCGGTGGTGGTGCCTGTTACCAGGGTAGAATCTTTATACAACCTTACTACAGCTCCGGTTATACCAGTCCTGGATTCCTTGTCCACTACATTACCACGAATTACCTGATGTATGCCTGACTGGGCCAGAAAAGAAAGCGGGAGGATAAGAAACAGAAATAAAAGAGGGAACCGGGGTATTTGCATAACAGAAAAGCCTTCTTTGCGGGCAAACAAACTTAATCTTTTTTTGTAATTTCTAGCTCTACCCTTCTGTTACGTGCTCTTCCTGCTGCCGAGGCATTGGATGCAATAGGCCGGGTGGCTCCGAATCCTTTATACTTCAGGTTATTCTTTACGCCTTTTCGCAGCAGGTAGTTATACACCGTATAGGCCCGCTGTTCGCTCAGGGTTTGATTATTCAGATCATAACCCGAGTTGTCCGTATGGCCGTTTACCTGGAGCTCCAAAAAAGGATTCTCTTTCAAAAAGGCTACGATATAGTCCAGTTCGTCATAGGATTCCTCCAACAGATCGGCTCTGTCGGGTTCAAAAAATACGTTATGCAGTTTAATAATCTGTCCCACCTTCATATCCTTGGCTGAAACTGTTTTAAAACTGTCAATGGGCATACTCTTTTCGGCCAGAATCATGGAATCCAGTTTGGCTGTATGAACGGTGTCTGCCTGTCTATCGTCATACAAGGCAAAATCATCCATAAAGTAATAGATCTCGTGTTTTGAAAACGGCTTTTTGATACGTTTAAAATCCTTGTTCAGTTTATCAGCCATATTCCCGATGGTGATATAACGCTCTCCTCCAATGGCTGTGTAAGACATAGAGATCTTGGTCCACTGATAATCATCAACGATTCCTTTTTTATTTGTCACCTGTACTTTAAACTCTTTGGGCAATTGTTCCACCTGCTGCTGATTAAGCTGCTTTTTTGAAAAACAAACGCCCAGCGACTTGGATGCATAGGTGCTCCATTCGCCAAAACAAATCCAAAATTCTATTTTGTATTTATGCCCTGCTTTCAGATTCGAATCCAGACGAACTTCCAGATATTCCCGGTAATTAAGCTGGAAACGTAACCCCACAAAACATTTTCCACCATGAGGATCTACTTTCTTGTCTCCGCTCAGCTTAAAGGGGCCGCGATAATAATCTGCGGTATAGATATTTTTCCAGGGTTTGGCTGCAGGAACGAACAATCCTTTGCCAATGTATTTTTCAAAACCCGGATTAGGGATGAGATTGGTTTGTCCAAGGATAAGAGCCGGCAGCAGAAACAAACTCCACGCTAGCGCCATCCTGCGGAACCATCTCCGGAAGTTTAGGGTATAAAAACCGAATGCACAAAAAACTGCGGGGTGATCAGCTTTGGGCATGAACAGTATTACTTTGGAACTTAAATTCTTTTATCGTATCCACAAAAAATTTCACTTTGCTTTTCTCCGTATCCGGATACAATCCGTGACCCAGGTTGGCGATATGCCTGTGGGGACCGAATGCATTCAGCATTTGCAGTGTTTCGCGATAAATCACTTCTTCATCGGCATACAACAAACAAGGGTCCATATTTCCCTGAAGGGTTTTTCCAGGTCCTATTAATGCTTTGGATTCAGCAATATCCATGGTCCAATCCAGTCCTATGGTATCGCAGGGGATAGCTGCCAGGTCTTTTCTGGCAAAAAAAGCATCTTTCGCAAAAACAGTAATTGGTATCTCTTTTGCCTTTTTTACTTCCCGGCATATTTCGGCCAGGTAAGGAAGGGCAAATTCCTTGTATTGAGCCGGACTCAGTACACCGGCCCAGGAGTCGAATAATTGAACCATATCGGCGCCTGCTTTTACCTGTGCTACCAGATAATGTATGGTGCTTTGGGTAATCTTTCCGAGCAGAGCATGAGCCAGCTTAGGTTGGGTATATAAAAAGCGCTTGGCTACCGAGAATGTTTTAGAGCCACTTCCTTCCGTCATATAGGCAAAAATAGTCCAGGGTGCTCCGGCAAAACCGATCAATGGCACCTTTCCTGCCAGGGCTTCTTTGGTAAGGCTGATTGCATCAAGCACATATTGTAAATCATCGGCCTGGGCTATATGCAGTTTATCTATATCGGCCTGGGTTTTAATCGTTTTTTCAAACCACGGACCTTTGGCTTCTATCATCTGGTAGGGCAATCCCATGGCTTCCGGCAAAACGAGTATATCAGAAAATATAATGGCAGCATCTACACCCAGTATATCAACAGGCTGTAAGGTAACTTCGCAGGCAAATTCAGGTGTTTCTACCAATTCCTTGAACCCGCCCATTTTCTCTCTTACTTTTCTGTATTCAGGCAATACCCTCCCGGCCTGGCGCATGAGCCACACAGGAGTCCGTTCCGTTTTTTCCCCTCTTGCAGCACGAAGAATGAGGTCGTTCTGTAGTTTCATAGGGTAAAAATAAGAATTTATCGCCGGTTACAGGATCGAAACACAAGTAAACGGAACAAGAAAGGAAAGAGAGGCTTTATTTATTAATTTTTAGGTACAAAATCAGAAATGAATAACTTTGCTTTAATGGATACGCCTGATCAATTTCGCAAACTACAGGAACAACTTGAAAAAGAAAAGTCCTGGCCACTGGTTTATATGTTCAAATTCATTATTCCGGCTGATAACCAGAAAATGGCGCTCGTGGAAACGATGTTTTCCGATGAAGCTGTTATCAGTCAGAAATCTTCCGGAGAAGGAAATTATATCAGCATTACCGTTAAAGAAGTTATGCTGGATGCCAAATCTATCATTGATATATACTCCCGCGCAGCCCAAATTCCCGGAGTGATTTCTCTTTGATTGTTCTAAATCAATTGAAAAACTACGCTTCTATACGTAGTTTCATATACGTCTAAATGCTCATATTACGTATATGTTAATAACTAAATTGGTATAGAGCTCAAAAAAAAATCCGGGATTATACTTTTGGTTTTCTATTCATAATTAATACGATAGCTAACCATGGCTCGGGGCGATTTTTATATTAGTTTATCTGGTTTCGGAAGTCATGAAATCAAGAATGCAGCAAAAAAAACCTTTCGGTTTACAGAACTTATCTGCGAAGAAATCAACAGTCATGGCTTTTCACTCCGTGTATGGATAGAAAAAGCGGAAACTACCCGAAAAAATCAAATAACCCCTTATCTGGAGTTTTCTCTTGGAACCTTAAAACACAAGCTGTTCAGCAATCGTCTTACCCATTTCAGCTTTGAAGCACATACCCCTTTCCTTGTTCCCGAAGAATGTAAATTGTATGTACAGCTAATCCCTGCCATCAAGATGAAGGAATTTTCTTCCAGGCTTCATTGCGAACTTGTCTAATTCAACCCGAAGGACTATATTTGCCGTCACCCCCCTGAAAAAGCCAGTAAGCTCTTTTCATGAAAATGCTTACTTTTACCCTTCTTAAATCAGATCCTATGCGTATAATGAGGTTGGCGATTGCATTTATTATTTGTCTTGTTTATTCTTTCAGCGGTTTTTCTCAGAATGCAACCATACGTGGAAAGGTAACGGAGTCGGCAAAAGGAGAAGCTGTATTATTTACTACTGTTTATCTCAAAGGCACCAAGTTTGGGGTACAAACAAATGTGGAAGGCCTATACAGCATTACCCAGGTGCCTCCGGGAAACTATCTGATTGTAGTAAAATCATTGGAATATGACTCCGTTGGTATTCCCATTACCGTAAAAGCCAACGACCTTCTTCAAAAAAACATAGTCCTCAAAAAAAGAGCTGTTGAATTAACAGGTGTAACAATCGATGCCGGTAAAACACAAGAACAGGAACATCCGAATGTATCGGTATATACCATCACCCCTGTTGAAATTAAAATGGTACCTGCTATCGGCGAGCCGGATATAGCCCAGTATATGCAAAACATTCCGGGTATCATTTCTTCAGGCGATGCAGGTGGTCAGTTATATATCCGGGGTGGTTCTCCTGTTCAGAATGAAGTGCTGCTGGACGGAATGCTCATCTATAACCCCTTCCACTCGATCGGTCTCTTTTCCGTATTCGATAATGATATCATAAAAAATGCCGATATCTATACCGGCGGATTCAATTCTCAATACGGAGGTCGCCTTTCGGCCGTCATGGATATCACCACCAAGGACGGAAACAAAAAAGAACTCAGTGGTAAAGTAAGCGCCAGCACATTCGGTGGTAAAGTAATGCTGGAAGGTCCTTTAAAAAAGTTAAAAGAAGATGACGAAAACAGCGGCAGTACTACGTTTATCGTTTCTGCCAAATCATCTTATCTGCAACAGGTTTCCCCTGTTCTTTATTCCTATGCCAATGGTAAAGAAGGGTTGCCTTTTGACTATACCGACCTATACGGTAAAATATCTTTTAATGCCGGAAACGGAAGTAAGCTTAATCTCTTTGGTTTTGATTTCAGCGATGGGGTACACCAATACCACGGCCTCGATAGCCTGGGATGGAGATCGTATGGTTTTGGAGGAAACTTTGTAGTGGTGCCACAAAACTCCCAAACCATTGTTACCGGTCACTTTGCCTATTCCAATTACAAAATAGGTATGCAGGAAACCATTTATGACAGTGCACAAACAAGCTCTATCAAAGGATTCAATTTCGGTCTCTCTTTTGCCGATTACTTTGGAAAAGATCAGCTCGATTATGGTGTTGAATTAATCGGTAACTCCACCAATTTCAATTTCCATAATGAGGTAGGACATCTGATAGAACAAACGGCCAACTCCACGGAGTTTGGAGCTTTTATCAAATACCGTATGCTGCTGCTGAATGAAAAACTGATCCTGGAGCCTGGTTTCCGTTATCAGTACTATGCCACCATCAATGCCAGTTCGCCCGAACCACGTATTGGTATGAAATACAATATCAGCAAAAAGTTCCGTCTGAAAGCTTCCGGTGGAATGTATTCACAGAACCTCGTGAGTGCCGTACCTGAAAAAGATGTGGTAAATCTGTTCTACGGTTTTCTGGATGCTCCCAGTGATATTCCTACTTCTTACACTGATCAACAAGGTAATGTTCACCAGATTACACAGGATCTTCAGAAAGCCTGGCATGCCATTTTCGGTTTCGAGTATGATCCGATGAAGAACCTGACCTTAAATGTGGAAGGTTATCTGAAAGACTTTACCCAGCTTACCAACCTGAACAGGGATAAACTGTTTGATGATGATGCAGCACATGCCAGTTATCCGGATGCAGTGAAAAAGGATTTCATTATTGAAACCGGTAAGGCTTATGGTGTTGACGTTGAAGCTAAATACCATTACAAACGTATGTATTTCTGGGCTGTGTATGACCTCGGATATGTGACACGCTGGGATGGCACGGAAACCTACCGTCCTCACTTCGACCGTCGTCATAATGTGAATTTGGTGGCTTCTTATAAGTTTGGAAAAAATGACGACCGTACCTGGGAAATCGACGTCCGCTATAATTTCGGTTCCGGCTTCCCATTCACACCTACCCAGGGGTTTTATCAGAACCAGACTTTCCAGGGTGGCATCAATACCAACTATACCAATTCACAGGGTACACTGGGTACGATGTATGGGACATACAATTCGGCCGAGTTGCCGGTTTATGCCCGTCTGGATATGAGTATCAAGAAATCCTTCGAAATGGGTAAAAAATCTTTGCTTGAACTCAGCGCCGGAGCTACCAATGTACTGAACCGGGAAAATATTTTTTATGTGGACAGGATAACCAGTGCCACTGTGTATCAGCTTCCTATCATGCCAACCGTATCAATTGGGTGGACATTCTAGGAGGATGCAGAAAATATTCCTACTTTTGGCAGGCCTTTCGCCGTTAAGCATTCAGCTATGTCAAGCAACACCAAATATATCTTTGTAACCGGAGGTGTAACCTCTTCTCTCGGTAAAGGCATCATCTCCGCATCTCTTGCTAAGTTACTGCAGGCCAGAGGATATACCGTTACTATCCAGAAACTGGACCCCTATATCAACGTCGATCCCGGTACCCTGAACCCGTATGAACACGGGGAATGCTATGTCACCGATGATGGAGCAGAAACAGATCTGGATCTTGGTCATTATGAACGCTTTCTGAACGTTCCTACCACCCAGGGCAATAACGTAACAACCGGCAGAATCTATAAAACAGTTATTGAAAAAGAACGCCGGGGCGATTATCTGGGCAAAACCGTTCAGGTTATCCCTCATATTACCGATGAAATCAAAAACAGGATCAAACTGTTGGGCAAAACAGGTAATTATCAGTTTGTCATTACCGAAATAGGTGGTACCGTAGGTGATATTGAATCCCTGCCTTATATAGAAAGTGTCCGTCAGCTTAAATGGGAACTGGGCAAAGATGCCCTTGTTATTCATCTTACTCTGGTACCTTATCTGAGTGCCAGCGGAGAGCTGAAAACAAAACCTACCCAGCATTCGGTTAAACTGCTGCTGGAATACGGCGTACAACCCGATATTCTGGTATGCCGTACCGAACACCCTTTAAGCCGTGAGCTTAAAAACAAGGTGGCCCTTTTTTGTAATGTAGAACCCAGTGCTGTTATAGAAGCCAGAGATGCAAGCAGCATTTATGAAGTTCCGGTACTGATGGAACTTGAAAAGCTGGATCTTGTTGTGCTTAACAAATTACAACTCACATCCGGAAACTACAATTCGGAAATGACGGAATGGAAGGAGTTTCTGCATAAGCTGAAACACCCCAAACAGGAAGTAAAGATTGGATTGGTAGGAAAGTATATAGAGCTGAAAGATTCTTATAAATCCATTGCCGAATCGTTTATTCATGCCGGCGTAGCCAATGAGTGTAAGGTTCAGATTGAATGGATCCACTCTGAAAGCATCACCCCTGAAAACGTAGCCGATAAACTCAAAGGACTGAAAGGTATTTTAGTAGCTCCTGGTTTCGGCAACAGAGGGATAGAAGGAAAAATAAGCACGATCCGTCATGCCCGCGAAAACAATATTCCGTTTCTGGGTATCTGTCTGGGTATGCAATGTGCGGTGATAGAATTTGCCCGTAATGTATTGGGACTAGCCGATGCGCACAGCACCGAAATGGATGCTGATACGCCTTACCCTGTTATCTCCCTTCAGGAAGCACAAAAAAGTGTAATCAACAAGGGCGGAACCATGCGTCTGGGCGCTTATACCTGCCGCCTGGCCGACAGCTCTAAAGCACGTGAGGTATACAAAAAAGATACCATCACCGAACGTCATCGTCACCGCTACGAATTCAACAATGAATATCTGGCCGATTTTGAACAAGCCGGAATGATGGCTACCGGTCTTAATCCGGAAGGCGCCCTGGTAGAGATTGTGGAATTAACCAATCACCCCTGGTTTATAGGCGTTCAGTTTCACCCCGAATACAAAAGCACGGTTATCAACCCGCATCCTTTGTTTGTAGGCTTTGTAAAAGCGGCAATAGAGGTGGGTGTGGCAGTGGTGAAATAGTACTATTTCCCCTTTTTCTTCCAGTTTTCCCATACGAATATATATTCGTAGGTAAGTTCGTGTGTTAGACCAAGACGGGCTTTAATCGCATTCATTCTCTTTTCCGCATCCGGTACAAAATCATGAAACTGGATCTGCAGGTTATCAATACTTCCGATCAGATCGTTGTCGAGTAAACATTCCAGCAAACCATATTCTCCTCCTTCTATATTAATCTTGATCAGGTCTATATGTTTGGTTCCTAGTTCAGTCATCACTGCATTAATTGCCCGGATACTGATCTTTTCCTTTTGTGCAGCCTTATGATTATGATTATCCTCATCCCTGAACACGGAAGAAGCCTCTGCCAGGGCAGAAATCATCATTTCTCCATCCTTTCCATCCAGCCCGTATGGCAGAATATGAATGCGCTCGTTTTTCCGAAACCTCTTCTTCAGTTGCTCCACAAACAATGCAACGGGCTCAAAAACATATACCGCACATGCATACCGTGCGGCAATTTCAGCGGCCCAATCACCTTCGTAGCCTCCTACATCGTATACAACTGAATCGGGAGAAAGATTGTATTCAACACGAAGGGTTTTGTCTCCGTTCTGTTTGTACCAAATCTGCTTATTCTGCTCCGAAACACTTTTATGAGTCGACCCGGTTTTCTCACTCAGCCTCAAAAACAAACGAAACAGTTTGTAACAAACAGCACCTGCCTTCCGGAAACAAAAACTTAGAAACTTCATATTCAATAAATTTATAATTGCTGTTTGGTCTTTTCCGGGCCGGATAATATTTTTAAAATCATTTCGGCCCGTTGTACAAAAGTATGATCTCTCAACGTGCGTTCCTGGCCCTGACGCGCTACCCGCTCACGCTCCAAATCCTCTTTTAGGTAATAGCTTATCTTATTCAAGCAATCTTCTGCGTCCTTAAATGTAACGATCTCCTCCCCTTCCAGAAAGTAATCACGAAGTGTCTCCTGTTTAAGTGTAAGCAGAAAAGTTCCGGCACCCGTAACCTCAAATAATCGTTTCGCACCGGCGTCTTCCAAAAAGTCATTCCCCGGTATATGCAAGGCAATTTTATGAGCCGCATATTCCTGAAACATTTCCATACCAGCAAGACTTCCCTTGATGCTACTTCTTATGTTTCGAATAGTCTCTAAATCTTCTTTTATCGGTGGACAAAAGATATCGATTTTTGTCTTCTCTACCAGTTCATTAAGTATCTCAATACGTTTTTGATGATGCTGCGGGCTCAGGCTACCGATAAAAACAACATCTCCCTTTTTCGGCTTGGCCCCAACATGCTCCTCACTCAATATCCGGGTATCAAATGCCTGTTGTATAAAAGCCACCGGATATCCTGCAGACTTAAAATGATCCAGTATGTTTCCGGAAGATGTTACAATAAGGTCAAAACATTTAAATCCGAAATGTTTCCACTTTTCGCTTATGGGGCAGGACCACTGAAGAACCATTTTGCCGCAATACATTTTCAATGTATTCAGTATCTCTGTATCAATCCACACTCCCGAATGAATATAGAGCACATCCGGTTTTATTCTTTTTACTTGTTCCACTAACGTGCGTTGTGCAAGCCTGGAAACAGATTCCAGATCATTTAATAATCTGGCTTTCAGAGAACGTACGACCTTCCCGTATTTCCAGTTCAAACTCAGTCGGGCATCTTTTTCCAACGCCCACTTTTTTTGCAAAGGATAACAGTGAGGAATAATATATTCTGCCTGGTGTCCGCTTTTTTCCAACGCCCATCCGAGGCTGTCACCCTGATAATATTTTCTGCCCAGTAATTCAGTAATCAGATCCTCAAATTTTTTCGAAGAGATACGACCTTCCTGCTCCATACAATGCGTATAGAAATGATTATAATCTTCAAGCAAAAAGAGGAATTTCATGACCGCTTAGTTACTAATAATGTCAGCACAGATACAGGACCAAACGAGGGAACAATCTTCCCATGTCCATGAATTATTCCTGTAATGTGCCTCTGACCATCTCACTATTTCCTGGCCGTCCCAGGCTTGTGCTTCCAAAAATGATTTTGAATGTATTTTGTCAAGCACAAATTGTTTCATCCCACTATTAAACCAATCCTTCATAGGAGCGCTAAATCCTGTTTTCAATTTTCGGGCACGTATTCCTTCGGGCATCTTTCCCGCCATACTATCTCTTAGTATCCTTTTAGTATATCCACCTCCCAGTTTACTTTCCAAAGGAAGAGAGAACACAAACCTTACCAATCGCCAGTCTAAAAATGGCATTCTGACTTCAATTTGGTTTTGCATGGAAGCTCTATCGAAGTTTCTGAGTATTCCCTGTAATATTCCCTTATGAAAACCCTGATAAACGGACAATTCCAATGGATTGAAATTGGAGAAACATTCCTTTTCTTTACTCAGCGGCAATAAGACATGACCATGCATCATCCGGATGCAATCCTTCATCCTTACATTCCTATTTTTATTGCTTCTTCTGATTTTGTCGAGCAAATAATTTGGCAATAATGATTTCAGCAATTGTCTTCCAGCCGATAATCCAGGTGTATTAAGAATTTCGGCCAAATCTTTCTCGGCTTGTGCCTTGTATTCCGGGGCCACCATCCCCAAATATGTTTCTGAAATATTTTTTCCTAAATCCGTGTTTCCTTCCTTCAAAGCCCACCTATAAGCATCTTTTACCATATAGGGGTAGCCAAAAAGCATTTCGTCAACGCCATGTCCATCCAGAGAGACTTTAATGCCGGCCTGTTTTATAGCCCCGTACAGATCTGAGATCAATCCCATGGGCATATTGGAAATATCATCAAACTTCCTTGCCGACTCCTCGGCTCCGGCAATAATTTTGGCATAATCGCAAGGAACATAGATAGCTTTACTGCCCGTATAACTAACCACCTCCTGAGCAAACCGCCTTTCATCCTGATCCGTACCCTCCACATAGGAAATAAATGATCTTTTCCAGTCCTCTGCCAGCCTTGTTTTTATTGTCTGCCGGCCCATCACATAATGTATCATACAATTCACAGAAGAAGAATCCAATCCTCCGCTTAAAGCGGTGGCAATTGGAACATCGCTCCGCATCCTGATCCTGCAGGCATCTTCCAACAATCCGGAAAATTCCTCTACCTGCAAGTTGAATGAAGCCGGAACCTTTACCAAATGCTCGGCCGTACTCCACCATCTTTTTTGAACCGGAAGCTGATCTTTTCTAACTTCCATATAATGACTGGGCAGCAACTGGAATATATTTTGAAAAATAGTGTACCCTGCTCCTATCAAACTATTGGCATCCAAAATGGACCGGGATAGATTCGCCTGATCCATACAACGCTTATAACCATCCAGGTGTTTAAAAGCAATTGTTTCGGAGGCAAAAGCAAAACGTTTTCCGGGAAGATGTATATAATACAATGGTTTTATCCCAAACCGGTCTCTTGCCAAGAAAAGCGTCTTTTCCTGCCTGTCCCAAATAGCCATTCCCCACATACCATTAAACTTAAGCAGACATTTTGCGCCCCAGCAGGTATAAGCCGCAAGAACAACCTCTGTATCGGAATCAGTCCTGAATGTATATCCTTTGGATTCCAGCTCAGCTTTTAATTCAATAAAATTGAAAATTTCCCCATTGTAAGTAATCCAATAACGGCCATCTGCATAGCACATCGGCTGCTTCCCATTCTCACTCAGGTCAATAATAGAAAGACGCCTATGGGCTAATCCAAGCTGCTGCTCATCATCAACATAGTTTCCATACCCGTCAGGGCCACGGTGGGAAATAGCGTCCCTAAACCTATCCAGCAAATCCGTTTGGATTGGTTCAGCATTTAAATTCCATATTCCTGCTATTCCACACATGACAAGTAATTGAAGTATATATTTACCAAACTAATTATTTTTTTCGTTGTACCCGGTATTTTCAGCAGACCTAATTGCATCTGGCAAAACCGACTCTATGAAATAATTATAATTCACTGAAGCGTCATAATTTTTCGACCAAAATTTTTGAACCTCCTGCCTGTATCCTTTGTCATTGAATTGCCCCAGCTTATCCATAATCAACTTGCCTACTTCCGCCGCGTTAAACGCTATTTCAATTAAAACACCTGTTGCCTGTGTAACAATTTCCCGGGTCCCTCCGGCATTAGTAGCAATTACGGGGATCCCAAAGCTAATAGCTTCCATAATAGAAACCGGTAAGCCTTCGCTTCTGCTTATATTTATAAAAGCTGTTACCTGGTTAGAAGCATAAAACTGCATTACCTCCGCATTACTCATTTGTCCCATAAAATTGACTTCCAATTGGGACCCCACCTTTTTTACCGCCTCCTTCACCAAATTTTCCATGTCACCGGAATGACCAATATGGATCCATTTTACCGGAATTTTCATGGAATCAAGAATTTCCGGGATTCGATGAACCCTTTTCGTTTCCATAAACGAAGAACAGGAAACAATAACCGGAATCCCTTCCGGCGCCGGAGTCACAGCACCCTTATTAATTACACCCAGATGACACATTTTCAATTTCCGCGTGGTATCCGGATATCTGTCTTTAAGGTGTCTGGCCCCATCTTCAGATACAGGACAAATCAGATCAAGCTGTCTGATTTGAAAATTGCGAAACGGGAACATAAAACCCTTCTCCGGATGTTGGTATTCATACACATCGCCACCATGTGCCCGGGTCAGGAAGTAACCGATTTTTTTCTCCCGTTTGAGAAAAGATAAGGATAATGCCCAATAGTCGAACCAATAAGAATAACATTCAGGGTTATGGAGTCCAGCCGCTTTTAGTTTTTCATCAAGTCTATCTGCTGTATCCATAGCATTAGCCAAAAAACTAAAATAATACCTGAGTTTATGCAGGTATGTGAAACGAAAGCCAGCAGAAAAAAGCTCCGACAGCAATACCATTAGAATATGAGGAATTTGCCGCATTCGTTTGCCACGCAAAGGGGCACGTAGCAATGAGGCACAATCAAGCAGTTCAACATTGGCCGGCAAATTAGGCAACAAATGGTCTCCTTTAACAGCAGGTACTAACACAATACGTTTATAATGACGCGACAGAAATACGATCTCCGCTTCCAGAAATTGCTCCGATCCCGTATAAGGAAATCCATATGTAAACAATACCAATTCGTTACCAGTATTCATATTATCCGTTATATACAGAAACCATGCACTTGACTCATCTATTTACCCGCCATCAGCACTTCCGTGTAAAATCGCTCTACCCGGTGCTTATAGAGATGCGATGTCATGGCATAATTATAGGTGTGATCAACCATTCGCTCCCGGAACTCCCGATCCTTAAATTTACGAATAGCTTCCTCTATATTTGAGAAATCATTGCTGATACTTATATAATGCTCATCTGGCCTTAGTATGGAATTATAGCTGCCGTTAAGAAGTAACTGACAGGTTTTCGTTCCTATTGCATCAAAATGTCGGGATGAAATACAGCGGGTGGAAACAGGACTTGGGTAATTCTTGAAAAACTTATCATAAATCTCTTCAAAATTGAAATCCGAAACACCGGCATATAAATTGATCTGGGCGAAACGCATTAAAAACAAACGCTCATTGAAAAGCTTATAAATCCAATGCAAAAAAGGGTAATGTATCCAGGAATGGTAATTATAAAGCATCTCCTCAAACCTTTTAAACCAGAAAGGTTGTTTTCGTATGCCCATTTTTTCTCTCACGTATTCCATAATCTGTATCACAGTATGGTCATCCGGCTCGGTAAAATAGGTACCCGACTCATTCCCTATCGTCCCTTTACAATCATTCAAAAATTCGGCCCAGGCTGTTCTTCCTACCTTGCTGTCTGATGCATTTTCTATCCTGGCATTCAATCCAAATCCTGCTGCATTTTTCTTGAAATAATCTACCACCTTATTTCTATCCTGATCTCCTAGATAGTTTCCATAGCGGCCTGTTTTTATACCCAGGTCTATCTTTCTTTCTTCTTGTTTCTTTTGGGGTTTAAAAACAGATTCATTAAGGGCATGGGGATATTCCTTAATCAGGGTATGAGGACTGAGTTTTGCATAAATTTTAAGTGCCGATGAAAGCGGCAACTGGGTGCAAAGAACCTCTGCTTTCAGGTAGTCGAACAATCTGATTTTTTCTCCTAAACGTGTTCCATAAAAGGGGATATTATATTCATTTCCGACAAATGTGATGAGTGGAATCTTTCTTTTCTTGAGCACAGGAACATATAACATATAGTTCCTGATATTATTCGCATTTGTATTGGTAGAATGCAAAGCAACAACAAAATCGCAATTCCCGATCTCCTTTTTCAGGAGACCTGGAGCATTGCGGGTGTCATTCAGATTGATGGTTTGGCAGGAAATCAGAGGAAATTGCTGGAAAGCATCCCTCCAATCCAAAGAATAGGAATCGTAATCAGTGGAAGCGTCAAGAAGTAATATTCTGGGTCCGGAAACCAATGTCATTAGTTAGACTGAAGAAATTTCTCGTGTTTTTGCATACACTCCTTTATCCGGTCCATATTTTCTTTGGTCCACTCCACAGTAATTTTCAAGCCTTCGGACAAAGGTGTCTTTGCTTCAAACCCTAGCTCACGTTTCGATTTCTCCGTGCTTCCATACCTTTTACCCGAATTATCCCAGGCCCGTTTAGGAAGATGTTCTATCTTGGATTTGTTTCCGGTAAGGGTAATAATTGTTTTAGCCAGATCAGCAATCGTTGTTTCTTTTCCACTGGCAATATTATACACATCGCCTGGCTTACCTTTCAATGCACAGGCAATAAGTCCTCTGCAAATATCATCTACGAAAATAAAGTCACGGGTTGCTATACCGTCATTCTCCAACGGGATAGACATCCCATGCATTGCTTTGTATACAAATGTAGGGGTCACATTTCTCCAGATAGTAGCCGGAGTTCCTCTCCACTGCCCAGCTCCCAGCACTTCGCCCGGGCCATAAACATTTTGGAAACGGGCGCGAACAGTTGGCAACTGATGCTGACCATGATAGTATACCGAATAAAACTCGCCGATGATTTTGGAAATAGAATAAGGGCTGTCGTGCTTGATATTGGTATACTCTTTTTCTTCTGTGGCACTTGCCTCTTCAAATGTTTTCTCGGCTACAGAACAACCGGCAGAAGAATACACCACCTTTTTCAGGTTTTTAAAATTCTTGATCCATTCGAAAAGCCTTAATGTGGTATAGGTGTTATTGGCATGATCCGCAAGCGGATCATGAATAGAGCTTTGATTACCATGATAAGTCGCAATGTGAAATACATAGGCGAATTCATCTTTGATCTGATGAAGTATTTTTTCGTCCGTAATGGATCCTTCCAGAAAAGTAAGGTGTGGGTTATTGGGAAGGTTCGATCGCTCGGCCGACATCAAATTATCCACTACTGTCACTTTTACCGAAGGACTGGAACCCAGGATCATCTTCGTAAGATTACTTCCTACAAATCCTGCACCGCCAACTATTAATACTTTGGCATTATCAAAACCCTCGTAACGCTCTGCCATGATTAATGTTTCTCGGTAATATTCTTCAGGTGAGTAAATGTTTGGGTGATGCCGTTTACCTTGTACCACTCAATTGCAGCTTTGATCCCTGCTTCTAACGGAGTTCCTGCTTTCCAGTCAAAATCCTTGATGGTTTTGGATGGATCAATCAGAATCGTAAACACATCATCAACTCCGCGGGGACGTACTTCCACGTCTTTTTCCAGTTTCATATCCAGTGCCTTAAGGGTAGAATCGAACAATTCCTTGATGGAATAATCGCTTCCGGTAGAGATATGGTAGTATCCGCGTGTTCCTTTACCAGCCAATGCCTTAAGAACACAAGCCGTAAGATCTTTCACATAAATAAAATCGCGGCGGGTATCCATTACAAAACAAGCCTTTCCGGTTGTTAAACGCTGATAAAAGGTAGGCAATGGTCCGCTCAGATTTCTTGGGCCATAAGCATTTGCCAAACGGAAAGAAATAAAGTCCAGTCCGCACAACTCAATATACTGCTCTCCGCCTGTTTTGCTGATCGCATAACTGCTTCCTCCTTCTGACTTACCAGAATAAAGCGGATGGTTTAATGTGATAGGCTGTTCCAGTGGCTTCAATCCATAACAGAGTGAAGTTTGGAAATAGATGATACGGGCTACATTATTACGTTTTGCAGCACGTACAATATTGATGGTGCCCAAAATGTTAGTCATGGTATCTTCTTCCCAGTTCTCCGGATCTTTGTAAGAAGCCGCAGCATGTACGACCTTCTCCGGTCCGAAGCTGTCAAACGCCTTATTTACAAGGGCTGCGTCAGCAATAGTTCCTTCCACGATGGTCAGATTTTTATGAGGAGTATTATTATCCCGGCGGCCTGTCTGATAGTTATCAATAACAAGTACCTGGTGGCCTGCTGCCAATAATTCATCTGCTAAGTGAGAACCGATAAAACCGGCTCCTCCGGTAATTAATACTTTCATTGTATAGGGTTTATTTGGTTAGTGTAATTTATTGAATAAGTTTTTATAATGTGCGGATTTATCATGAAATTCCTTATGCCAAAGTTCCAAAGATAGTAAACCCCAGACTTTCCTCCCAAATTGATTTTCGGAGGTTAAACCTTTAATAATTTCATCGTGATTAAAGAATGGCCTGTGTTTTGAAGCCTCTGAACCAAAGATATCGGCAATAAACTCTTTCAGATCCGTTTTCATCCAGTCATTGAGCGGAACAGGAAAACCCATTTTGTCTTTTCGGTTCAGAATTTCCTGTGGCAGCTCCTTTTGCATAGTATTAGTCAGGATCTTTTTGAGGCTCCCATCCTTAAATTTAACATCTGCAGGCATTGTCGCTGCAAACTCAACAAGAGGATGGTCCAGAAAAGGAACACGGGATTCAAGTCCATGGGCCATACTCATCCTGTCCTCCACCTGCAATAAAGCAGGAAGCAGGGTTTTGAAGTCGAAATGAGTCATTTTGTCAAAATAAGACTCCTTCCCTACATTGCTTCCGTTAAAAATTTTGGAAAAGCTTTCAAAAGGAGAATAGCTACCCAAGTCATCCCAGCGAACCTCGCCTTTCAAATCAGGTGCCCGGTTAATCAGCCGGAAATAACGCTGATCGATAGACTCAAAAAGACCTTCGCGGAAAAATTCCTTCAACAACGGTTTATAGTTCCTTAAGGATACCAGATTGGGGATAATAGACTCATAGGTGACCACAAAATTTCCGCTGGTAAGCGTGTTGTCAATGGCTCCTTTGATACACTGTTCAAAATAGGCAATCAGATAACGGGTATAGCCCCCAAAAATTTCATCACCCCCTTGTCCACCCAGAACCACTTTACGATGCTTGGAAGCCAGTTTGGATACATGGTACTGAGGAAAAGAACCCGGACCCGCTACAGGATAATCCAGGTGATAAATAACTTTTTGAATGGAATCAATAAAATCCTGGCTGGTGATATCCACTTCATACAGCTGAATATTTGCTTTTTCCGCCAGCTTTCTGGCATAAAAGCTTTCATCATACAGTTCACCATAAGAAAACTTACCGGTGAAAGCCAACTGCTCCTTACCATCATCTCTGAATTTAGAAGCTACAGAAGCTACAATACCGGAATCAATACCACCGCTTACATAAGACCCAATAGGCACATCACTTCGGGTATGAACCTGTACCGAATCATAAATCAGAGCCTCCAGTTTTTCACTGAAATATTTGGATGTGTGATCGAAATCAAGATTGTAGTATACCTCCCAATAACGCCTGATTTGTGCGTTTCCGTTTTTAAGAATGGCACTGTGAGCAGGAGGTAATTCCTTAACACCCTCAAAAAGCGTGCTTTCACCAACACAAAGCTGAAAAAACAAATAATCTTTGAGCGCGTTTACATTGGTACGTATTTCAGGCAAAAAAGGCAGGAGGGTTTTTGCTTCAGAGGCGAAATAAAACACATTTCCCTGCTGTGTATAATAAAATGGTTTTATGCCAAAACGATCCCGGGCGCAGAAAACATGCCCTTTTTTCTCATCCCAGATAGCGAAGGAGAACATACCGCGTAAATGGTTTACACAATCCTCTCCCCATTTTTCATAGGCAGCCAGAATTACTTCTGTATCCGAATGGGTGCGAAAATCGTAACCGCTGAGCTCTTTCCTGAGTTCTATATAATTGTAAATCTCTCCGTTATAGCAAATGGTATTGCCTCCGGCATTGGTCATGGGCTGGGCACCCGTTTCGATATCAATAATACTTAAACGACGATGAGCAAATCCCGTATGTCCGGCGGGATGAACCCATATCCGGTGCCCATCAGGACCCCTATGGGCCTGAATAGTATTCATCAACTCCAGAGAAGAAGAAAGCTTGGGTACCTGCTGATTATTCAGATTAACAATTCCGGCTATGCCACACATAAATGAGAGGTAACTGGATTAAAATAAGTCATATTCTAGTGTAATTGGCTTAGGAAACAAAAATACAAAAAAAACAACAGCTAGAATGAAAGACATTATTGATCAAAAGCCTTATTTCAATCGCACTATATATACTTATTAATTAATTCAATTTGGCATTTCCATTCAAAATCAATTGTATTATTTAGAAATAGTATGCTGAGATTTTAAAATGAATAATTCACAATTTGCCCCCGAAAACCCTTTGCTCACCTGTATCTGAGTTATCAGTTAAGCATTTCGGGATATATCAACAAATTAATATTATTACCTTTGATTTATGCCCTTTAAATTCAATTCTAAAAAGCACTCAAGACAATTCTAATACAGTCATTAGACAATTGGTTTATTTTCAGATTCATATCTAAGTTTGTTAACTCAATGATTGATTCCAGTGTTACCTCAAGAAGATGGGGATTAGACCTATTAAGAGCAATAGCTATTTTAAGTGTTGTAGAGGGGCATGGCCGTAGCATTTCCGCAAAAATTGCAGAAAATCTAAAATTTATTGGATTAACAGACGGTGTTGATTTATTTTTTGTGTTGTCAGGATTTTTGATTGGCAACATTCTGATAAAGGATCACATAGAAAACAAACGAATTAATATATACTCTTTCTGGATAAGACGTTGGTTGAGAACCCTTCCGATCTACTTTATTGCACTGATTGCGAATTTCATTTTCATGCTTTTTGTCTTTCATTATGCCTTTGACAAAAAAGACATGTTGCTCCATTTCGGGTTCCTTCAAAATATGATCCCTCCTTATACAGATCATCGATTTTTTTCGGAAGCATGGAGCCTGTCCATTGAAGAATATTTCTATTTATGCTTGCCCTTGGCTTTAATTTCAATTAGTATTATTACAAAAATAAAAAACACAAAGACGCTATTTATCCTTGGACTATTAAGCTTGATTTCCTTTTCCTTTGCCTGCAGAATGTACCTGTTTCATCGGATGCCAATAGAAAATTTGACTCTTACGGAGTGGAATACCCGCTTTCGGATAATCATTCCTCTTCGTCTTGATTCTTTAGCTGTTGGGGTATTTGCTGCATTAGTCCGGACATTCTTTAAAGAATTATGGCGCAATAAGAAATTTATTGTAGTCTGCTTCCTCATTGGTATAACAGGAGTTTTCTTACTTGATCGCACTTGGATTTTCAACGGCACTATTCCTTTGAATTTTTTCTCCTGTGTGCCTTATTTTCTTTTATATTCTATAGGCGTTTCCCTTACGCTTCCTTTACTTGATAATTGGCAACCCCGACCCAATCTATTTACCAGAATAATTTCATGGATCAGCAAATTATCCTATTCCATGTATCTTTTTCACAATTCACTTATTGTGGTGCCGTTCAGGAATTATGCACATTCAATTCCTGAACACCCTCGTGTTCAGATGGGCCTTTATGGATTATACTGGATACTTGTATTCACAATTGCATATGCGGGATATACATTTATTGAAAAGCCGATACTGCAATACAGGGATAGGAAATACCCTAACCATTAGATTAACTCCAGTAAAGAGTCAAAGGTGAATTTGTTTCTACAGATATTATATTACTAAACAAATTAAGGGAAGAATTTTTTTCCTGTAATTTTAAAATAGACTTTTTTAACTGGTTGTTTCAGCCCCAGCATCTTTACGGTTTTCAACATTGGATTAAGAAAGAACCATTTATTAGGCAGGCGATCGTATATTTTATGCCAGAAATAATCTTTTTTCCAGGATAGCCAGTCTATATAATGATTGTGATACAGGGAAGAACCTACTCGGGCCGGTGATCTTGAAAAATATGAATCGGTTGCCAACTCACTGCACTTTTCTAAAACTAAATCCACAAAGCCTTGGTAGTTATATAATCCGGATTCGATTACATCCCGATAAGCATTATCTGTAATTTCTTTCCGTTTGGTATCGTCCTTAATAAGCTGCAGCACTTCATCCAGATTGGAAAAATCGCTTTTCAAGGCTATATAATGCACTCCCGCTTTCAGTATACCATTGTATTCTCCTTCTATAAGCACCTGACAGGTACGTGCCACACAGGCTTCCAGATGCCGTGGAGAAATAGCAATCAGGTTCAATTTACCATCAAGTCCTGGGAAACAGGCTGTTTCAATCTCCTCAAAGCTACAATCCGGATGTTCCTTCAGGTAAGCCCGGCCCTTGATACCGATAGAACCGTCGCGATCATGAACAGTTGCCCCTCCCTCTACTCCTATCATGTATTTACAACGCACCATAAACTTATACCATCCATCACCCATAAAAGTATCTTTCGGGTCAACAGAGATATCAGTCTTCAAACCAAAGCGATTCACATTTTTAATAAATGCTTCTGCTATCTGTGTTTTCAGAAAACCATGACGGCCCAGCCATTGAGGTAAATTACGGGCTCTGTAACCAATATCCAGATCTTTGGGGATTCGGTTCAGGAATCCTTCAATGCTTTTCATGCCACCTTTATCCAGATAACCGGTAAGCACTTTGAAGAATTTAACTTTTCCAAAATCAACACCTTCATAAAGCTGTGCCCATTCCGTTTCGGGAGAAACTGAAAATACGATATCGATATTCATCCGGTTAACAAAATCCACAATGCTTTCCGAACCCATGTATTCATCCTGTGGCATTACAGCCTTGATCGCCTTGCTGTTTTGAAATGGCATTACTTGTTTTAATGCATATTCATAACAGGTTTTACCCGCCCAGCGGCTTGAAATAAATCCGTAATGAAAAAAAATATAATCAAAATCAATTTTCAAAAGATATTCCGGTACAGGCTCCTGACTGTAAAAGGTGTCTTTACCAATATCCAGTTTGAGATAATAACAATCGGCATCTGCATAACGCTTGAACGAATATAAATGTTCATCAACCGTATTCCGCAATGGGAAACCGAGGCATTTATATATAATAAGAATTTTAGGCTTCCGGGAACGAAGTGACATCTTTACTATTATTTTGAGTTGGAGACTGCTTTCGTGTTCCATTCCAGCTTGGGCCGGAAGGAGCCTCCGTAATTTTGTTTGTAGTCACCTCTCAACGCATTGTCATCTAGCATTTCAAAACTCAAAACATTGTTAATCCCGAAATGATCACTCCAGCCTTCCCGGTATCCATTGATAGCAATATGGAATTTCCCACAATTCAACAGGGAGCCAAACACTTTTACCGATGACATATAGACACCCTGTTTCCGCTTAACGTCATATTCCCTATCCGTTGTATTCAATGATGCAAATAATCCGTCGCCTTGTGCATTATTTAATGAGACCGACAAACAAATCTGCACATCATCTTTCAGCACTTCATATTCTATTTCAATTGTAAAATCGGCTGAAACAAAAAAAGCATTGGATTCATCTCCCCACTGATTTCTTATCCGGATTGCAATTACTTTAAAATCCACATTACCAGGTCTTTCATTCGGGGGGAAATGAACACTGCTTGCAGTTACAACCTGATTTAAGCCAAGGTACCTGTCTACAATCCGGCCTACATCTCCGGAATCGGTTACCTGACCTTGATCGATCAGTACTGCAGATTGACAAAGAGATCTCACAGCCGCCATGCTATGACTAACAAAAACAACGGTACGTCCATGCGCTGAAACATCCTTGATCTTTCCCAAACATTTAGCCTGAAATTCGGCATCTCCAACAGCAAGTACTTCATCAACAATCAAAATTTCCGGTTCCAGATGAGCAGCCACTGCAAACGCCAGTCTCACATACATGCCGGAAGAATAACGCTTAACAGGAGTGTCAATATATTTCGAAACCCCGCTGAACTCAACAATTTCATCGTATTTGGAAAGTATTTCCCTTTTACTCATTCCGAGTATGGCTCCATTGAGAAACACGTTCTCTTTCCCGGTTAGCTCCGGATGAAATCCTGTTCCGACTTCAAGTAAAGAAACAATACGTCCACGTATTTTAACCCTTCCACGGGTAGGTTCTGTTACCCGGGATAGAATTTTAAGCAGAGTTGATTTTCCTGCCCCATTCTTTCCTATAAGACCTAATACTTCCCCTTTCTTTACATCAAAGGTAATGTCCTTCAGAGCCCATACCAGTTGCTTTCTTTCCTGCTCACCCGCCTCAAAATATTCATCCTCGCGCTTATTTATCTTAGCCAAAAGCATACCTATATCCTCCTTCAGGCTCCCCGAAGAAATAATACCCAAACGGTAAAGTTTACTTACTTGCTCAATTCTGATTGCTATATCCTCCATAGACTAAACGGTATCCATAAAACTCTTTTCCACACGATTAAACAATATAATGCCTATGGTCAAAAGTATGACGCTACAAGCCAAACTATACAGAATCCCATGGATGGAAATTTGCCCTGTGCCCAGAAATGCATATCTGCACATATCAATCATATATGTAATGGGGTTGTATTTCATCACCCATTCATATCGGCCCCAGATAACTGCCGGATAGATAACAGGTGATAAATACATCAATAGCTGCAGAGCAAACCCGGTAAACATGGAAAGATCGCGATACTTGGTAGTCAGGGATGAAATGATAATGCCACACCCCATGCCCATAATAGAGATTATGAGTACAATCACTGGTATAAAAAGTATGGAGATACCAGGATGAGGGTGGAATGAACTACCGTCGAAATAAAGATAGTATACCCAAACAATTAAAAAAAGAACAAACTGAATTCCGAATCTGATGATATTGGAAATGACAACTGATATAGGCGATACCAATCGTGGAAAGTAAATCTTTCCGAAAATAGCCGCATTATTCACAAATGTTGCCGAGGTACTCAGAACGGTTCCGGAAAAAAGCCCCCAGATAATGAGGCCCGAAAGATAAAACAGAGGACGGGGACTCCCATCAGTTTTAATATTTGCGATTTGTCCGAATATGATCGTAAATAGAAATGTCGTAAAAAGAGGCTGAATGATATGCCAAAGTGGTCCAAGTAAGGTTTGTTTATACTGGGCAACAAAATCTCTTCGGACAAATAATACAATCAAATCCTTATATTTCCATATAGACCGGATATCCAGATCAAGCCAATGATGCTTTTGCTCAATAATTAAATCCCACTTTTCTTCTGAATTATTTGCTTCCATTCTAAGTCTTTACCCGTGAAACATGTTTTGGATTTCCGTAAAAACATCTCAATCGCAAAATTATCAAATTCGACTTTTCGAAGATTTAAACGCAAGTGACTATAAATGAGCAATTTGCAATTTAATAACCAAATTATGGGAATTTGATGGGCGAAGTTATAAATTCATTTAAACCTATACTTTACTTTTAAACACTTTTTACTTTATGCAACAAAATTGCGACAATATCGTAGACAGAGAAGGTTTTCCTATGCATTTGTTGATAATTTTAAATCTTGTAATATAATCTATGAAAATATACCGTGCGAAATAAAAATATTGACTAATTTAGTGTGACATTCAACTAAGTACATATAAAACGATTACCATGCCTGAAACTTATAAAAAAAGAACGCTGTTTTATATTCTGACCAGTCTATTCCTGCTGGGTCCTATAGTTGGTTTTTGCGGATCAACCTTTACCTCCAACGGAGGGGGAATAATCGTGAACTGGAGTAACCCCCTTTCCTGGACAGGTGGACCTGTTGGAACCACTCCCGGTGTGGGAGATAATGTGATAATTGCTGCAGGCAATCCCATTACAGTAGATGTGGTTTCATCGTGTTATAACCTGACGGTAAATGCTACTGGCACCATTACGAATAATAGTACCCTGACAGTAGCTGGCATTTTGAATTTGAGCGCTGCCACATCTACTCTTACACAAGGAAATGGTAGTGGACTTAGCCTTTCTTATAATGTATCCGGCACGGGTGTGCTAAATGCATCTGCCAGTAATAATACTGTAACCTATACATTGAACAGCACTATCATTTACAATGCCAGTTCTTATTATAACCTTACACTCAGTTCCAGTTCTGCTGTCTATTCCTTTGCAGCCAATCAAACTGTGGCAGGTAACTTTAAAGCAAATGCAGGAAGCCGTATTAGTGGTTTGAATGGGAAAATTCTCACACTTGGTGGAAATTATACAGATGTAAATAATGGAACTTATACAACCTCTTTGAGTGTGATCTTCAACGGAGGTGCGGGAGTTACTCAAACAGTAACAGCTTCTTCCCCTACTCAGCTTCAGAATGTAACAATCGCTAATTCTGGCACTGCCACAGTAAGTTTACTGAATCAGCTTAATGTTAATGGTGATTTGACATTCAATGCAGCTTCCGGAACCCTGGATGCAGGTGCAGGTAATTACTGGATAGTGATTTATGGAAACTGGGTGAATAATGGAGGAACCTTTAAACCCAGAAGCGGTGTGGTTGATTTTGCACCAATGGGAGCAGTTGCAAAAACTGTAGGTAAAATAGGTGGTACTGAGACATTTTATAATTTCTATAAACAAAACAACGGAATTACTAATTTGAGTTCTAGTATCTCAGTAACAGGTTCCATTTTTCTTTTTGCCGGAACAGTTAATAGTTCCTCATTCAATATTGCAGCAAATTGCAACTGGACTAATAACGGATGTACCTTCAATGGAGGAACCGGAACTGTAACTTTTAATGCGGCTGGCGCTACTTTATTTGTTTCAAAAACCCCTGGTCCGGAAACTTTCAGTAATGTTACTAAGACTGGAAGTAGTGCGCTCAATATGCAAAGTGCTATCAATTGCAGTGGTAATCTTACAATCAGTGCCGGCGCTATTGATGTTAACGGTTCTAATTTTGGTATTTCTGTTGGAGGTAATCTTACCATTGCAGGTTCCATAACGGTACGCACAGGCACTGTAACTTTAAACGGCCTTGCTTCTCAGACGCTTTCAGGAACACAGACATTTTACAACCTTGCGATAAACAATACCGGGGGCGCTAATTTTGCCAGCGCTGGATTTTCGGTATCCAACCTATGCACACTGAATGGCACCGGCGCCCAAACACTGAACGGCGTTGGCTGTACATTCCACGATTTATCATCCGCTACGGCAGCCGGCACTAGTGTTACTGCTGGTACGTGGACCATAACCCACTCCCTTATCCCAACAGCAGGAACGCTGACAGGCTCAGGCGGACATATTATTCTTCAATCGAATGCTGCCTCTACTGCTTATCTGGTAAATGGGGCAGGGACCCTGGCAGGGACCTTTAAGGTTCAGCACTGGGTTCCTAATCCTGGTCAGGGCAATTGGGCTGATATTGGTACAACCGTGAGTAATAACACAATAAATGACTGGGATCAGCAAATCTTTATCAGCGGAGTAGATGGAAGAAACGGAACAGCTTGTTGCCCTAGCTTTTATTCATTTACTATATACGACGAGCCTGCTGCCAGTAGCAATTATGTAACTGCCGGTACTATCGGAACTCCTATTACACCAGGAGTAGGATATACGCTCTGGCTTGCGGACACTTATTCACCAGCTAGCTGGGTTGCGAAGTCTATCACTTCGGATGGAACACCCAATATGGGAAATATTACCTCCCCAAGCCTTACCTATACAGCCGGATCTGCTGACCCCGGTGAAAACCACGTATCCAACCCATTTGCATCGCACATTACCTGGGATGCTTCCGGAACCAATATAACCAAATCAGGCAACGTTGATCTAAGCACGATCTATGTCATATCAAACGGAAATTATGTTTCTCATGGAAATGGTTTCGATCTCCCTGGTGGACAAGGTTTCATTGTTTATTCTACTGCAGCCGGATCAAACAACATTACCTTTACCCAGGCCTGCAAAAACACCTCGACAACCAGCGCATTTGATTTCAGGGAAGCAGCTCCTTATAACCTTAAACTGAAACTTAGCACTCCGGCATTACCAGAATTTTTCCATGAAGTAACCGTCAATTTTGATGAGAATGCAAGCATGGGTTTTGAAACGTCTTATGATGCCCGCTTCATCCCCAGCCCCGAGAAAAAAGCACCTGGCCTCTGTATGGTAGAGAATGGAACCCGATTAACCCGCAATACATTTAATTCATCGGCTTATGAAACGGTGACCATACCGGTTAAATGTATCATTGGCCAGGATGGAATGTATAAGCTGGAATCTTTTGGAGCTTATTCCATGACCGAATATTCCTGTGTATTGCTGGAAGATGTTCAGACCCATCAGATAACGGATCTTAAGAAAATTTCCGAATTAGATTTTTCTGCAAAAACAACGGACAACCCGAACCGGTTTATTTTACACCTGACCCGTCAAAGTACTACTTGCGAACAGATTTTGGCTTCTACAAAACCTGCTGACCTGTTTTATTCAGACAATCAGGTAACCATCATCCCTCAAGAAGGAATGGCTTCCGTTGCTTTTGACCTGGATCAGTCTACAAACACTACTATTTCTATCTACAATACGCTGGGGCAAAAAGTGGTGAGCGACATAAACCTTGTGGCATTCAAAGACAAAACAACCATTGATTTACCATCCGACGCTTCCGGTATATATATTATTACTGTTAACCTTGGTGGAAATCATATGGTGACCAAGAAAATTTACGTAAGTCGCTAATACATTAGATAAGCCAATAAAAACCCTGTAACGAATCAAAAGAAAGCCCGAACATAATTTGTTCGGGCTTTTTCATTGTTAAAAACTGACTCTATGCGTTCAATTTTTTTGAAGCGTTTGATCAAATGCCAAAGCCTTCTTTTAACATCATTTCAAATGATTACTCAGACTATCAGCCAATAACTTAGAGAAAAGCAAGGTTCCCTTTCTGTTCAAATGAGCCTCATTCATCATCAAATCTCCATTGCGACAAATGGCTGAAGAAGTATAATCAAAATAATTTAATTGATTTGCTTTTGCAAAAGAGGAAATTAACGATCTGCAAGCCTTGTTCTCAATACATTGGTGGTATTTATAATAAATGGGGGCTGTATACATGATAAGTCTTATTCCATTCTCTTTACAAAGCTCTTTCATTTTCTGAAGATAACTGTAAGAATTGCTATTTGGATAGTGCCTGATTGGCCCTAATCTTTTCTCCAGGGCAACTGTATCCAGCATTTGATCATCCAGGAGAACAGTTCCATGGGTATGATTATAAATGGTGTGTGGATGCACGAATATTTTCTGAATCGGGTAGATATAATTAAACTCGGCATATTTGGCAAACGGGATCCATTTCCACAAATAATACTTTCCTGGCCCATCTTCATGCCTTATTACATCTCCCACTTCCTTATCATTTAACAACGTAAGAAAGAAATATTCATGGAAAGGATAAGAAAAGGCACTGTCTGGTTTTATCAGACTCCAATCATCAATCTGCAATACATAATTGCTCAACCTGTTTCCGTTCCGGAGAAAAGTGAGAAGAGTAAGATAGTTTTCAGCCAGGTCGGACCCGGAATAGCCCATATTAATCCCCTTTATTTTCAGCAAAGAATCTATCGTATTTACATCCGCATTATTCTCGGCACGGGAAGAACCGCCAATTGCATAAGAGTACGACTCGTTTTTGACATTTTGAACCCAAATTGGTTTTTGATCCGACCCGGTATAGATAGCACGATCAAACCTTCCCTGTAGTATATAGAGAGGTATTACCAGTATACCAACAAAAAGACAAAATCTAATACAAAACCTCAGCATTTGATAAGTTAAAACTGGAAATAAATAAATTCAGTATTACTATGAAAGATTCCAAATAGCAGAATTAAATAGATTATACCCATATAAAATGACCATCTCCAAACCACCTTTTTATTATTCATAAACTGAACCAGATTTTGTTTCAGTTCTACCCAGTGTACCCACTCCATTAAACTCACGGAAAAAACAATCATTACGAACTCCATCCAATAATCTTTATAATACTTATTGAAAATAATAGGCTCCAGCCATAAAAAATGAGGCCTTCCTAAATTGGACAGATACTGAGGTATCCCGGTTATAAAATGCATGGCGATATAACCAGCAGTGGAAATATCCTTGGCCCTAAAAAATATCCAGGCAAAACTGACTAAAACAAACACAAAACCTATCTGGAGTAATTTGACAAAAACATTCGATTGATTCCATTTCATCCAAACAGGAAAGCGTTTCCTCAGATTTCTCCAAAAAATTTCAAGCACTAAATAGATACCATGAAGACCTCCCCAAATAATAAATGTCCATTTGGCACCATGCCAGAATCCACTGATTATAAACACCAATAGCAAATTGAATATCCATCGCATAGGTTTCACCCTGTTTCCTCCAAGGGGGATATACAAATAGTCCCTAAACCAGGATGAAAGAGAAATATGCCATCTGCCCCAAAATTCAGATATGCTTCTTGAAAAATAGGGACTTCTGAAATTAGCCATCAAATCTATTCCCATAATTCTGGAAGCTCCAATGGCTATATCGGTATAGCCTGAAAAATCGCAGAATATTTGGAAAGAAAAGAAGATGGTAGCCAGAAAAATAGATATTCCCTGATAGTCATGAGGATGATCGTATACTAAATTAACGAAATATGCAAGTCTGTCGGCAATGACTATTTTTTTAAAAAAGCCCCAAAGCATCTGTTTCAATCCCGAAGAAACACGGTTGTATTCAAAAACGTATTTCGCATGAAACTGAGGCAATAAATTCTGTGGTCTTTCAATCGGACCCGCAACCAATTGAGGGTAATACATCACATACAATGCGTAAATTCCAAAATGACGCTCTGCTTTCTGTTTGTCGCGATACACTTCAATGGTATAGCTCATAGCCTGAAAAGTATGGAAGGACAGACCGATTGGAAGAATAATTTCTAAAGACTGGATAGAATAATTCCAATGGATAAGGGAAGCAATGACATTGAGATTATCAATAAAAAAGTTGCAGTATTTAAAGAAAACCAGCACCCCGATATTTGTTACCAGGCTGAGAATAAGGAATGTTTTACGTCTCTTAACAGTACCTGCATTCTCAATCAAAATCCCGGAAAAATAATCAATCACAATAGTGCTAGCCAGAATGAGGATATAAACCGGAATAAAGCACATGTAAAAAAAACAGCTGGCAATAAGAAGAAACAGCCAACGTATTTTATGGGGAATAATAAAATAGAAGCTTGTAACCACTGCAAAAAAAATCAGAAAAACGAAAGAGTTAAAAAGCATGCTATCAACAACTAAGAGAAAATATTTTCAAATCTTACAATTGCTTTACGAACAATAAATGTCATCAATGGAATAGCCAAATAAACAAGATCTATTCATTAATCGATTGGGTTATAAAAACAGCCCGAACATGATTTGTTCGGGCTCTTTTCATAGACATGAATTATTTATATGTATTTCCGGGCCTGATAATTAACAAATCACTTCTTCTTTGTTTTTTCACCATACCCACCCCCATAACTGCCATAACTACCATATCCTCCTCCATACCCTCCATATCCTCCATACGTACCACCGTACCCATAGCCATACCGGTTGTAATAGTATTTCGACTTTCTTCTCTTTACCGCATTCAAAATAAAAGCAAAATGGCTGAATTTGTTCATCTCTACAATTTCATGCGCATTATTCAAGCTGTCTTTATACGGGAACTTTGTATTTAAGACAAATAAACGCACATCTGCCGATTTCATGAGCAGAACCGCATCGGATATTAACCCCACAGGCGGCGTATCAATAATCACATAATCATAATGTTCCTTTCCGAAGTCGATTATATCCTGCAATTCCTTTGACAAGATAATTTCAGAAGGATTCGGAGGCAATGGGCCGGAGAGTATGGCATCCAGATTTTCGATCTGTGAATGTTTTACACATTCCGAAATCGTATTCTTTCCAATCACAATCGTGCTTATTCCAATATCAGCCTCCAGATTAAGTCCTTTTTGAACCCGGGGTTTATGAAGATCCAGCTCCAATACAAGCACTCTTTTACCTGCTTTAGCCAGTATTCCGGCCAGATTTAAACAACAAAATGTTTTGCCTTCTCCGGGGTTATTAGAGGTTATGACTATGGTTTTGCAGGGCCCCGCGGCTGACAGGTACTGTAAATTAGTTCGTATGGTACGAAAGGCTTCCGCAATCTGTGATTTAGGTTCTGTTTCTGCTGCAATCAGTAATTCACTGATCGTAGGCATAAAAATAACCTCTCCGATAATGGAAAGATTGGTTTTTGCTTTTAGCTCCTCAATACTTTCAATCCTCGCAAACATGACTGAGCGTATCACAATGATTACAATACTCACAAAAAGCCCGAAGAAAGAAAAGCTTGTAATGATTTTTTTTCTGTCCGGTTTAACGAGGCCTACCGACCGGGCTGTTTCAATGACCTTTGTTTCGGGGATTATACTGGCCCTGGCAATAACCGTATTGGCTCTTTTTTGCAAAAGGAAAACATACATCCCTTCATTAACCGTCAGTTTTCGCTGTATATTTAATAGCCCTCTTTGTTTCTGTGGCAGGGACTTGATGTCACCGATATAATTTGTTATTTCTGTTTCCAGTCCCTCCATTTTTTGGTTCAATGCCACCCGGAGGTTTCCAATATAAATCAGTAAATTTCTCTTCAACCCTCCAATTCGTTTATCCACATCCGTAATTGCCGGACTCCCTACTTTAGCCGTATTCAACGCTGTATTTCTTGCCAACTGAAGATTATAGAGCTCCGTAACTGCCGATTGAAGAAAACCATCCCCCTTTACAATGTATACAGATGGAGGAAGCAGTTCCGGATCCTTTTCAGCAATAATATAAGTTTCCAGATCATTTAAGGCTTCAATTTCCATACGCACTTCCACTTTATTGGCATCATACTGCGTTAGTTTGGAAAAATAGGTTTCTCCCTCCTTACCCAAATCCAAAATCGAATGTTTTTCCTTATATCCCTGCATGGTATCTTCTATACTGTTCAGAATGACCGTCACTTCGGCCATCTGTTTATCAATATAATTCAGGGTATTTTCATTCAACTGAAATTTTGATTTCAGGGTATTTTCAATGTATACCTGAGCCAGGGTATCAAGCAATACGATGGCTCGTTCCGGCAAAGGATCGTTTAAAGAAAGTTCCAGCACATTGGTATAATCCGGGTTTTTCACCTCCAGATTACCCAGCATACTATAGATGAGACTTTCATGCCGGTGTATCTGAATCATATAGTTCAGCAGTTTCAGGCTCTCTATCATCCCTTTGTCCAAGCCCGGAGCGCGGTTTACAACAAGATGAAAATCCGGATCAATAAATTCCTTGTCGAAAAAACCTGTCTTTATGACTTCTGTTTTACCTACGTTATAAGACATCTGAAAGCGGTCCCAATCCAGCAACTTAATCCGCATGCTTTGTTCGTATAGTGCTGGTTTCAAATTCAACACCTTTATTTTAAAAGGGATGCCGGTAAACAGCTCTTCGGTACGAATCCGGCCGATCAGAAAATAAGATACATCCAGATCCAGCCGGTCGAGTGTCTTTTTCATCAGGTCATAGGACTGAATAACCCGGATCTCATTCGAGTTATCTACAAAACTTTGTCCTGCCCCCCCATAAAAACCTCCATTTTCTGAAATAATACTGGCCGTGTTAATCGAGTTGTTGGCCTTTAGTAGAATCTGAGTCTTTGCACTGTAAATATCTGTTAGTTTATACGAATAAATGAATCCTATACCAAATGTCAACATGGTAAGAACCAAGGCTATATACCAATTTTTTGCAACAACAGCCCAAAGAAGTTTCAGGTCTGCAACGCTGAGAATGGAAGTATTTTTGGATGTGCTCAAATGATGTAGAATTTAGACAGCATGGCGCAAATTTATTAATTCATGGGTTCTAAACCTGATAAAACTTAGTTTTCACGTAAAAATAGATACTTATATACAGGAAGTCCTTGCCAAACAAAGGTGAATTCTTGAAAAATGCTTATCTTTGGCTGTAATCATCCGATTTATGTAGTATCAGTTTGCTTATTGGATGAGTATATGCTCTGTGACGGGAACCTGGTTTCTTGGTACGGGTTCTTTTATTAATTTTGAAAAAAAAACGGTATGAAAAGGCCTTTCGGAATTAAAGCTTCAATCCTTATCCTTTCGGGTATCCTGGTACAGGCAGGTTTGTTAGCCGCTCCCGGCCCGCCTCCTATGGGTGGCCCACCCTGCTGGCCTCCTCCATGTATACCTATTGATGGTGGTGTGGTATTCCTGCTGATAGCCGGTGCCTTACTCGGTGGCTGGAAGATCTATACCAGCTACTACAAAAAGAAAGCGGCATAGCCTTCCTAACGGATGAAAACCGGTTTTTTAAAGAACCCCCTTTTTCGATTCTTCCTTATTTTTATTGTTCTCTATACCGCCTGGTATGTCTTGTACGAACAAGTCATTAACCCTAATGGTGCACTGGACTCGCTGGTCATTAATGCCTCTGTATTTTCAACTGATCATCTGCTTAAACTTTTCGGATACATTACCTTTACCCAGCATTCGGATACCATACGCGTGGTTGGTATTGACGGAACCAATGGTGTATGGATAGGCGATCCCTGCGATGGAATCACGTTGTTTGCCTTATTCACGGCCTTTCTGATTGCATTTCCGGGTCCATGGAAACACAAAGCCTGGTTTATTCCTGCGGGTATTATCAGTATATTTTTCGTCAATATTATCCGGATTGCAGCCCTTTGTATGATCATTTTATACAAACCCCAGTGGCTTGCTTTTAACCATGATTATGTTTTCAAAACACTTGTATACGGCTTTATCTTCCTACTCTGGATGATATGGGTAAACCGATTCTCCCCTTTTCAACGCCTGAAACCCGCTTCATGAAATTCAGGAAATATGCGTTATTGCTGTTACTGGTGATCCTCTTTATCGCTTCGGGTTTTTACCGAGACTTTGTTTTCCTCAATATCAATGCCCAGATGAGGGCCACGTATTACCTTCATAAGGATTCGGAACTGGCTCCTTCCATGAAATTTCTGGAAACCTATTCTTATATGCACCTATACTATGCGAAATGGGTCCTTACTTTTCTCTTTTCACTCCTTTTCATGCTCTATACCATCGGAATCATTCGCCTTTACTTTCCGGAAAAAAAATACATTCGCTGGGCAGTCATCATCTATTCTCTGCTATTTGGCATAGCTGCACTATTCTGGACAGGGGGGTATCTGGCTAATCATTCCGAAAAAGGCTACCTCGTAGCCCGTTTCCTGATGGATATGACCCAAAGCCCCATCATGCTGATTGTACTTGTTCCAGCCCTTCATTTGTTGAAAAAGGGAGAGGCAACTACTTAGTCCGCGTAGCGGATCACAGACGAATTATTACATTTACACCGTTAAAAACACACTGCATTATGGCAAAAAAGAAAAAAGACACCGTCCTCTTTAACCTGATCAAAGAAGAACAACACCGTCAGAAGTATGGAATTGAACTGATCGCTTCCGAAAACTTTGTAAGTGATGATGTCATGAATGCCATGGGATCGTGTCTGACCAATAAATATGCAGAAGGACTACCCGGTAAACGTTATTATGGTGGATGTGAAGTGGTAGACAAAGTAGAACAACTTGCCATAGACCGCGCTAAAACATTATTCAATGCTGCCTGGGTAAATGTACAGCCTCATAGCGGCGCTCAGGCCAATGCGGCTGTTATGCTCGGAGTACTGCAAGCCGGTGATACGATACTGGGATTTGATCTCCGTCACGGAGGGCATTTGACCCATGGATCACCTGTCAACTTCAGCGGTAAATTATACCGTCCTACTTTTTACGGGGTCAATAAAACCACCGGTAGAGTGGACATGAAAATGGTGGAAGAAGTGGCATTACGTGAAAAACCAAAACTCATTATTTGTGGCGCCTCTTCTTACTCGCGTGACTGGGATTATAAAACTTTCCGTAAAATAGCCGACAAGGTAGGAGCACTGCTTATGGCCGATATTTCTCATCCTGCAGGCCTTATTGCACGTGGATTGATGAACGATCCCCTTCCTCATTGCCATATTGTTACCACCACCACCCATAAAACTTTGCGTGGACCACGTGGAGGAATGATCATGATGGGAACAGATTTTCCCAATCCATGGGGCTTAACAACACCTAAAGGAGAAGTGAAAATGATGTCGTCTGTGCTGGACGGAGCTGTATTTCCAGGCACACAAGGCGGTCCGCTGGAACATGTTATTGCCGCCAAGGCCGTTGCTTTCGGTGAAGCACTGGAAGACAGTTATATGAAATACATGATACAGGTGCAGAAAAACGCCAAAGTAATGGCCGACTGTTTCGTAAAAAAAGGCTACCAGGTTATCTCAGGCGGAACAGATAATCACTGTATGCTTATTGATCTGCGTTCCAAAGACCTTACCGGCAAATTTGCTGAAAATATTCTGGTAAAAGCCGATATCACGGTGAACAAAAACATGGTTCCTTTTGATGACAAATCTCCTTTTGTCACTTCCGGTATGCGCGTAGGCACACCCGCCATCACCACCAGAGGCATCAAGGAAAAACACATTCCGGGAATTGTCAATATGATTGATCAGGTACTTACTTGTAAGGAAGATGAAAAAGTGATTGCTGCCGTTAAGAAAAAGGTAAATGTGATGATGAAAGCATTCCCGATTTTTGCTTAGTAATATTCACGCGTGCCGTTTTATTGAAAAAATGGCACCGTCCGGTTACGTTGTACCTCACTCGCAAAATAGGTAATACTGGCCGATCTCCAGTTACGATACGCATCAGCATTAAGCTGATCCAGAGCAGGGAGATCATCTGTCAGAATTTTATCATCGGGCGATGAAAAAACAGCTGGATCCAGGATGGGTCTTCCTGCTTTTTTTAATACGGCAATCAGTGAATCTTGCCGTGTTTCATTATCCCGGCAGGCAAAGAATACGAGGTTGCGCCAGGCTTCTTCGTTATTGGTGGCACTCAACGTGATATTCATTCCGCTTTCTTTCAGTGTCCTGTATATCGCTCTCATCCCTGCTCCGCTTTTACCCATTATGAATCCATTTCCATTGATCATAAACAGCCCTCCCGGCAAGAGATGATTTTTCACCTCCTCAATCGCTTCCCGGCTAAAACAATGACCCGGACTTTCCTCTCCCCTGAAAAGATCCAGGATAATGGCATTGTATTTCTTATCCGTATTACGGATGTAATGCCGTGCATCATCAATATGAACCTGTAGGCCAGGTGTAAGATGAAAGTATGTCTTGGCCACCATTTCCATGCGTGCATCCAGCTCACAGGCATCTACCTTACAACCTCTGTCCAGCAACTCCTGGGAAAGACTTCCTCCTCCTAAGCCACAAACCAATACAGCTGGCCTGGGAGGAAGTAATGAAACACCCTGCAGGATCATATCCACATAACCAAAATGTTTGAGCGAATCGGCTTCGGTATTATACTGACTTTGGGTTATCCGGTTTACAAACAGCACCCGGTTTGTGCCCTTTGCCGTACCATAGGGATTATTTCCGGGGTAATCTACCACCATGAGTTGCCCAAGCAATCCTTCGCTGGAATATGGAATAGACAATCCAGCCGGCGTTTCATTTTGAAACGACCGGAACAAGGTCCAGCTAGAAAAAGCAAGAAAAAACAGAGCCGTCATTTTGTTTTGCCGAAGCAGCATAATCACCGGGATAATGCCCAAAACAATACCGGTTACGATACACGGCTTCATGAGACCGAACATGGGGATGATCCAGAACCCGGTAAGAAAGGTGGAGAAAATACCTCCCAACGTGGAGATGGCATAGATTGCTCCCGCCGAACGGCCAGCATGATCCACATTGGTGGTAATACTCCGAATGATAAGAGGCGACACCATTCCCATCATAAAAATGGGTGGAAGCAGAAACACGGAAGCACAAAATATAACCGAAGGAAGCAATGCATGTGCCCCGACGAGGGTCAGGATCATTCGGGAAGTAAAAGGCATGAGCATAACCAGTATGGAAGCCAGAAACATCACATAATAGAGGGTATTTGATTTCTTTCTTTTATAGGAAAGAATACCTCCGCAGAAATAACCCATGGCCAATCCGCCAAGGGTTATAGCCATCACGGTGGCCCATACATATAGGGAAGAACCGAAATAGGGAGCCAGCATTTTAGCGCCAATGAGCTCCGCAGCCATTACAGCGGCTCCTTCAATAAAAGACAACAGATAAAAAAATGCGGGACGGGTTTGCACAAACAGAATTTGCCTGAAAATTAGGGATTTTTTACGCACCTTCTGTTTCTTCTTCTCTATCCTTCAGAACCTAATAGAAAAAAAAGTCTGTACTGCCTTACAAATGCTTAGTTATATTCCCAAATAGGCTCTCATCTCTTCCGCACTTTTAAACTCTTGCTCCACCTCTTCGAGCTTCATATCATGGTGACCGGAAACACCAATGGAGTGAAATTGATCATTACGCAGCACATAAAATTTATTGTTTGCAAAGGTCCATAGCAAGTTCTTTGCCTTGGGGTTAAACCGAAACTCCGGAATATCGGCACTATAATAGGTAAAGAGTGCATTCTTTGAATCATCAACAAGATAAGCAGCAGTACAAGGAAGCAATTGCCCTTTTGCATCCACAAGGCGGACTGGGCTTATCTGTCCCTTGGGATATAAACAAGGGCTATCGCAATTATAGATTCCAAATCCGCTGATAGAGAAAGAGCTTACCAGGGCCTCCATCTTATGGGAGTTAAACAGTTGTTGCTGGTGTTGTTCTTCTACTTCCTTTCTTTTTTTCAAACAGGCAGCTATTTTGGTATCCTCTTCTTCCTGGATTTTAACCCGTTGGGCCCTATCCGCTTCATATTTTTTGAATTTTACGTTGAAATCGGCCAGGGCCTTGTCGTACTCTTTTCCTTCAAAAACAGGTCTTACAATAAGATGTACGGTTTGCTTGTTGCGCATCAGGGTAAGCGTATAATTCACTCCTTTTTTAGTTCCTGCACTCAGCTTTATGTCTTCCCAATCTTTATTAAACACATCCTTATCCACCGAGGTATTATCTGGATCTTCTTCAAACAGCATGGATTTGTATTGCGCCATTTCCGGAAATTCGGATGGAAGAATATCTATCTTTAAATGCTGCAGCCCGGCAGTAGCTCTGATCGGTTTCTGAGGTTCTGCAACCGGTTTTGATAGCTGCTTCAGTTGTTTTTCACAGTCGTTCTTTGCCTGTTGCATCTGTATATCCAGCGCCTTTACTTCCGGCAGGGCATTAAACACATCCATTGTATTCAGGCTGTCGGCAAAGACCGGCCCTGCTGCTGATACAAGCGTTTCATTTCCGGCAGTTTTGTCCTTACCCATATATTCCCAGTTGCAGGAAGCGGTATCGAACTTATATACATTATAGGAAACACCACCCGTGCGTTTGGAATTCAGTTCTATCTGCACCTGCTTTCCCGGAAGTATATAAACCGGTTTCCCGTCTTTAAAGCCTAGCAGTTCCACCATACCGGCCGATTCAAACTGATACCTTACTCCGGCCGAATCATAACACATCGGTATTCCGCATAAAAAGAAATCTACCGGATCATGAAACTCCCTGAACCGCAATTCCACTTGTCCGTTAAGTTCCTTACCGCTGGCATCCGCAAAAGCCTTTTGGGGAACGGTAATCCTGGATCCTTTTGTTGTTTTGAATTCTCCTCCCTGTACGGCATCTACCTGATAATGCTGATAGGCGATATCCAGCTTTTGTACCGGAGGGTTTACTTTCATCTTCACCTGTTCCGATGAAACAATCTGTTTGTTTATCGGGGCATTCTTTTCTGAACTCTTACTGTTCAGGTTATAAATAAACACAGAAACTGTAGCAGCCAAAATAACGGCTCCGGTAGCCAGAAAGCCGGTAGAACGGAAAAATGATTTTCCTCCTTCTACTCCCTGTTTAGGATTAAGCTGATACTGTTTCAGTACCGCATTAAAATCCTTCTTCTCCCTGATCTCCTCCGGAGTGATCTTGTCCCGGTCTATGTTGATTTTCGGTTTCATCGGAATGGTTCTTTAAAGGTCTTTCTTAATGAGGTTTTCTTTTTTTCAACAATGCTTTTTTCAACTTATCCAGAATCCGGTAAAGCTTCACCTTGGCATGATTCTCGGTGATATCCATAATCTCTCCGATCTCCTTGAAAGCTCTTTTTTCAAAAAAACGCATTTCAACAAACTGTATTTCTTCTTCTTCCAGCGAGGCCACACTTTCTTTGAGCAGTTCATAATAGGGCTCATAAAAATCTTCCTCCATGTCATCTACCAGTGTTTTCAGTCCCGCCTTTTCAATGTTCACGGTACGTGTTGCTTTCTGATTACGGAACAACTGATACACTTCATTTTTGGCAATACGAAAGAGCCAGGAGGCAAAGGGTACTCCTTTGAACTTGAACTTATGCAGACTTTGCATGGCTTTCAGAAAAACCTGGGAAGCGGTATCAAAGGCCAGATCTTTATCGTCGAGGCGCTGATAGATAAAAGAAAAGATACGTTCGTAATACCGGTCGTAAAGCACTTCAAACCGGGCAGGATCTGCCTGTGCGGCCTGTATCTCCACCCATTCCTGTTGTAGCGCTTCGCTGCTGGCGTGGTATTTAGAAACAAGTTCCATAGGTTGATGAAGGAGGGCCTGCTGCATGGTTTCTGATTGTTATCTGAACCCATAACGCCCATTGATTAAAAAGATACACTACTGAACTAAAAATACTACAGGCAGGTATACATCCGATTCCACATGCTTACCCTGATGATGTGCACTGATCCATGCAGGCATTCCTTTTGCCATATCCAACGCCGCTTCATCACAGCCCGAACCCAGGCTCTTGACCACTTTTACGTTTCCTACTTTTCCATCGGCTTTAATGGTTAGTTGCAGAATAACGGTGCCCTGGATACTATCATCCATGGCTTTTTTAGGATATTCAATATGACGGTGTACATACAGAGACAACCCATCCTGCCCTCCGGGAAACTGGGCAGGTGTATCGGGCTCCCACAACGGAGGCAATACCGTGGTGATGGTATCAACAATCTTTGGCTTTCTAACCACAATGGTATTAATATCCCCTGTTTGGGAAAGACAATAGCCGCTGATGAATATGAATGAAAACAGGGAGATATAGCGTTTCATAATACTAATCTATAAACAATTAACTAGAAAAGAGGCGATCCTGTACAGAGAGGATTTATTTTTGATCAAAAAAAGAATCAATTGTTGAAAAAGGAAAAGAATCGAATGAATACATTGCTTGTCTTTATAAATACATGACCAGATTCTATCAGGTTGTTAGGTGTCTTTATCAATTCACAAACCATTTTAATAAATGTGTTCACCTTTTTTACAACTGCATGAATAGAATTGGTAAAGACGTGAGCAATTTTTATCCATTTGTTATCTTCATTTACTAATTCATTTTCATTTTCTACTAGTCCATTACCTCTTTTGATTACTTCGTTTCCTTTATTGATAAATGGATTGCCTTTTTTTATTACTCTGTTCCCGATTTTTATCAGTTCATAACCTTCATTGATAATTTCGTTTCTAATCTTTATCAATGCATAACCTCCATTTATTGCTTCGTTCCAATTTTGATTAATACACCACCACTTTTTACTAATTCATTGTATTTCTTAATTAGAGCATTACCTCCATTCATTACTTCAAGCCCAATTTCTATTTGAACAGGAAGCATCCTATTTACCATCAGGCTGAATACTAACAGGCAAATGAAATACAATGTCTTTAGGTTTACCATTTATCGTTGCAGGTTTCCAGGCTGGCATCTTCCGCACCATGCGAACAGCAGCTGAATCACATGCCGGGTTTACCGTTTTATCAATCGCTATGTCCGTAATTTTTCCGGCTTTATCAATATGGAATTTAACTTTAACCGTATCAAAAAGAGAGTTGTTTAGCTTTTGCGGCGCTGCCGATACCGTATTCTTCTTCATAAAAGCAAAAAGAGAATCTACTCCTCCGGGAAAGCCAGGGTCTGTATACCTAAGATTCTCCAACGGAGGAACATCAATCCAATCAATGGAATAGGTGATACCGGTTCCGGCTGTTACATTTAAATTAGCAGTGGTATCGGCTATGGTTTTTGCGGGCTTCCTTACTTTAATGGTATGTACAGGGCTTTCTTGTCCTTTTACATGGGAAAACAGAAGGAATAAGGAAAAAAGCAGCAGGTTTCGGAGCATAGATACTGATAATAACGCGGGATTGATGGAAAGATACAGCGTTCCGGTGAAAAAATTAATCTTATATAGACAACACAAAATCAATCACTTAGCCAGCTTGTGAGATCCATTTTAAAGGATGGGAAACTTTATGCCCCAACACCGGAGAGATGGAAGGAGGATTGTCAAAAAGGATATTAATTTTGCATTATGATTCTACTTCAGCAGGATAGCCCTGCTACATTAGACGGCTCCACACCTACCTTGCTGGTCTGTGCCGTTTTTCTTATTTATGCGTTTATGGCCAGCGGGATCATTTTTGCCTTTGGAAAGATCTTTTTCCGCAACAGTCTTCCGGCCTATCTTATTCTTTTGCTATTTGCTTTGTTAGGTGGTGCATGGGGAGTGCTGATGCATATTTATGGCAGGGCTTATATGGTAGCCGATGTTTCTCACAGTGCATCCAGTCTGGGCAAGATGTTCAGCCTGTTTTCTTTGTTTACCTTCGTCAATATGCTGGTTGTTCCATTGCTGGCTGTATTGATTGCAAATAAGAACCGTAAAATCAGAAAGCTGGAAGAGGCGCTTAAACAAAACACAAAATAATTTTCATGATCAAAGCCAACGACCCGAGACTGAAATCCTGGTTACCTATAGATCCTTCCAGTGATTTCCCTATACAGAATCTCCCTTTTGGGATTTTTAAACGGGAAGGTAAATTGCCCAGAGCTTGTGTAGCTATCGGTGATTGTGTAATAGATCTGGCAGAAGCGGCCCTGGCCGGATATATGAAAGAACTGAATGTTAATCTGCAGATATTTGAAAATGAATACCTCAATCCGGTAATGGGGATGGGCAAGGAAAAATGCCGGATGCTGAGACAGATTGTTTCCGATATGATGAATGCAGATAATCCGGAACTGAGAGACCGCCCCGACCTACAGAAAAAAATCATTCACAAACGTTCAGATGTTCAATTACAGATGCCGGTAAGGATTGGTGACTATACCGATTTTTATTCCAGTATTGATCATGCCACCAACGTAGGTACCATGTTTCGCGATCCGGCCAATGCGTTGCTGCCCAACTGGAAGCATCTGCCTGTAGGGTATCATGGACGCTCTTCTTCCATTTGTATTTCAGGACATAGTTTTTACCGTCCTAAAGGACAAATAAAGGCTGCTGATGCCCCACTCCCTTCTTTTGGCCCGACCAAAGCACTTGATTTTGAATTGGAGCTTGGTTTTATTATCGGTCGCCCAAGCATAATGGGAGACACTATCAGTACAGAAGCTGCTGACGACTATATCTTCGGAATGGTGTTATTTAACGACTGGAGTGCACGTGATATTCAAACCTGGGAGTATGTTCCGCTTGGGCCTTTTCTGGCCAAAAACTTTGCATCTACGCTATCACCCTGGATTGTTACGCTGGATGCACTGGAACCATTCCGGGCGGAAGGATACAAACAGGATCCGCCTGTACTCCCCTATCTCCAATACACCGGAAACAAAAATCTGGATATTCCGCTTGAAGTTTCTATCCTTGGCAAAGACTCCAAAGAGGAAACTATTGTAAGCCGGTCGAATTATAAGTACATGTACTGGACCATGGAGCAACAGCTGGCCCATCATACGGTGAACGGTTGTAATATAAACATCGGCGATCTGATGGCATCGGGTACCATCAGCGGTCCTGAACCCAGTTCATTCGGCTCCATGCTGGAACTTACCTGGAAAGGCACAAAACCGCTGAAACTCAAAGACGGGTCGGAACGTAAATTCATTGAAGACGGAGATACCGTAATAATCCGCGGACATGCGGAAAGAAACGGAGTCCGTATCGGTTTCGGGGAATGTAAGGCAACCGTATTACCTGCAAAATGATTTACATCCTTTAGAAAGGGATATCGCCGGGAAAAGTTAAATTTGTATAAACCATATCGGACTGTGCACATTCGAAACTCATTCTTTCTTTTGATCTTCTTTTTTCTGGGCTCCTCATGCATCAAAGCTCAGCATATAGAAGCCTATGTAAATGGTTCGCTTGGTATAGACCATGCTTATCCCGGTATTGGTGTAAAATATTTTCTCAAAAACAAGGCCATCGTAGGGCTTGAATTCGGAACCGGGTTGCTAGGAATACAATCGGAACTGGCACCGGCAGGAAACTCCGGCAATCTGAACGGATCGAATAGTTGGGATAATAACATTTCGTCCAGTATTGTTATTGCCAATGATCCGAATATCCCGGCCCATGAATATCCGGGATCGGTCACAACCCGTTTTACCGGTCAGTATTACCGGGCCAGCTACGAATGGTTTTTCCCTTCCAAACACAGTACGGAAGAACAACCCTGCGGGCTCAGGGCCGGATTTGAACTCGGCTATCTTTCTATTGTTCAGCATCAGGATGTTCAATACCGCTCTTATACCACTTCCGATACCTACGACTATAAAGGAACTGCACATTGCGATGCGATTGCTCCTGGGGTTCGGGTTGGATATGATATCATTCTCTGGAAACATCTTCGTCTTTTCCCTGAAGTAGCTGCCCCATTCTATATCCCGCTGGGCAAGCATGCTAAATCCAATGGCCCCTATGCCAAAGAAACAGTGGAAGCAAGACTGGGTATAGGATGGCTTATCCGCTAATAGCATGAAATCTGTTCTCTACCTGATCTTTATTCTATCCGGTCTTACACTTAAGGCTCAGGACAAAAGCGATATTGCGGTGTCTCAAATAGAGCTGCTAAAAAAAGGCGGGCTGCTGGTAGGGCTTAAAACGGGAGAACTGCAAATAAAAGCGCTGGATAAACAGGCTGCCCAGGCCTATCTCAAAAAAGTGGAAACCGAAAACAAAACAATTATAGAAGCCTTCCGTAAAAATTATCATTTCAGCCCTGTTTATTTTTTCTATACCAGTTGCTCGGAAAATATAACGGCAAAAAATCTGGCTCCTTGTATGCTCAATGATCAGTTGCAAAAAGATACGACACTCACCACTTTGCCACAGCAATTTTTGACTGCCGAATTTGGGTTTACCGATGAACAATCAATTGAAGGGCTTATTATTATGGACGACCACTTCAAACAGTTACGGGAACCCTTTCCCTTCCTTATACGTCGGTACAGCGGAATAGCTACGAAGCTAACGCCGGCAGAGATGGTCATAAAGCTGAATAAGGCTTTGACGGATTTTTATGCCCGACGATAAGCATCTCCTGGCTCTCCCTTCGGAATAACGTCCAAAATGCTTATTTTTGTAATCGAATAAACCCAGTCCCCAACCCGTATTTGCTCGCTTTATTATATGGAGAAGAACCCCGTTATTGATCTTGAAGCTGAGAAGAAAGAAATTCTGAAGCGATACAGAACCTTACTCACTGTCTGTCGCCGCCGTCTTGAAAAAGGCGATAAAGAACTGATCCGGAAAGCATTTGAAATTTCGCTCGAGGCCCATAAAGATATGAGGCGCAAATCGGGCGAACCTTATATTTATCACCCCATTGCGGTAGCCCAGATATGTGCCGAAGAAATAGGACTGGGAACAACTTCTGTAGTTTGTGCCCTGCTACATGATGTGGTAGAAGATACTGACCTTACCCTGGAAGATATCCGTGGTTTATTTGGTGATAAGGAAGCCAAAATCATTGACGGACTCACCAAAATTTCCGGAGTATTCGATCAAAGCAGCTCTCTGCAAGCAGAGAATTTCAGAAAAATGCTTTTGACTCTTTCGGATGATATTCGCGTAATCCTTATCAAACTTGCCGACCGCCTTCATAATATGCGCACGCTGGAATCTATGGCCCGCGATAAGCAACTGAAGATAGCTTCGGAGACCTTATACCTTTATGCTCCGTTGGCTCACCGCCTGGGCTTAAATGCAATAAAATCCGAACTGGAAGATCTGGGACTTAAGTATACCGAATCGGAGGTATACCATGAGATAGAACAAAAGCTCGCGGAATCGGATCCTGAACGGCGTAAGTTTATCAATAAATTTATTGTTCCTATCAAAGAGGCCCTGGATGAGGCTGAGCTTAAATACAAAATACTGGGCCGTCCTAAATCCATCTTCTCCATCTATCACAAAATAAAAACCAAGGGAGTTCCTTTTGAGGAGATTTATGACCTCTTTGCAGTACGCATTATTATCGATACGCCGGTAGACCGCGAAAAAGCAGATTGCTGGAGAGTGTATTCTATTGTAACGGATTTTTATCATCCAAGTCCGGAACGGTTACGAGACTGGATCTCTACTCCCAAAGCCAATGGATACGAAAGCCTGCATACAACCGTTATGGGCCCGGATGGGAAATGGGTGGAAGTACAGATCCGGACCCATCGTATGGATGAACTGGCGGAAAAAGGATATGCAGCACACTGGAAGTATAAAGAAGATGGGGAGGAAAGAGAAAGCCAGCTGGAGGAATGGATACGTAAGATTCGTGAATTACTGGAAAGCCCCGAACAGAATGCCCTTGATTTTATTGACGATTTCAAGCTGAATCTTTTTGCCGAAGAAATATTTGTATTTACTCCTAAAGGGGAAATGCGAACCTTACCAGCCAATGCTACCGCACTCGACTTTGCTTTTGATGTACATACTAAAGTGGGTGAAAAATGTATCGGAGCAAAAGTGAATCACAAACTTGTTCCATTGAGCCATCCGTTAAAAAGCGGTGATCAGGTGGAAGTGCTTACATCGGTAAAACAACATCCAAAGGAAGACTGGCTCGGATATGTTGTTACCGCACGAGCAAAGGCAAAAATCAAGAATGCACTTAAAGAAGAAAAGAAAAAGAAAGCCGAAGAAGGAAGAGAAATGCTGGAACGCAAGTTCAATCACCTCAAGCTCGATTTTACGGTTCAGAATATTAATCTCTACGCTACCTATATGAAGCTTCCCAGTGCCCAGGAATTATTTTTCCGCGTGGCAATCGGTATGCTGGATCTGAAAACCGTCAAAAATTTTATACGCGACAAGGATAAAAAACCATCCAAACAGGCGGCCAAACCAGAAAGCAAACAACCTTCTCTGGAACAAATGGTGAGCAATGTAAGGGGCAAATCGGATATGCTTATTCTGGGCGAGAGCCTGGATAAGATTGACTATAAACTGTCGCCCTGTTGTACCCCGATTCCGGGAGATGATGTATTCGGATTTATTACCATTAATGAAGGCATTAAAATACACCGGGTCAACTGCCCCAATGCACTTGCCCTGATGTCCAACTACGCCTATCGGATTGTAAAAGCCAAATGGATGAGCCAGGAGCTTCTTTCCTTCCTGGCGGGCATCCATATCAGTGGTATTGATGAAATAGGTTTGGTGAATAATATCACCAAAATTATTTCCAGCGAGCTGAATGTAAATATGCGGTCTATCAGTTTTGATACCAACGATGGTACTTTTGAAGGAAACATTATGGTATTTGTACATGACACCAAGCACATGACAAGTTTAATGAACAAACTCCGTAAAGTACCCGGAGTGGTGAGTGTAACCCGTATTGATGGGAAAAGCTAAACGGATTGTCACCTAAATGCTTGCATATTTCATTTTTTTTCCTGTAATTTATTGGATCAACCACCTTTTGTTGTCTTGTGAAGAAGAAAATCATCCCGGTATCGATAGCAGACGTGTTTCTGCTTGAAGATAAAATTATTGGTGTCCGTTTTACAAAAGATGGAGAGCTGAATGAAGCTGTGGCAATTGATATTCTCAAAGCCGTATTGGATTTAGCAGAAGGTAAACCGCATGCCATCTATTACGATTTTAACAAGTATAATGTTCTGCTTAGCAATATTGCCAAAAAATTGGCTTCTGTCCGTAATGATCTTGACAGCAACCTCATTGCAAGAGCTTTTCTTTCCCGCAATCTGATGAACCAGATTGAAGCCAATCACTTTATCCAATATAGCAAGCCCCTTGCCGAAACCAAGGTTTTTCAGACTGAAGACGAGGCCCTTATCTGGCTAAGGTCTAAAATTCATGCTTTTAAAGCAGTGGATAAACCCGCTAATCCACTTAGTAAACAGTAGGTTATTTACAATCCCTATTACACACGAGAGCTTTTTTTGCTTTTGGGGATAATTTCCTGTTATTATCCTTACAATTCTTAAACATCCCCACTGTCATTGATGTAGCTTATATTCTGACCAGGGATCCAATAATCAGGAAAAATGATTTGGGGGGCAAAAAAGCCTTGAGGGGCTAAAAAAGGGAGCCTGGGTAACCCGTTATTTAAAAATCCTGTTAGAATTAATTTGTTATCTTTAAACCTGCTTTTTTAAGGTTGTTTTTCGTATGGCTGAACTGGATGTTAAGGAAAAGGTTAAAACCATTTTTTCCAATTACCTGGAGGAGAAAAAACACAGGAAAACCCCCGAGCGGTTTGCGATTTTGAATGAAATCTATAACCGTAACGGGCATTTTGATATAGAAAGCCTCTATATCCATATGAAGAATAAAAAATACAGGGTAAGCAGAGCTACTCTGTATAATACCATTGAACTATTGCTCGACTGCAACCTCGTAACAAAACATCAGTTTGGAAAGAACCTGGCTCAGTTTGAAAAAGCATTTGAATATAAACAACATGATCACCTTATCTGTATGGATTGTGAGCGAGTCGTTGAGTTTTGTGACCCACGGGTTCAGCAAATACAAAAAATGGCAGAGGACATCCTTCAGTTTGACATTAGCCATCATTCCCTTAACTTTTACGGACACTGCAAAAACCTGGAAAAAACAGGGAAATGCGAGCATCTGAAAATCCATACCAAAAAGCAAACTGCATGACTTTTTCCTTTCGAATAGAACCAGAAATAGGTATTGAAATAATTCACCTGGCGGGCGAATTGATTGACAAAGGACAGGCCGCTGAGCTTAGTACCGGCATCGATGAACTCATTGAAGCCAGGAAGATAAAAATGGTATTTGATTTACAGGATCTGAAATACATCAATAGTTCAGGTCTCAATGTGATGATTAATATCCTTTCCCGTGTACGTAAGGCCGGAGGCGAAGTGGTAATCACGCATGTTTCCAAACGGGTTAATGAATTACTTATTATCACCAAACTCAACACAGTATTTACCGTAACCGAAACCATGGAATCGGCCGTATCCAAGTTAAAATGAAAGCAGACGTGTTATTAGGTCTCCAATGGGGGGATGAAGGAAAAGGGAAAATTGTGGATGTACTCACACCCGATTATGATATTATTGCCCGTTTTCAGGGGGGCCCTAATGCAGGACATACACTGGAATTCAATGGGATCAAACATGTTTTGCATACGATCCCATCGGGCATTTTCCATCCTACAGCAATTAATGTTGTTGGTAATGGGGTGGTTATTGACCCGGTCATTTTTAAGAAAGAAATTGATGCCCTTCAAAAAATGGGCGTGGATGTATATACCAAGCTTCGTATTGCTACGCGCGCACATCTTATCCTGCCAACCCATCGTTTGCTGGATGCCGCTTCTGAGGCACACAAAGGTCTGGAGAAGATCGGATCTACGTTAAAAGGCATCGGTCCCACCTATATGGATAAAACAGGCCGAAACGGGCTTCGTGTGGGTGATATTAAAAATCCGCGTTTCCGGGAGAAGTATGACCAACTGGTAGCCAAACACAAAGAAATTCTGGCGGCCTATCAATACCAATATAATCTGGAGGAGCTTGAACCAGCCTGGTTTGAAGGAATACATTTGCTTCAGAACCTTCAAATGGTAGAATGCGAGCAGTATATGAATGATGCTTTCCGTAACAAGAAAAAGATTCTTGCCGAGGGTGCTCAGGGTTCTATGCTGGATATCGATTTTGGCTCCTACCCTTTTGTTACCTCTTCCAATACTATTTGTGCAGGAGCTTGTACTGGTCTGGGACTTGCTCCTGGCCGCATAGGAAGGGTTATTGGTATTTTCAAGGCTTATTGTACACGTGTTGGCAGTGGCCCCTTCCCTACCGAACTGGAAGATGTAACCGGTGAACAGATCAGAAAAACAGGAAATGAATTCGGATCCACTACAGGCCGTCCCCGTCGTACCGGATGGCTGGATCTACCCGCCCTCAAATTTGCTGTAATGATTAATGGGGTTACCGAGCTCATCATGATGAAAGCGGATATTCTCAGTGAGTTTGACCGCATCAAAGTTTGTACCCATTACCTCCACCGTGGCGAACAGATAGATTACCTGCCATATGATATTTCTCCTGAATTTGTAACCCCCGTTTATACGGAGTTGCCGGGATGGAAAAAAGATCTTACAGGGCTTCATTCCACCGATTCAATGCCGGCTGAACTAAACAGCTATATAGAGTTTATTGAAAAACAAACCGGTGTGCCGATACGTATTGTTTCCGTGGGTCCTGACCGTAAACAGACACTCTTCCGCGGAGCAGTTCCTGCCTGATTCTTTATCATGAAAATACGGAACACGGTCGGGCCAATGCCTCAATCAATGCTTCGGTTTTTACGCCATAGCCTGGCCAGCCTTCTCTTCCTCCTCTCTTTCCTGCCTGCAATCGGTCAGAAAGAGAAGAAAAAAATTAATTTTTCTTCTGATGTGATTGAAGGCAGTAAACCTATTGGGGGGAAAGAAACCCGTAGGCTACTGGGAAATGTCGTGTTTACACAGGAAAATGTAACCATGTATTGCGACAGTGCCCACCTCTTTTCAGACAATTCACTGGATGCTTTCTCACATGTACATTTTAAACAAGGCGACTCGCTGAATTTGTACGGCGATGAAATGAAATACGATGGCAATAAAAAGTTCGCCAGACTGGAAAAAAACATCCGCCTGGAAGATAAAGGGATGATCCTTACCACCGAGCATATGACCTATGCGGTAAGTGAAAAACTGGCCACCTATGTAGACGGAGGGGTTATACATAGCGAAGACAATGTTCTTACCAGCCGCACCGGATATTATGTGGCTTCTACCCGGATGATGGCCTTTAAAAACCAGGTAGTGCTAACCAATCCGAAATACATCATGAATTCGGATACCCTTGACTATAATACGGCCACCAAAACAGCCTATTTCTACGGCCCCACGTGGATAAGGGAAACCAATAAAAAAAATTCGATCTATTGTGAGAACGGGTTTTATGACACCGCTCATGATTATGCCCGTTTTAGCAAGAATTCGAAGGTTAACAGCGGCAAACAAAGCTTGCAGGGAGACAGCGTGTTTTATGACCGCACAAGCGGGTTCGGCAGAGCCATCGGAAATGTAACACTGAGTGATACCAGTCAGCATTTGAATGTAACCGGTGATTATGCCACAAACAATGAAATAAAGAATATTTCCATAGTTACCGGCCATGCTTTGCTCAAACAGATTAGCAAAAAAGACACCCTTTTCCTGCATGGTGACACCCTAAAAGTTATTTCGGTCCTTGATACGATTGAATACAAAAAACAGATGGAAGACCGGAGGCTTAAAAACATAAGTGGCGGGATCTCCAAAGACAGTCTCCCCCTTTTACGTACCATGTATGCCTATCACCGGGTGAAATTCTATAAACCCGAGGTCCAGGGCCGGTGCGATTCTCTGGTTTATACCTACTATGATTCTACCATGAATATGTTCAGGGAACCTGTTTTGTGGTCGGACAAAAGCCAGCTGACAGCAGGGCATGTACAGTTGACAATGGCCAACGGAGAAATGAAATTACTCAAGATGTATGTTAACTCTTTTATTATAGAACAAGAAGATTCCATACGTTTCAATCAGATAAAAGGAAAAAACATGATTGGATATTTTAAAGAAAATAAAATATGCAAAGTGTTTGTGGAAGGAAATGGTCAGGCCATTTATTATACGAAGGACAAAAATAAACTTACCGGGGTAAATAAATCCGAATGCAGCGATCTGGTTGTTTTTTTAGAAAACAATGCAGTTAAAAAGATCACATTGCTCAACAAGCCTGATGGGACGCTGTATCCACCCAAAGAACTTGACCCGAAGGACCTCCGACTAAAGGAGTTTAAGGATCATAGCTCCCTGCGTCCGAAAGACCGGAATGATGTTTTTATCTGGCAATAAATCATCTTTTTTTTATCTCTTTTTAGTCAGCAAATAGACGATATAGGTTTTTTCTTCTACGAAAGCCTTTCCTCATTGCATCATTCTATCAATATCATAGATGAAACATTATTTGCTTTTTTCAGGAAAACTTCCGTATATTTGTTCACCAATCCAATACTCACAAATCACACATACATTTAACCGGTCGGCTCTATTCCGGCCTTCAACAATTACATTACACATGAAGAAAAAAACAAAAGCCACATCCAAAGCGGTTGCGAAGAGCACAGGCAAATCAATGGACCCACGGGTATTGCAAATCGGAGAAAAGTTGAAAAAATTACGTTTGAAAAAAGGCTACCCGGCTTATGACTATTTCGCCTTTGAACATGACATTTCACGTGTATTGTACTGGAGAATGGAAAAAGGAACCAATTTTACCATCGGCTCTTTCCTTAAAGTTCTTAAAGCTCATAACATGAGCATGAAGGATTTTTTCAAGGACATTCAATAACCCCCCTTTATAAATAAAAATCTCCCGCTAGTAAACGGGAGATTTTTTTATTACCGAAATTTCGAAAAAAATTTGATCACTTTACTTTTAGCATACGGGAATGCCAGCTATTACGAAGAGGTACCATCCATTCTGATTGGAATCCCGCTTTTGTAACTACCATATTATTGAATACAATTGTCCTTTCGTTTATTGCTCCAGCCTCTACCATTGCTTCAAAATCATTCATACGGGTCGTTTTTACCACTCCCTGATCCATCCAGGCTACATATTGACGATCCAGCAAGCTGATCTTGAATTCTTTTTCGAGGCTTTGTACAAACTGAAGCAGTTTATCGATGCTGCATCCTCCTGCTGAAGTCATTTCTTCATCCACAGCCACTATCAAAAAATGGTTATATAAAATTTGGAAAGATGCTGTTACAGGGCTTCCGTGGGAAGTCCACTGACTTAAAAACCGGGTTGTATATTGCTGGATACCTGCAACAGTTTCCGGAGTCAGTTCTCCTTTGCTTTGATAAATCCAGACTTTACTCTCGGGTGATAATGTTTCAAATGTTTTCATTTGACCAGTTTTAAACTATGATATCTGACATCACCTATAAATCATTGGCTTGAGCAATAAGCTCAGCTATGTCCATAACCTTGGTTTGTTGTTCTTTATTAAAATGCTTCACCCCGTCGGTCATCATGGTCATACAAAAAGGGCAGCCTGTGGCAATAACATCTGGTTTCAGGGCAAGAGCCTCTTCGCTACGTTCAATATTTACCTCCTTATTTCCCTTTTCTGCATCTTTAAACATCTGTGCCCCTCCGGCACCGCAACAAAAACCTTTGGCTCTGCTACGTTTCATTTCAGACAACTCCACTTCCAGCTTTTCAATAATCTCCCGGGGCGCTTCATATACATCATTAGCCCTACCCAAATAGCAAGGGTCATGAAAAGTAATCAGCTTCCCTTTAAATGCTCCTCCTTTGACGGTTAACTTACCACTGTCAATCAGTTGTTGGACTAGTTGGGTATGGTGTATAACCTCGTAGTTTCCTCCAATAGAAGGGTATTCATTTTTAAGTGTATTAAAACAATGAGGGCAACCGGTTACAATCTTCTTAATTCCGTAACCATTTAATACGGTAATGGCATTCATCGCCTGCATCTGAAAAAGGAACTCATTACCGGCCCGTTTGGCAGGATCCCCGCTACAGGTTTCTTCTGTACCTAATACCGCAAATTTTATCCCTACATGATTCAGGATACGAACAATGGCTTTGGTAATCTTTTTTGCACGGTCATCAAAGCTTCCGGCACAGCCAACCCAGAAAAGAATTTCGGGAGACTCTCCTTTAGCCGCATAATCGGCCATTGTTGTTACAGTATTATTGTGTTCCATAGTGCTTATTCTTCAAAAACCTGAATATTGGCATTTTTCTCTACCAGATCAGTAAACTTCCCGGTAAAACGGGTTGCACGAACCATATGATTATCGATCCAATGATAATTACCTCCCCGTGGCTTACCCATAAGCAGTCCATGGTATTGGAAACCGTTTTTCTTCAGCCACTCTTCAGTCACTTCACGGTGAGCTTCCGTTCTTGAGGTGAAAAATGTAATAATATGTCCTTCTTCGTACCACTGATTTACTTTCTGTAACGCATCCGGATAAACTGCAGCATCTTTCATTCGTTCGGGTTCCTCATTCGGAATATCTTCACCAACAGTACCATCAATATCAATGAGAAAATTTTTCACACTCGCAGGTAAAACCGGGCTTATCTTTTTTCCGTTTTCTTCTTTTTCTTGCAGTTTCATGGACGTTAGCAGTGTGTTTTTATTTGATGAACCTGAGTGTCAGGATTCTTTTGCCCAATTTAAACGATCGGCCGGAGAAAACTGCCAGGGAGCTCCATTATTTTCCACATTTGTAAACATGAGGTTTAATCCGGCTGGTGCTGCACTTTGTTCCATAACCAGATAACGGCGCATGTCCATAATGATAGAGAGCGGGTCAATATTTACAGGACACTCCTGAACACATGCATTACAGGAAGTGCAGGCCCAAAGTTCTTCGGCCGTAATATAATCACCTAACAAAGCTTTACCATCATCCTTAAAACTTCCGTTTTCATCTATGTTGTTTCCGTACTCGGTTAGCCGGTCGCGGGTATCCATCATAATTTTGCGGGGAGAAAGCAATTTACCTGTCTGGTTGGCCGGACAAGATGATGTACATCGCCCACACTCCGTACAGGTATATGCATCCAGCAGTTGTTTCCAGCTCAGATCAACAACATCCTTTGCACCAAAACGCATAGGGTGATCAGGATTGACAGGTGCAGGGGTAAAAGAAGGGTCCAGCATAGCCTTCACCTCATTGGTTACAGACTCCAGGTTGGTGAATTGTCCCTTAGGGTTCAGATTGGAATAAAACACATTCGGGAAAGCCAGCAGAATATGAAAATGTTTGGAAATAACCAGGTAGTTAAGAAATCCAAGGATGCCAATGATATGAAACCACCAGCAGATACGTTCTATCATGACCAGGGTAGTTACACTCATTCCATTAAAAAGAGGCAGCAACAAGGAACTCACAGGGAAAGATCCTGCTTTAATGTAATGTCCATAAGACAGATTCTGTAGCGACTGATCGGCTGCATTCATTGTAAACAGAGCTGTCATCAGCAAAATCTCCGAGCATAGAATAAGATTGGCATCCGTTCTTGGCCATCCATCCAGATCTTTGCTCATAAACCTTTTGATATGTGCTACATTCCTGCGCAGAAGGAAAACAAGACATCCAAACGTTACCAAAAAAGCAAGGATTTCGAAAAAAGCAATGAGATAGCCATAAAGTGGTCCCAAAAAGGAAAGAAAACGATGTGTACCTGCAACGCCGTCGACCAGCATTTCCAGCACTTCAATATTAATCAATACAAATCCTACGTACACAAAAATATGAAGAATGGCTGGCAGCGGGCGGCTTAGCATTTTACGCTGACCCAATGCAACAAGTGTCATTATTTTCCAGCGCTCCGAAGGACGATCGTTGCGGTCAATATCCTTTCCAAGACGGATGTTACGAATTACTTTGCGGACATTGCGGGTAAAGAGTACAATGGCTCCGGCAAGCAGGACGATAAAAATAATATTCTGAATACCCATAACGGATTATTTTGGAGGGCTGTCTTTCTGTTTCTTTTTCTTCTTCTTGTCTTTCCCGCCGAAAACAGAAATATGAACATAGCGACCAGGATTTGCATTTACATCGATGAGCAGTTTATCCAGATCTGCTGAAGCAGAATCAAGGTGATTGTACAAACGTTTATCGTTTACAAGCAAACCAAGAGATCCTTCTCCTTTGTTTACTTTCTCAAGTACAGAAGCGGCATGCGCTAATGCACTGTTTGCGTTGCTGATGGTAGAAGTGATTTTAGAACGGGCCAGGCTGTCGCTTACGGCATCCAGGTTTCTAATAATATTACTAAGCTTGTCTGCATTTTCACTCAAAACACCCGAGATGTGATCAATATTCACAAAGATCATATGTATCCGGTTTTTTTCAGCCATTACAAGCGTATCCAAACGTAAAGCCGTTTTTTCCAAAGAAGCCATTGCAACGGTAATATGAGCAAAGCTCTTGGAGAGGTTATTCCTTGCATCCTTATTCAAAATAACCGTAACGATATCCATTACCGAATCTATCGAATTGAGTAGTTCTTTTGCTTTGGACTGAAGCGGTACAAGAGTACGCGTAACACCTTCTTTAATACCTTCCTGCACAGCACCTACCAGTGTATCCTTATCCTGGTAATACCCGACAACAGGTTTACCAGCTTTCAAAGAATCAGACATTTTCAGGGAAATTGCTTTGGTACCAAGCAAATCAAGGCTCACAATTTCAGCATAAGAGCCTTTTCCGATTTTTAAATCATGTTCGGTAATAACCATTTCAACCAAAATTTTACCGGAATGATCCGGCATCAGCTCTATGTCTTTAACGGTACCCACCTTATACCCATTGATCTGAACTGGGTTTGTAGGTACTAAGCCATCAATATTATTATAGACGGCATATAATTGGTAGGTGCGGGAAAATAAATTACGGCCTTTGAGGATATTCAGGCCATAAATAAAAATACCGATCGCAATCAGTACAATAATACCGGTTCTTACTTCTTTTGAAATCTTCAATGCCACAGCTCAGGGGTTAATGCGCGCCAAAGTTAATGTTTTATTTCACCCGTTTTCCGTCACGAAAACCGGTTACAAATGCATCTTTATATCCCTTCTTCCGCAGTTCATTCTGGCACTTGGCAGCATCATTCATCTTATCAAACGATCCGGAAGTGTATTTGAAGCGTCCGCCCTCTTCAAAGCACTCAATCTCTGTAATCCCCTCAAACTTAGGGTCATTGGCATCCATTTTCTTGTCAGAGGCATAAAATAGAACTTTATAAGTCACAGGGGCATCTGAAACAGATGTACCGTCCTCTCCTTTTGCATCTTTTTTTGTTGGGTAATTGTGTTTATTATACTTATCGTCAGGGGTAACATCCTTTTTATCATCCTTGGGCCCGGATATTGAATGGCTTATGGAATCAACTCTGACCTCCTTTACATGAAGTGTTTCTGCCGGAGCTTTATCGGGTTTCGAAGTCTTTTTATCTTCGGGTTCGGCTGTATCCTTGGCCGGATTATAAGGCTCCGCTTTCTCAAAATCATCACTGTATTTCAGGTTGGTGCCTTCTACTTCATTCTTATACATACGAAAAGCTCTGAAAATAGAGGAAGCCATAAATGTCTGACCTTTGTCCGATCCGAGAAATTTTTCTTCTTTATGGTTCGTGAGATAACCTATTTCAGTTAGCAAACTGGGCATGGCTGTTCTCCAAAGCACCAGAAATCCAGCCTGTTTTACTCCTTTATCATTTCTTCCGGCCTTTTGCTTATAACATTCCTGAATTTTGCTAGCCAAACTCAGACTTTGGTTACGGAATACATTCTGATAAAAGGTGAAGATAATATTGGATTCATCCGAATTAGGGTCAAAACCATCATATTTCTTCTTATAATCATCCTCTAACAGGATACTCTTGTTTTCCCTTTTGGTAACTTCCAGGTTGCCAGCTTCTTTGGACGGACCCATCACATATGTTTCAGAACCATGAGCATCTTCATTACAGATATCTTTATGCATCTTTTTATCATATACACACGCCGAATTACAATGAACACAGATAAAGAGATCGGCATTATTTCGGTTGGCAATTTCTGCCCTTTCATTTAATTCCACAAAAACATCGGTCTTCCGGGTAAAGATTACCTTTACATCTTTAAAATTATCTTCAATAAATTTTCCGAGTTTGAGTGCCACAGAAAGCGCGATATCCTTTTCTTTGTACAAGTCCCCATGACAGCCCGGATCCTTGCCGCCATGCCCCGCATCAATGACAACTGTCTTTACTTTTAAGTCTTTAATTGCCTGTCTGGCATCTCCTGGCTTAATTTTTGAAGGGGAGGTAGCTGAAAGAAGAAAAAAAGTGAACAGAAGAGAAAGAATTAAAGCTTTTTTCACGGTTGGCTGTTCTAGAAACTTACAACGAAAAATACAGGATTTTATTTAGTTTTGAGCCTTGATTATCAGATTTTAAGCAAATTTATCATCAACCGGGTTGGTTTGAGTATAGGAGTCAGACATTTTTTCATCCTTTGTTTGTTAATAACTGCCTTCCAGGTGGTTGGCGCCACCCCCTATTCCAAAGTTACGGAAAAACCAGATACGACCAAGCATGATGAAGCCAGTAACGCATTGAAATCCAAGGTTCACTACAATGCAAGAGACTCTATTAGACTCGAATTAGACAGCCAAAAAGTTTATCTATATGGGGATGCTGTGGTTGATTATGAAACCACCAGTATCCATGCTGCTTATATGGAGGTAAATTTCAAGACTCATATTGTTTTGGCAGAAGGCAAACTAGACAGTAACCGAATGATGATCGGTAAACCTGTAGTGAAAGAAGGTGATAAATCATTCACCGCCCGTAAAATTTATTACAATACAGAGACAAAAAGAGGTAAAATCTATGAGATTACAACCCAGGAAGGGGATGGGAAAATTTTGGGGGAAGCGGTTAAGAAGGACTCCACGGATGTGTATTATATTTCCAACGGGCGGTACTCTACCTGTATTCTTGACGATCCGCATTTCGCTATCCATGCAATGAAACTGAAAGTAATTGCAAATGACAAGATTGTTACCGGACCTGCGTGCCTTCAAGTAATGGGTATCAATACCCCTCTTGCCGTACCTTTTGGTTTTTTTCCAAATAAAAAAGGACGTGCCAGCGGTATTATTCTTCCCACTTATGGAGAGTCGGCTTCACAAGGTTTTTTTCTTCAGAACGGAGGATATTATTTTGGATTGAGCGACAAATTCGATCTGGCCCTGAAAGGAGATATCTTTTCTCACGGAAGTTTTGGCCTCAAAGCGGAAAGCGACTACAAGGTAAGATATGACTACTCCGGTACATTTGGTCTTTATTTTGCCCGCACCCTTATACAAAACGATGCTACCTACAATACGAATCAAGACAATTATCGCATCGCCTGGACACACGTACAGGATCCTCTTTCCAACCCTTCCTCTCGTTTCAGTGCTTCTGTAAATGCTGCTACAACAAATTATAATTCCTTAAATGCAATACGCCCGGCCGATTACCTGAGCAATACCATGCAATCGAATATTTCCTGGAGCAAATCCTTTATCGGCACTCCGTTTAACCTTAGCGCCAATTTACGCCACAGCCAGAATACACTCACCCATACGGTCGATCTTAGCTTGCCGGATGTGGTATTGAGTATGAACCGGATTAACCCTTTTCATAGTAAAGAAGCTGTTAGTGAAAAGTGGTACGATAAAATAGGGATCAGTGCTACTACTGAACTCAGTAATAATTATCATTCCGGCGACTCTACTTTTTTCAAAGGCAATATCCTGAATAAATTTCAAAACGGACTTCATACGGTCGTTCCAATCACCACAACACTTCGCACCCACCTGCATTCCAAAAGCAAGCTTCTCAATAGCCTCAATTATTTCAGTATCAGTCCCAACCTTACCATAAATGACAATCTTTATTCTTCCATTATAAAACAACGTTATCAGCCAACCGCAGTAGATTCAGGTAAGGTGATTATCGATACGGTTCATACCTTAAGAAACGAAATCGATTATACTTTCTCAGCAGGTTTAGCCACAAAACTATACGGACGCTTCCGTTTTAAACATGGCCCTATCAAAGCAATTCAGCATATCCTTACCCCTCTTATTTCATTTGTATATCGTCCTGATTTTTCAGAAAATAAATACGGTTACTATCAGAATGTTCAGACAACCGCCACCGGTGGATATAGTACTTATTCTATTTTTCAGAATGGTATTTTTGGGGCTCCGCCTGCCGGGCTTCAGGAGGCTGTTGTACTAGGGTTAAATAATAATCTGGAAGCAAAGCTTAAACCCAAAGGCGATACAGCCACCAGAGACCGTAAAGTAAGCATACTTGACAATTTTGGTATAACTACCTCCTATAACGCTGCTGCTCCTCATTTTAAATGGTCGCCTATTACAATCTCGGCTCAGACTAAACTATTCAAAACTATTAATATCAATGGTTCCACAGCTATGGATCCATATTTGATGGGGACAGATGGAGCGGATATAGAAAAATTTGAAATCAATCATAATGACCGTATTGCCCGTATTACCAATGCCAATCTTTCAATCGGGACAACCTGGAAAAGCAAGGATAAAAAAGCAGGGAAACCGAAGGAAAGCAACAGAGGCAGCCGGGAAGAACTGGAACAAATCAATAAAAATCCAAATGATTACCTGGACTTTGACCTTAAATGGTCTTTTTCCGTAAATTATATTGTGAACTATAGTCGTACCGGAACAGGAGATCCTGCTTACATCTCCCCTATTACCGACTTCCCTACCCGGCCCCTTGTTACAGATCTGGTTACGCAAACGATCCGTCTTACCGGCGATTTTAACCTTACTCCCAAATGGAAAATCGGGTTTAACACCGGTTATGACATGGTAAAAAACAACCTGGCCTATACCAATATCAATGTGCACCGCGATTTACACTGCTGGGACATGTCTTTTAACTGGGTCCCCATCGGGCCCCGTCAGAGCTATAGTCTTGATCTGAAGGTAAAATCAGCCGTACTCCAAGACCTTAAACTCAGCCGCAAACGTGAATGGTATGATTATACCAACTACTGATTCTTGCTCAATTTGTATCTTTATACTCTAATTTTTTAGCCTTCATGAACCGTTATTTTTGTCTGACCCTTATTTGCTCGTTCTCTTCATTCCTGCATGCCCAGCAGAATGATTCCATTCGCATACGTGCCATCTTTAGTGAAGCTTTGCTTCACGGAGAAAGCTATGACAATCTCGATTACCTGAGTAATAAAATAGGAGGACGATTGTCCGGCTCGCCTCAGGCTGCGGCAGCAGTGGATTTTTGCACGCAAACACTAAAAAAATTGCACCCGGATACTGTTTATCTTCAGGAATGCATGGTTCCTCATTGGATAAGAGGTGAAAAGGAAAAAGCCCGAATCATCACATCAAAAGGATCTTCACAGGAAGTAAAGATTAGTGCATTGGGAGGCTCTGTTGCTACTCCTTCCAAAGGGATAAAAGCAACCGTAGTGGAGGTGAAAAGCCTGGACGAAATTGCTACTATGGGCAGAAAAGGGATAGAAGGTAAAATTGTTTTTTTCAACCGTCCGTTTGATAAAACTAAAATTTCCACATTCGAAGCATATGGAGGGGCTGTGGATCAGCGCTGGGCTGGCCCTTCAAAAGCTGCACAGTATGGAGCTGTTGCTACCATCTGCCGATCCATGACCCCCGATATCAACGATTATCCCCATACCGGAAGCATGCGTTACAATGACAGCTTTCCGCAAATCCCTTGTTGTGCCATCAGTACATTGGGGGCAGAAAAACTGAGTGCGCTGTTGAAAAATGACCCTGACCTTCGTTTCTGGTATAAACAAACCTGCAAAACGCTTCCGGATGTTAAATCATACAATGTAATTGCTGTATTAAAAGGCAGTGATTATCCCGAGGAAATTATTGATGTTGGAGGGCACCTTGACTCGTGGGAAACCGGAGACGGGGCCAGTGATGATGGAACAGGTATTGTCCAAAGCATGGAGGTGATACGGCTTTTTAAAGCGATGAGGCTAAAACCTAAAAGAACCATCCGTGTTATTATGTTTATGAATGAAGAAAATGGCACACGGGGAGGAAAAGCATATGCCACCGAGGCAAAAGAAAAAAACGAAAAACACATTCTTGCATTAGAAAGTGATCGCGGCGGCTTTTCTCCGCGCGGCTTTTCAACGGATATGAGTGAGGCTAAAAAAGGTAAAATATTAAGTTGGGTGCATTACTTTTTACCTTATGGAATCTATGATTTTTCCCAAACAGGAGGAGGGTCGGACATAGAACCCTTGAAAAAATTGATGGATGTTCCTTTGATGGAACTTGTTCCGGACCCACAGCGATATTTTGACATTCATCATAATGCCAACGACAAATTTTCTATGGTAAGCCGTCGGGAACTGGAGCTGGGCGGAGCTGGAATGGCCTCCATGATATACTTACTTAGTGAATACGGATTATAAAAAAATAATATGAAAAAAATAATCACTTCCAAAAACGCTCCTGCACCTATAGGGCCATATAGTCATGCAGTGCTTGCAGGTAACACTTTGTACGTATCCGGACAAGTAGGCAAAAAATCAACCGGCGAAATGATGGTTCAGGACATCCGCACGGAAACCAGCCAGGTAATGGATAATATTAAAGCTATTCTGTTGGAAGCGGGTATGGATTTCAGCCATATTGTAAAAACAACCATTTTTCTGAAGGATCTTAACAATTTCAGCAGTGTTAATGAAACCTATGGGTCTTATTTTAAAGCAGATTTTCCGGCAAGAGAAACGGTTCAGGTATCCCGTCTGCCCCTAGATGTGAATGTAGAAATCTCGGTTATTGCCGTAAAATAAAACCCTACCCCGGGAAAGTATGTGTGGAATAACAGGCATTCAGGTTTTTTCTGAAAGCTTCAGAAATCAACTGGAGCTTGTACACGCATCTTACCAATGCCTCAAAAAACGCGGTCCGGATGATTCCGGAAGCTATAGTCACGCCCTCACAGCATTGGGTCACACAAGGCTAAGTATTATCGATACAAGCAAAGCCGCCTCCCAGCCTTTTCAGGATTCAGAAAAAAGATACTGCCTTATCCTTAATGGGGAAATCTTTAATTATGCTGAACATCGCAAAAAACTAATGACAGAAGGTGTTCATTTCCGTTCAGAAAGTGACACCGAAGTATTGTTGCAGCTTTGGATAAAACACAAAGAAAAATGTCTTCCTCTTTTAAACGGTTTTTTTGCTTTTGCAATATATGATAGCCAGGAAGAAACCCTGACTGTGGTCAGGGATCGTTATGGTGTCAAGCCGCTCTTATATGCTCTGGACAAAAACAGAATTGTATTTGCTTCTGAAATGAAAGCCTTAATCCCATACGGAATAAGTAAAGAACTGGATCCGGCTTCCCTTCAGGCTTACTTTCATCTGAACTACATTCCTGCTCCGGATACCATTTTCTCATCGGTAAAAAAGCTGAACCCGGGAAATTACTTACGAATTGTCAAGGGCCATGTATCTATTCACACCTATTATGAGCTCCCGGCCAAAGAGTTAACACCTCCCCCTTCTTATTCCTCGGCAATCCAAACAGTTCAGGAATTACTTGATGATGCTGTTCAAAAACGTTTAGTAGCAGATGTTCCATTGGGTGTTTTTTTAAGTGGGGGGGTTGATTCCTCTGTTATTACAGGTATTGCCTCTCGTCATAAAAAAGGGTTAAAGAGTTTTTCTATTGGATTTCCGAATGAACCGTACTTTGATGAAAGTAAATTCGCTGAAGAAACCGCAAAGAAATTCGGAACCGATCATTGCGCATACCAACTGAAAAAAGAGGAGCTTTATGAGCATTTACACGAGGCTTTAGATTACCTCGATGAACCCTTTGCAGATTCATCTGCATTGCTTATATATATACTGAGTAAGAAAGTACGACAGGAAGTGACCGTTGCCCTTACAGGAGATGGAGCGGATGAGCTTTTCAGCGGTTATCATAAACATGAGGCAGAATATCGGTTGAGGAATAAAGGCATGGCCGAATTTGCCGTGCTTGGAGGAAAGGCACTTTGGTCGGCACTTCCTAAATCAAGACATAGCAAGTTAGGCAACCGGATCCGACAGCTGCATAAATTCAGTAAAGGAATGGAGCTGTCAGAAGCAGAGCGATACTGGAGGTGGGCCGGATTTACAGAAGATCAAGAAGTGGAACAACTGTTGAATATAAAACTTGACCGGAAGGTATTTATGGAGCGAAAAGGCAGTCTTCTATCTCCTCTTGGTCATGGATTTAACAGTGTACTGAAAGCTGATTTCGGGCTGGTTTTACAAAATGACATGCTTGTTAAGACCGACATGATGAGTATGGCTAATGGCATGGAATTAAGGAACCCTTTTCTTGATTACCGGCTGGTTGATTATGTCTTTTCGTTACCTGAAAATTTTAAGATAAACCGAAAAAACAGAAAGCGTATCCTTCGGGATGCCTATGCGGACATGCTCCCAACTTCTGTATTAACAAGGCCTAAAAAAGGATTTGAAGTTCCTTTACTTCAATGGTTCAGGACAAGTATGAAAAGTCTTATTTTTAACGACCTGCTGGAAGATAATTTTATCCGGGAACAAGGTATTTTCCGACCGGAAGAAATAAACAAACTCAAGCAAAAACTTTTTTCCTCTGATCCTGAAGATGTGGTAGCCCGAATTTGGAGCCTGGTCGTTTTTCAATATTGGTGGAAGAAAACATGTAAATCCTGATATGCCAAAAGTACTCCGCATTATCAATCGCTTTAACCTGGGAGGGCCTACCTATAATGTAGCATATCTGAGCCGATATATGGCTCCGGAATTTGAAACATTGCTGATCGGAGGTTCGAAAGACGAAACGGAAGACAGTTCACAACATATTCTGGATGAACTGGGATTACACCCTGTTCTGATTCCTGAAATGAAACGTGAAATCAGCTTATTGGAAGATCGGAAAGCATATATTAAAATAAAAAAAATAATCCAGGAATTCAAACCTGATATTGTCCATACCCATGCCTCAAAAGCAGGCACTCTGGGTCGTTTAGCTGCCAGTGCTTGCAAAGTACCCGTTATTGTTCATACTTTTCATGGCCATGTATTTCATTCTTATTTCGGTAAGGCAAAAACTACGCTCTTTAAAAACATAGAGCGTTACCTGGCATATAAAAGCACCTGTATAATAGCTATCAGTGAAAAGCAGAAGACCGAACTGACAGTTGAGCATCATATTTGCCCCCCCGAAAAAATAGAAATAATACCCTTGGGCTTTGATCTTCAGCGATTCAGGGATGGGAGGGCAGAAAAAAGGATCGATTTTCGAAAAACATGGGGAATACAGGAAGATGAGTTAGTCATCATGATTATTGGAAGACTTGTTCCAGTCAAAAATCACCGGTTGTTTCTTGAGGCAATCAACCATGTCAAAACCAAAAGCACAAGAAAAGTGATAGGAGTTATTGTTGGGGATGGGGAAGAAAGAATGAATATGGAGAGAATGGCGGATGAAATGGGGCTGAGTCTCAGAAATACTCCTGTAAATGAAGGCGAAGATCTTTTATTTACGTCCTGGATCCATCAAGTCGACTGGGCCTGTGCAGGATCCGATATTATTCTTCTTACATCCTTTAATGAGGGCACACCAGTGAGCTTGATCGAAGCACAGGCTGCGGGTAAAGCCATTTTGAGTACACGCACAGGAGGAGTTGAAAATATTGTGAAAGAAAACGTAACTGCTTATCTGGCCGATTTGGAACAGCGGGATGATTTTTTTCATAAGCTGTTAACCCTGATTCAAAATGATAAGATAAGGAATGAAATGGGAGATCATGGCTGGGAAGAAGTTAAACAAAAATTTCACTATACCAGGCTGGTAGAGGACATGAAAAAGCTCTATCGGAGGTTGCTTATAGAAGAAGACAATCATTTACGATAATTTTTATACCTTTGTTGCTTCATCTTCAAGTCCTAACAAGGGTTTATGCAGAAACTATTCATCCTCCTTCTTATTGTTTTTACATTCTCTAGTTGTCGCCTTCTAAGGCCTGACATCATGTTAAAAACACCAAAAAATTATGTTTATTCACCGATTCAGGATTCTAGTTCCCTTAAGGAATCCAAACTAAGCCCTAATGACATTATTGAATTCAGATTGTTTTCAAATGATGGATTTAAACTGATTGACCTTACCAATATCAGTGGATCTCCCAACATCGTGCAATCCGGTGCCGGAGTGCTGCAATATCTGATTGAGAATGACGGGACTTCCAAATTGCCTGTTTTGGGATCTACTAAACTCGCCGGATATTCAATTCGTGACGCCGAGAATATGTTAGAAGAGAAGTATTCGAAGTATTATGTAAAACCATTTGTATTGGTAAAGGTGACTAACAAAAGGGTTATTTTATTCCCAGGTTCAGGTGGTACAGCAAAAGTGGTTCCTTTAGTAAATAATCATACAACATTGATCGAAGTTTTAGCTATCGGAGGAGGTATACCCGAGTATGCAAAAGCGTATAAAATCAAAATCATACGGGGAGATCCGCAAAAACCTTTCGTCTATCTGGTTGATCTTTCTACCATACAGGGTGTTGCACAAGCAAATATGGTGATGCAGGCAAATGACATTGTTTATGTTGAACCTCGCTTTCGTTTAACCAATGAGGTTCTTAAAGAAATTTCACCGGCACTTAGTTTACTTAGCAGCGCATTGCTCGTATATACAGTTTATTTAGAGACCAGGCCATAATTAAGCCCCCTTCATGCTTCAGGAAGACCTTTCTTCTGCATCCTCCACTAACTTCGACAGCTATAAGGAGAGACTTACGAATTTCAGCAATGAATTCGAGCCCGGATTATTTATCTCCATGGCAGGTAAATCCATTTTGTGGGTTCTCATCTTTTTTGCCGTCTCTCTTTTTTCTGCTTTCCTCTACCTCCGCTACACTCCTCAGGTATTTGAATCCAGTACCGTAATCCAGATCAATAGCAGTAACAATGCCAATAAGGTTCTGGATGTAAAAGGATTTGGAGATGTAGAGTCGCCTGATGCACTTGCCGGAGATATTGAATTGCTTCGTTCAAATGTGTTTTTAAAAAGGGCTCTTTCTACCTTACCCCTTGCTGTAAGTTATTTTGAAGAAGGCACATTTCGCACCAATGAACACTATAAGGAATCTCCTTATGTGGTTGAGTCCAAACTAAAAAGTGGTGATATCAGAGGGTTGCGGATCAATATTACCAGAAAAAATACATTAAATGGGGAAATAAGTTTTAGTCTCGGAGGCAAGACATACACTCGCACCTTTAAAGACGGTGAATGGATCACGGATCTTCCTCAGGCCGATTTGAAAATACTGATCCTGGACAAGAGCTGGAACACAGGGAATGCAGGTAAGAAAAAAAGATTTTATTTCGTTATTAACGATTTAGATGCCCTTGCAGCATCCTATCATTCCAGACTAAGCATCAATGTAATGAATGATGCTGCAAAGACTGTCAAGATCCTTTTCAGGGACAATAATCCACAAAAAACTACGGATATTGTTTCTGCGCTTGTTTCTGAATTCATCTCGTATGATGTGGAGAGACGAAGCGAGAGTGCTAAAAATGTGCTCGAATTTATCGATAGCCAGCTGGAATCTGTTTTCAACAGGTTAAAGAACTCCGAAACTACCCTGGAGGTTTTTAAACGTGAAAATAAAATCAGCAGTAATGCGGGGGACATTATGGGTGTGAAATTTACACGCATAAGTGCCCTTGAAGATGAGATTCTGAGAGCAGAAATGGAGAGTGGCGTATTGGATGCTATTGACAAAAAAGTAAGAAGCGAAACCAAGCCGGATGTCGCCTCTCTGCTGTCCATGCTGTCGGGCTCTGAAAATTTATCCAGCTTAAACAATCAGATTTCCACTTTATATAAAATAATCACTGAGCGGGAAGAAGCATTATTTACAAACAAGCTGGAAAATCCTGCTATCAAATCCTATGATTACAGGATTGATGTTCAGCGTAAAATGCTGCTCGAGGGGATTGATGTGATTAAAAATAAACTTCAGGCAAGAACAGATCACCTGAAAGATCTTTCCAAAGAATATGAAAATAAACTGGCTAATGATCCGGGAGCCGAAGTAGAATTTTCAAGACTTCAGCATCTGTATGAAATCAATGAAAAATTCTACACCTTACTTCTGGAAAAAAAGACTGAATATCAAATTTCCAAAGCTGGTTTCATCTCTCAACATTTGGTTCTAGAAAAACCAACGGTGCCATCTGTTCCAGTATTTCCAAGCCCTAACACCACTTTTTCAATTGCCATATTCACCAGCGTATTGTTAAGTTTGGTCCTTATATTGCTGCGATATCTGTTACACAACAAAATCAGTTCTCTTAATGAAATAACCCGTCATACCAACGCCGGTGTCTCTTTGTTAGGTATTATCCCTAAATACAACAAGGATATTCCAATCTCTCAACTTTTGGTGGATAAAAACCCAAAATCACTGATTGCAGAAGCATTTCGTTCTATCCGCTCCAATATGCATTTCATTGCTGAGGAAAGTGGGCCGAAAGTAATGACTGTCACATCTACTATTTCGGGTGAAGGAAAGACTTTTGTTGCACTGAACCTTGCCGGTATTATAGCCTACTCTGGCAAAAAGGTAATTGTATTGGACCTTGACATGAGAAAACCTAAGATCCATTTGGGCTTAGAAGTGTCAAATATAAAAGGGATGAGTACCATCCTTATAGGCAGGGATGAAGTGGATGAATGCATTCACCATAGTCAGCTTGAAAATATGGATTTCATTACCTCCGGGCCGATTCCACCCAATCCTTCCGAACTCATGCTTTCACAAAAGATGTATGAGATAATCGACTACTTAAAAACAAAATATGACATGATTATCATCGACAACCCTCCTGTAGGGCTTGTTACAGATGGTATTGACATGATGCGCAGAGCCGATTACCCTATTTATATTTTCAGGGCCGATTATTCAAAACGTGCTTTTATACAGAATGTGGACCGGCTCCGGAATGAAAGTAATATTAGCCGCCTTGCAGTTATCCTGAATGGAGTTGATATTGAACGACGCGGGTATGGCTACAATTACGGGTATGGATATGGATATGGGTATGGGTATGGCAGCAATTATGGATATTATGATGAAACCAGACCTGATCCCAGAAGAAAAAAAAGACCTTTTAAATAAAGCCCGTTATGGAAATTATGCAAACGGATCTGCAAGGGCTATTGATCATAAAGCCTAGGATATTCACTGATGAACGGGGCTATTTTTATGAATCCTGGAACAAGGAAAGCTTCTCAAAAGCAGGAATCCAGACCGACTTTATACAGGACAACCAAAGCATGTCAAAACAAGGTGTTTTACGGGGCCTTCATTTTCAAGCCCCCCCTCACGCCCAGGCAAAGCTTGTTCGGGTAGTCAGAGGGGCTGTACTGGATGTGGCAGTGGATATCCGCAAAAATTCACCAACCTATGGGAGATATTGGGCTATCGAACTTAGTGAAGAAAATCAACTTTCTTTCTATATCCCGGAGGGCTTTGCTCATGGATTTCTGACTCTTCAACCTAACACTATTTTCAGTTACAAATGTTCCCGCCTTTATAACAAAAACAGTGAAGATTGCCTTCTCTGGAACGACCCAGACCTCGCAATATCCTGGAATACAACAGATCCTATCGTTTCAGATAAGGATAAAGAAGGCAAGCCCTTTCGTAAACTGCAGAGCTTGTTTTAAAGGGCCTGTTTTTGTACCTTTGCCAGCTATTTTCCTGTAAATGAACAACTACCTTCTTGCCGTTTTTTTCGGCTATTTTTTGTCTGTCACTTGTTTTGCCCTTGTCTTAAACGGGGTTTTGCTCCGCTTTTCAAAAACATTGGGCATTCGTAACCGTACCGAAGGTATGATCCGGTGGAACAGTGAATATAAACCCTCTGTTGGAGGTATAAGCTTTTATCTTCTTTTCTTGCTTTCTGTAGCAAGTTACACCATTTTTTTTCCGCAAGCTCAATCCTTAATGAATACAGAATTGTTGGGACTTCTGGTTTCCTGCTCTCTGGCATTTATGATGGGACTTGCGGATGATGCATATAATACAAAGCCGCTTCTCAAATTAAGTGCTCAGATTTCATGTGCCCTTATACTCATCGTATCCGGAATCTATATCAGGGTATTCAATGACCCGATTCCAAACTACCTCCTTACCATTTTCTGGGTCGTAGGATTGATGAACTCGATTAATATGCTCGACAACATGGATGGCATTACAACGATTATATCCATCAGTATACTGACGTTTGCAATCTTGTTTGAATTTCTACGCAATAATTACGAAAATGTATATTTCATGATTATGTTGGGTGTACTGGCTGCACTTATAGGGTTTCTGTATTACAACTGGAACCCTTCAAAACTGTTTATGGGCGATACAGGAAGTCAGTTTCTTGGCACATTCTTAGCAGCCATTGGAATTGTTGTTTTTTGGAACGGGCCGGATTTTACACAGCATAGATTTCCATCTAAACAATTATTTGTTGCTATTCTCGCCTTTATTATGCCTATTATAGACACTTCAATTGTTATAATTAACAGGATTGGACGTGGACAATCTCCTTTTATAGGGGGAAAGGATCATACCACACATCATTTGGTATACCTTGGATTCAGTGAGCGCAAAGTGGCATTGATATTCGGAGGGATCAGTTTGTTTTCAATAAGTCTCAGCTTTCTTTTAAATAGTTTTTTTTCCACTTGGGGCTACTTACACATGCTTATTTTTTTCTGCTATTTCTTAGGTCTCTGGATTGTATTTTACCGGATTACAAAAAAAAAATCACCCGATTAAATGAAACGGTACTTCCAAAATATCCTTCTCATAGCAAAAAATTTCAGAAAGCATCTGATGGCTTTCCTGGGTCTTATATTGTTGGTGGTGCTTATCAAACTCTTCAATTATGCTTCAAGCGACCCTGTTTCTGATAAGGCATATCAGAATTACTTCAATTCCAGCTACAAAATTTTTGGCATTACGATTCCTACAGCCCCCGAGTTTTGCGGCGAACCTGTACCGTTAAGCGATTACACTATACGTGAAAGTCTTGAAAAAGAGCTACTCATCAACACTTATTGGCAATCACAAACCTTACTTTTCTTTAAACGTTGCAACAGATGGTTTCCTGTTATCGAACCTATCCTTAAACGAAACGGGATTCCTGAAGATTTTAAATATGTTGCTGTCATAGAAAGTGGGCTCACCAATGTCGTTTCTCCTGCAGGTGCTACCGGTTTCTGGCAATTGGTGGAACCTACCGCACGTAATTATGGTCTTGAAATTTCGGACGAAGTTGATGAACGTTACAGTGTTGGAAAATCAACCGAAGCCGCTTGCCGTTTTTTTCACGAGGCTTATGAAAAATATCATAATTGGACCCTGGTAGCTGCGTCTTATAATCTGGGCATGGGAGGTATTGATAAACAATTGGAAAAGCAAAGGACTTCAAATTACTATGATTTATTTCTCAATGATGAAACGGCAAGGTATGTATTCAGGATTCTTGCTGTTAAAAATATTCTAACCAAGCCCAAGACTTATGGGTTTGAGCTTCGAAAAAAAGATCTATACCCTCCTCTGCCTACCTACTCTGTAAAAGTAGATTCGTCAATCAGTGACCTTACTGATTTTGCTATTCGTCAAAAAACAACTTACAAAATTCTTAAAGTATTAAATCCGTGGCTAAGAAAAAATACGCTCGGAAATACGGAGAAGAAGATCTATTCCATTCAGTTTCTAAAAAATGGAGCAAAATTGTATGCCGAGGATGAAACAGAACCAGCTCCGCCTCCCTCTTCAGATAGCTCGCATTTTGTAACTCCTGTGGAAATTGCATTCGATAGTTTAGCGCATATTCATACCCATGAAGTAAAGGAAAATGAAAATCTGACTTTGATTGCACATAAATATGGGGTTAGTGAAGATGATTTGCGTAATTGGAATCACCTCACAGACAAATCTGAAATCAAACCTGGGCAGGAGCTCATTATTCATCAAAAAATTAAATGACCGCCAATACCCAAATATTTGACGAAACAAATACTTCCGAAGAAGAAGTACTTGAAGTGATTGCCTCCAGGGTACATAACCTGAAAGATGTTTCTGTACGAATTCCAAGAAATAAATTGGTGGTTATTACAGGGCTCAGCGGTAGCGGCAAATCCTCTTTAGCATTCGATACAATTTATGCCGAAGGTCAAAGACGTTATATTGAAACTTTTTCAGCCTATGCGAGACAGTTTCTGGGTGAATTGGAGAGGCCGGATGTAGACAAAATTACAGGATTAAGCCCGGTTATATCTATTGAACAAAAAACTGTCAACAAAAACCCACGATCTACAGTTGGCACCATTACTGAAATTTACGATTTTCTTCGTCTCCTGTATGCCCGGGCATCGGATGCATATTCCTATGTGACGAATGAAAAAATGGTACGTTATAGCGATGAGCAAATCGTTAAACTAATCCTGGAAGGGTATGACAGAAAAAAAATAACCTTGCTTTCCCCTATTGTTAAAGGACGTAAAGGGCACTATCGGGAGTTATTTGAGCAGATAAAAAGAATGGGATTTTTACGTGCGAGAATTGACGGAGAGATTAAAGACCTGACTGCAAATACTAAAATGCAGGTGGATCGTTACAAAACCCATGACATAGAAATTGTCATTGACCGCCTGGATGTACATGCCGGTGCCCGGCAACGCATTGTAGAATCTGTGCAACTGGCCATGAAACATGGTAAGGGAACACTGCTTGTTATTGAACAGGATAAAGGAGATGCACGACATTTCAGTCGCCACCTCATGTGCCCTACGTCAGGAATCTCTTATGACGAGCCGGCTCCCAATCTGTTTTCTTTCAATTCTCCTTATGGTGCCTGTCCAAAATGTAATGGCCTTGGTCATATCCTTCAGATAGACGTAAGCAAAATAATTCCTAATTCAGGCAAAAGCATCAAACAGGGGGGCATTGTACCTCTTGGTGAATATCGCAATACATTTATTTTCAGGCATATTGATGCCATTGCAGATCGTCACCACTTTTCTATCAGCGATCCTATTAAAGACATTCCGGAAGATGCCATGAATATGATTCTGTATGGAACAGATGAAGTATTAAAGGTAAAGAATGATGTAAACAGTCATGGTACTTCGTATTCTGTGTCATTCGAAGGTGTTGTCAATTTTATTGCACGCCAGGAAGAAGAAAGCGGATCTGCTGCTATCAGCAAATGGGCCCAGGAGTTTATGAATGAAAGCACTTGCCCCAAATGTAATGGTCAACGTCTCAAAAAAGATGCGCTGTATTTCCGTATTGACAATAAAAACATTGCGGAAATTGCTGGAATGGACATTCTTGAACTTGCTGAATGGTTTCATGATATAGAAAAAAGACTTAGCTCAAAACAAAATCTTATTGCAGCCGAAGTGCTGAAAGAAATAAGATCACGACTTCAGTTTCTTATCGATGTCGGCCTTACGTATCTTACGCTTGACCGGAATGCCAGGTCACTTTCCGGAGGAGAGGCACAACGCATTCGATTGGCTACTCAAATAGGTTCGCAACTTGTAGGGGTATTGTATATTCTTGATGAGCCGAGTATCGGACTACATCAACGGGATAACCAGCGTTTGATAAAGGCGCTTGGGAATTTACGTGATATCGGTAATTCAGTACTGGTGGTAGAACATGATAAAGACATGATCCTTTGTGCCGATTACATTCTTGACATTGGACCTCTTGCTGGGATTCACGGTGGAAGGGTAGTTGGGCAAGGAACACCTACTGAATTTATGGCCTCCGGATCCTTAACAGCGGATTATATTCTTGGCAAAAAGAAAATCCCCATTCCAGCCAAACGTAGGACAGGAAACGGTAAACTGTTAACGCTGAAAGGTGCAAGCGGACACAATCTGAATGATGTAACTGTTGCTTTCCCTCTTGGAAAATTTATCTGCGTAACCGGTGTTTCGGGCAGCGGAAAATCATCCCTGATCAATGAAACCCTTTATCCAATCCTGAGCAAGATTTTTTACAGAAGCGACAAAAAGCCGTTGCCATATCGTTCTGTTGAAGGAGTCGGGAATATTGATAAAGTCATCGAAATTGATCAAAGCCCTATTGGACGTACTACCCGCTCCAACCCTTCTACTTATACAGGCGTATTCAGTGATATCCGAACCTTATTTTCATCGCTACCGGAAGCGAGAATAAGAGGCTATAAACCCGGAAGATTTTCTTTTAATGTAAAAGGAGGACGTTGTGAAACATGCCAGGGTGCTGGTTTGAGAACCATTGAAATGAATTTCCTGCCGGATGTTTATGTTAATTGTCAGACCTGCAATGGAAAGAGATACAACAGAGAGACGCTTGAAATACGTTATAAAGGCAAATCGGTAAGTGATGTGCTCAACATGACTATTGATCAGGCTGTAGATTTCTTTGAAAATCATCCTTCCATTTTGCTCCGCATCAATGCACTTCAAAATGTTGGACTGGGATATGTTACCTTAGGCCAGGCATCTACCACCCTTAGTGGTGGAGAAGCGCAACGGGTAAAATTGGCCACCGAGCTGGCTAAAAAGGAAACAGGAAATACGTTTTATATACTTGATGAACCTACTACGGGTTTGCATTTTGAAGATATCCGTATACTGCTGGAGGTGCTTAACAAATTGGTGGATCATGGAAATACCGTGCTGGTAATAGAGCACAACATGGATATTATCAAAGTGGCAGATTATATTATTGATATCGGCCCTGAAGGCGGAAAAGGCGGGGGGCAAATATTGTGCGAAGGTACTCCGGAGGAAATTGTCCGCAATAAGAATAGTTATACAGCTGAATTTTTAAGAAAAGAATTGAAATAATCAGGACTATGGAACAACAGCAACCACTGAATACTCCGAAAATGAGCAGCAAAGACGAAGAAATGATTCGGAAGGCTTTTGCGGAGAAGGACTGGAATGATATTAAAGCTGCCGATTCCTGGCAGATATTTAAAATCATTGCAGAATTCGTTGAAGGGTTTGAAAAAATGGGACGGATTGGTCCTTGTGTTTCTGTATTTGGATCAGCCAGAACAAAACCTGGTACCCCTTATTACAAACTGGCTGAAGAAATAGCTTTTAAACTTACACGTGAAGGATACGGTGTTATTACCGGAGGAGGGCCCGGTATTATGGAAGCAGCCAATAAAGGAGCCAAGGCCGGTGGAGGAAAATCAGTAGGATTAAATATAAAATTACCTTTTGAACAATATTCCAATCCGTTCATTGATCATGACAAAATGATCACTTTCGATTTCTTTTTTGTAAGAAAAACTATTTTCCTTAAATATTCTCAGGGGTTTATTGCCCTTCCCGGGGGATTTGGAACCATGGATGAACTTTTCGAAGCCATTACATTGGTGCAAACAAATAAGATTGCACATTTTCCGATCGTTCTTCTGGGTAAAGATTACTGGAGTGGTCTTATCGACTGGATCAAAAGTACAATGCTGAATGAAAAAAATATCCATGCTGACGACCTGAATCTTTTTCACGTAGTAGATACAGCCGATGAAGCAGTGGGTGTTATCAATGAATTTTATTCTAAATACATGCTTAAGCCAAACTTCTGATGAAGGAGACTTTAGTGAAGCGCCCACTTTCACATGGAAGCTTTTTTGTATCTTTAACTCCTTAAAACACAGGCTATACCCATTGAGCATTTATAATAAATATGAGGTTGTCATCGGATTGGAAGTTCACATCCAGCTACTGACCCAAAGCAAGGCCTATTCATCAGATAAGGCCGAATATGGAGGCATTCCGAACACCCATGTCAGCCCAATTTCACTTGGTCATCCGGGAACACTTCCAAAGGCCAACAAACAGGTAGTTGATTATGCAATAAAGCTGGGACTGGCACTTAATTGTAACATTACGGAGGTCAATCAGTATGCAAGAAAAAATTATTTCTATGCCGACTTACCTAAAGGTTACCAGATCACTCAGGATAAGACACCTATCTGCAGAGGCGGACATATTATGATCCGTGATCAGGAAGGGAATGAAAGAAATATCCGTTTAACCAGAATCCATATGGAAGAGGATGCCGGAAAAAGCATCCATGATCAGGATCCATTTGACACCCTTATTGATTTAAACAGAGCAGGTACTGCGCTACTTGAAATTGTAAGTGAGCCGGAGATAAAAAATGCGGATGAGGCATATAATTACCTCAGTGAAGTGCGCAAACTGGTACGCCATTTGGAAATTTGTGATGGCAATATGGAGGAAGGCTCTTTACGTTGTGACGCTAATGTTTCGGTAATGCTCAAAGGAGCAACTTCCTTTGGAAGACGTGTGGAGGTGAAAAACATGAACTCCATCCGCAATGTAAAACTGGCGATAGAGCATGAAATCAAACGTCATATAGATTTGATAGAAGCTGGTGGCATCGTTGATCAGGATACCCGAAGTTTTGATGCTGTAAAAGGAACTACATTTTCGCTCCGGAGCAAAGAAATGGCGAATGATTACCGTTATTTCCCAGAACCGGATCTTCCACCGGTAATTATTCATGCCGATCATATTGCCAAAGTAAAGGCAACTCTCCCTCCCCTCCCGGAAGAACTTTATAAAAAATATAGAAAAGAACTGAGCTTGTCAGATTATGATGCCGGTTTCCTTACTGAAACAAAAGGGATTGCTCTTTATTTTGAACAACTCATTTCTCAAACTAAAAATTATAAAGCTGCTGCCAACTGGATGATGGGCGCCATTAAAAATTTCTTGAATGAAGAAGCAATGGACATCAAGGACTTCCCAATTGAATCCGGTAAAATTGCAGCCCTTATTCAACTCGTTGACGAAGGGAAAATAAGTAACTCTGTGGCTTCTCAAACCCTTTTCCCCGGTCTTATTGCCGACAAGAAAAAAAACCCGCTGCAGTTAGCAGAAGAATTAAATCTTATTCAGGAGCGCGATACTGACGCCTTACACGATTTCATCCTTCAGGCCCTGGCAAAATATCCTGAAAAAGTACAGGAATATAAAAACGGAAAAACAGGTCTTATCGGCCACTTCATGGGAGAAGTGATGAAATTAAGTAAAGGGAAAGCTGACCCGAAAATGGTTAATGAGATGATGAGGAAAGAGCTGGAAAACAGCTGAACTACAAATTAAACGGAAAATGAAAAAAATGATGCTATTCATCGCCACTATCAGTCTGTTTTTTTCTTGCACTAAAACAGAACCTTTGGTAAAAGGAAAGTTAACCAATCCATCAGGAGAAATGATCTGGCTTCAGGATGCCAATTCGTCAAAACCCCAGAATATTGACTCTGTAAAACTGGATGCAAATGGGGAGTTTGTCTTCAATACCAAGCTTAAAGCAAAAGGGTTTTATAACCTCATGTTAAGTCCGGGTAACTTTGCTACCCTCATACTTGATCCATCCGAAAAAATTAATGTTTCAGGAGATGCAAAAAATCTTGGATACACTTATAAAACTGAAGGGTCGGAGGACACAAAACTTTTTATGGATTTTAATGTCTATGCCATGGAAAATCGCCGGAAAGTAAATGCCATCAAACAAAAGCAGGATTCCCTTCAAAGCGTATTTCAATATTATCTGAATCAAAATAAGGATCAGAATAAAATGAAACATCTTTCCGACTCCCTTTCTGCAGTTCTTGAACCTATGTATAACAATCTGAGTGCCCAAAGCATGGGGCTGCTTCATGACGGTGATGTATGGGCCGGACAGTTTATAGATAAAAACCCGACTTCTTTTGCCAACCTTGCCGTTCTGCAACTTTTCAGCGACAAAGAAGCCAGCTTTTCTTATTTCGAGAAAGTAAGTGCCTCCATGAAGAAGAAATACCCCGACCAGCAAAACCTAAAGGCATTTTATGATTATGTGGAAAAAATGCAACGACTCAGTATCGGAGCCATTGCTCCTGATATTAAACTAAGCAATCCCGAAGGCAAAGAAATTGCCTTATCCTCTCTTCGCGGTAAAGTAGTGCTGATTGATTTCTGGGCTTCCTGGTGCGGACCTTGCAGAAAAGAAAACCCTCATGTAAGGGAGATTTATCATCAGTACCATGACAAAGGGTTTGACGTATACAGTGTTTCTCTGGATGACAACAAAGCTTCCTGGATGAAAGCTATTGCCGATGACTCTCTTATCTGGGTCAACCATGTAAGCGAATTAAAAAAATGGCAAAGTGCTGTAGTTCCTCTTTATGAAATCAAAGGTATTCCGATGACTGTTTTGCTGGATAAAGAAGGCCGGATTATTGCCAAAAATCTCCGTGGCGAGCAATTGACCGCTAAGGTTGCCGAGGCTCTGAAATAAAATGTGGAGTATGAAGTATTTTACGCTTACCTGTCTATCCCTGTTTATTCTACTTCAAAGTAAGGCAAACAATAAGCCTTACTTTCAGCAGGAAGTGAATTATCATATCCAGGTAAGTCTTGATGATACCCATAATGAGCTGAATGCTAAGGAAACGATAGAGTATACCAACAACTCTCCGAATGCATTACCTTTTCTTTATTTCCATATATGGGCCAATGCATATAAAGAAAACACCACTTGTCTTGGAAAACAATTAACAGAAAGCGGAGATCTAAAATTCTATTTTGCTAAAGAAGAAGACCGGGGATATATCGATCGTCTTGACTTCAAAGTAAATGGCGACAGTGTAAGGTGGGAATACGCCGGCGATACGATTGACATATGCAAAATCTGGCTTAAGAAACCACTTCAGCCAGGAGAAAAGATCACAATCACCACCCCTTTTCATGTAAAAATTCCACTTGGCATTTTTTCCCGCCTTGGTCATCTTGGCCAACAATACCAGATTACCCAATGGTATCCCAAACCCGCGGTATACGATGGTAATGGCTGGAACCAAATGCCTTTTCTTAATCAGGGAGAATTTTACTCCGAATATGGCAGCTATGATGTAGAAATAACACTTCCTCGTAATTATGTGATTGGAGCAACGGGTGATTTGGCCGGGAACGAAGAAGAAAAATCTTTCAACGCCCAGAAAAACAAGGAAACGATTGAATGGCTTAAAGAATTTGCGCTGAGCGGAAAAAAGGATATGAGCTTTCCTCCTTCTGACTCTCAAACAAAAACACTTCATTTTCATCAAAGCCGTGTTCATGATTTTGCCTGGTTTTGTGATAAGAGATATCATGTTCTGGAAGGGGAAGTGGAAACACCTCATGATAAACGGAAGGTGACTACACACGCTTTATTTACTGATGCCACTGCTGATCTTTGGGCAAAGAGTCTGCCTTATCTTCATGACGCAATCTATTTCTATTCGTTGTGGAATGGCGACTACCCATACAACCAGGTAACGGCTGTTGACGGTGGGCTTAGTGCAGGAGCCGGAATGGAATACCCCAATATTACGGTGATTGGAAAAGCAGGCAATGACTTTACGCTTGAAACCGTTATTATGCATGAAGTAGGACATAACTGGTTTTATGGAATACTGGGCAGTAATGAAAGGAAGAATCCATGGATGGATGAAGGCATCAATTCTTTTTACGAAAACAGGTACATTGAAACCAAATACCCTACCGCTCGTTTTGTAGGGGCACTGGCAGGTAGCAAGATTGCCAAAATGTTTGATCTGGATGGTTATCTTCACAAACATCAATATTATATGACCTATCTGCTCAATGCCCGTAAGGACCTTGATCAGCCAATCCAATTGCCTGCCGCAGATTATACATCGTTTAACTATGCGGGCATTGTATATTCTAAAACAGCGATCACATTTGATTATCTCATGGCTTATCTTGGAAACAAAACCATGGATAGCGCTATGCAGGAGTATTATGAAACATGGAAGTTTAAACACCCTCAGCCGGATGATTTGAGAAAAATTCTCGAAAAAGTGTCGGGGAAAGATCTCAGTTGGTTTTTTGACGATATGATTCAGGGTATCCGTAAGCTGGATTATAAAATAATTGCATCCAAACCGGTCGATCAGGGATATCAGATTGTAGTTAAAAACACCGGACAGATAAAAGGTCCCGTTGCAATTTGCGGTGTTAAAAATAATGTGTTGCGAGGAATTGTATGGTTTGACGGCTTTTGGGGTACGGAACTTCTTAGCTTCCCACCAGTGGATGGAGGTGTCGATTATTTTATGATCGATTATAACTCCGATATGCCAGAAATAAACCGTAACAATAATATTGTCAGGACATCCGGTATTTTCAAAAGGATAGAACCCATCAAACTCCAGTTTGTAGGTAGTCTGGACAGGCCCGACCGAACTCAGCTTTTCTGGTCTCCCATTATAGGATGGAACGACTATAATCGTTTTCTTTTCGGAGTAGCCATATACAACAATCTTCTTCCTCAGAAAACATTTGAATATACGTTAATGCCGTTATATGCTGCCGGGACAAAAAGCCTTGCCGGTTATGGAAGTTTTAATCTCAATTTTCCTCTTGAGCACACCTTTTTGCAGCAGATCACATTCAAGCTGAGCGCCAGCAGATATGCCTACAACGATGTTCCTTTTGCGCTCAGCTATAATCGTATTGTACCGGAGCTGAATTTTGAATTGAGAAAAAAACGGGCACGAAGCACCATAAAACAAAATATCCGTCTCCGCAGTATACTGATCATACAGGACGATTATCAGACCGATTACACAACAGCAGTCCCTGTCTTTAAAAAAACCAAAGACACCTTACTCCTGCATGATTTGAGTTATTCGCTTGTTAATTCCAGAAAGCTGAATCCTTATAGCCTTTTGCTGGATTATCAGGCAGGGCAGAAAATGCAGAAACTATCACTCACGGCCAATTATGAATTGACTTTTGAAAAGAAGAAAAGTATTGACATCAGGTTCTTTGCAGGTACATTTCTTCAATCCAATCAAGACCCAAACTATGCTTACCGGCTTAGCGGAGAATACGGACCTTATGATTATATGTACGACCATGTATATCTGGGAAGAAGTGAAACACAAGGCATCCTGTCAAGACAGTTTACCGAAACGGATGGAGGGTTTAAAACCTTCTCTCCATGGGGCCAAACGACCTATTGGCTGACTGCCATTAATTTTAAATTCTCCCTCCCCCTCCTGCCCCGTTACATTCGCCTTTTTGCTGATATCGGTACTTGCGACGGAAGAAGCCTTAATCAGGATAATCCCGGACCGAAAATATTATACGACGCAGGGTTGAACCTTTCCATCGTAAAGAATATGATTGAGATTTACTTCCCGCTGGCGATGTCGGACGATATTCATGACTATCTTTTTAAATTTCAGGGTTACAACTATGTTCAAACGATCCGCTTTACGCTCAATCTGAATATGCTGAACCCAATGGAACTGGTTAGAAATATCAATCTTTAAGTGAAGGCAGGGAAAAAAATATATTTTGCGTCCGATTTTCACCTCGGAGTTCCGGACTACGAGCAAAGCCTTGTACGGGAAAAGAGAGTGATCCGTTGGCTGGAAGAAATTCGTTCGGATGCGGAAGAGATATTCCTGATGGGTGATGTCTTTGATTTCTGGTTTGAATATAAAGCTGTAGCCCCCCGGGGATTTGTCCGTTTACTTGGCAAAATTGCCGAAATCAGAGACTCCGGAATACCGATACACTATTTTACCGGTAATCATGATATGTGGATCACGGATTACCTGCCTTCTGAAACAGGGGTGATTGTGCATCGCGAACCTATTACCAAAGAGTTTGCCGGCAAGAAATTTTACCTGGGCCATGGAGATGGATTAGGGCCAGGAGACCGCGGATATAAATTCATAAAAAAAATATTTTCCAGCAGTGTTTGCCATTGGCTCTTTTCCAGGTTACATCCTAATTTCGGTGTATTATTTGCCCGGTTCTGGTCGCGCAGAAGCCGTGTTGGTCAAGGCCCTGTTGATGAAAAATTTCTGGGGGAAGAAAAAGAGTGGCTGATTTTATACAGCAAGGATATCCTGAAAAAAGAGCATTTTGATTACTTCATCTTCGGTCACCGCCACCTGCCTCTGGATATTACAGTAGGAACAAAAAGCCGTTACATCAATCTGGGAGACTGGATCTCTTACAACACCTATGCCGTTTTTGACGGCAACGATCTGGAACTTAAAAAATTCCAGGATGCCGGCAATCCATCTCTCACAAAAGCCTAGTATCGGGTCAACTTAAAAATCAAGAAGTATTTTCTCTGTCAGATCAGCAAGTCTGCTGGAATAACCATATTCATTATCATACCATCCGATTACCTTTACCAGGTTACCTACGATAGATGTAAATTCAGCATCATAGATGCACGATGCCGGATTACCAACAATATCTGTTGATACCAGAGGATCCAGAGTATATTCCAGAATTCCTTTCAACGATCCTTCTGCTGCTTTTTTAAAAGCTGCATTGATTTCGTCCACGCTTGGTATTTTAGATAAAACGCAAGTTATGTCTGTCAGCGAACCGTCTGCAACCGGTACCCGTATACCGCACCCTCCCATTTTATCTTCCAGATGAGGAAATATTTTAGTAATCGCTTTTGCTGCACCGGTAGAAGTGGGTACAATATTAAGAGCCGCAGCTCTGGCCCTTCTCAGATCTTTGTGTGGAGCATCATGAAGACGCTGATCACCGGTATACGAATGAACCGTTGTTATATACCCTTCCTCAATCCCCCAGTTGTCATCCAGAACCTTTATCATCGGAGCGGCACAATTAGTGGTACAGGAAGCATTAGAGAGGATGGTGTCTTCCTTTTTCAGAATATCATCATTGATTCCCAGTACAATCGTTTTAACATCACTTTTAGCAGGTGCTGAAATGATCACCCGTTTGGCTCCGGCCTGTATATGTTTACCTGCACTTGCAGTATCCAGAAAATAACCGGTTGATTCAATGACCAGATCCACATTCAATGCTTTCCACGGCAATTGTCCCGGATCCTTTTCCGAAAAAACAGCAACCTTGTTTCCGTTTACCACCAGTCCATCTTTCTCGGTCACTACAGTGCCTTTAAAGCGGCCGTGCACAGAGTCATATTTCAACAGATGGGCCAATGTAGGTATATCCGTTATATCATTGATGGCAACCACCTCAATATTGGATTTCTGTTGCATAATCCGGAAACAAACCCGGCCGATACGTCCAAAGCCATTAATTGCTACCCTGATTTTTTTCATTGATTTTTTTTTCAAAAGTACAGGAAATTCCACATACATCACAAAACAGTGGCCAGAGCCGGTCTTACTTAATCATATAATAAAGTTAGGAGCAAAAAAAACGGGCTGTTTGATTAAACAGCCCGTTTCAGATTTTATAATGAATCCTATTTCGTTACAACAAAACGGGAAACACCTTTTTGTCCGTTTGACTCGAAGCTAAGCATATATGCTCCGGCGGGAAGTTCAGAACAGTCGAAATTAACCGTATTCGGTCCTTCCAGCATATGTGAGTATATCAGGTTCTTAACCAGTTTTCCCTGAATATTGTAGATGTAAAATTTAGCATCTCCAGATTTCACGAGATTGAAAGAAATGTTTCCTTCCGTCGACATCGGGTTTGGGAAAACCTGTATAGCTGGCAACTGGTCTGCCGGACTGGTTCCGATAACAGGTTGAACACTCATTGGCTGATACGATACTTCCGATTTCCAGAGACCGCGACCATGGGTTGCAAAATAGAATACCCCTGCATTGGCACATCCGTTCCAGGGTTCGTAACGACTCTGGTGAATTTTCAAGGTAGGTACATGAGGGAAGCTGCCAAGGCTACACTGGGTAGTCCAGTTTACACTTCCGGCCAGGACATTATCAGTCGAGTACACTCCGAATTCTGTTCCAAGCAAGGCGTGACCTGGATTGTATTTATCAAAGGAGCAGGCATATACCGGCATCTCGATCAGGTTACCTTGTATGGAAGTAAAATTGGTCATGTTAAACTTCTGTGTAGTACACGTCATTGCATTGGTACAGAGGTATGCGTGAGCTATCGTGGAATAGCTGGATACGGCCACAATTAAATTGTTCTGGTTGTTTGGATCCAGGTCAATCTGAGTAGCCACCGAATTACCTGTAGATCCGATCTGAGTACAAACAAGATGACAACGAGGATTTGGGTTTGATGGTCCAGTGTCAATATCATCGTGGACGGTATCACGAAGGAAACTCAAACCTGAAATTCTATATATACCTCCGCCATCGGAAGTAAAGAACAAGGTATTTCCATCGTTCGACCATTTCATATCAAAAACGTTTCCTCCATTGAAGGCGTCCGGTTTCGAATTCACTCCACCCACTTTAAACCAGAGAGGAATAGTACTGAAATCCAAAGGTTTATTGGTCACAAAAAGACCATGTGCGGAAGAGAAACCAACTGCAAATTTAGCCTGGATAACATCTTTCACGTAGATGGAATCATTCGGACCCAATGAAGTAAGTGTTCCTACACCAGGTGTAACAGCACCGAATCTCAGGTTATTTGTTTTGCTATAAACCGTAATAGCAGATCCTGGAGCGTATGTTACATCATAGTCAGCTTTGATAACATCTGAGGTAGTAGGAGCATTAAGCAACGACAAATTAAGTGTCTTTGAAGCATAATTGATCGTGTTGCCCGTAGCTGCAAGTCCTGGACCTACAATATTACCGGCACCATCATCTGTTAATGCACTGCTACCTACAAGAATCGACATCGTTCCTGGAATGATATTGGCAGCAGCCTGTGCTGTACCATTAAAACCAGGTGTCAGGATAAAGGTGTAAATCTTTGTTGAACCATTGCCAGTAGCTAAGCTCTGATCCTGACGGGTAGCAGCAAAAAGAATGGAATCCTGTGTGTTGGGATCATTCAACCCTTCCCACAAACGGATAGGAGTCACAAATCCGGCAAATCCAGCCGCTCCAGGCGACAAAGATGAGATTCTGGCATTATAAAAAGAATTGGGTCCAGAACCACGGTTTGCAGAGCGTTCGCAGGTTCCGTAATATACAGTACCAAACATCGCATTCGGATTTAGGAAAGAGAATGCAACCTGACCTCCATCACCACCACCTACTGAAATAGCATCCATTGGATTAACACCCAGACCTGCTATAAACTGGGTGCCATTATCCTGACATCCACCGAAAGCAATATTTCTGGAAGGTGCCATATAATCACAATCCACATCGTAATACTGGGTCACATTGTATTGATTATTCATAGGGATATACGATACCCCCCCGTCTACGGTCATGAAAATACCACCGTCACATCCAACATAGAATTTACCTTGTTGTTTGGCATCCCAAAGAACCATGTGTTTATCAGAGTGAACATAAGTAAGATCGCTTGAAAATTCAGCTGCAATTTCTGTCCACTGCCCTACCGGTGCGGAAGGGTTATTGTTTGTCATTTCCCATTTCCAGAGTTGCACACCTCCAACAACGATACGATTCTCATCAAAAGGATCAACTGCAACGGTCAAGTCATAATCTCCCTGATTTCCCATTGGTTCGAATATCAGATTTCCGGCAGCTGCGATTTGTGTAAAATTCGCACCACCATTAGTTGTCATGTACGCTCCATAAGTTCCACCAGCACCACTGGCCATGTATACATAAACATAACTTGGATTGCTTGGTGCGATCGCTATTTCAGAACGGCCAAAACCGCTTTGAGGATATCCTGTTGCACTTCCTATTGCAGTAAAGCTACCTACATTACCATTGGTTGATTTATACAAACGGGTGTTGGAGGTTGTACACCAAACGCTTCCGTCTGTACCTACTTTAACATCATATATCTCACCGGTCAGTCCCGTTCCAGCACTGGTCCAGGTGGTACCACCGTCATCTGATATTTTTAAACCGGCATTTGTTCCGGCATAAATACGGCCTGCAATTGTTGGATCGGTTCCGAGTTTGCCAACACTGGCCCATGCCGTACTGGAATTGGATGGGGTAACTGGGCCTGTAGATGTAAGGCGTGCAAATGTTGCTCCATTATCTGTTGATTTCCAGATACCTCCACCTAAAAATCCTCCTGATCCGAAACCATAATAAGGATAGTAAATACCTTCACCAGTACCAAAATACCATGCATTATCTGCACCCTGCATAATGGTAGTAATAGTCAGTACATCATATTGATCGGAAGCTGCGGCATGTGTCCAGGTACTTCCTGAGTTATGGGATTCAAAAAGTCCACCGGAAACACCTCCGGCAAACATATGGGTATGATCCATTCTGTCAATACAAATTGCACGCGTACGGCCACCTACATTATCCGGACCCAGTTCGGTAAATGTCAGTGGCCAGGCAGAAGCTGAACGCATACGAGATTCAGCAGCAACCTGATCAATGGCTTTTGCCATTCTGGCCTGGTTAATCTGTCCGTTTTCATCTTTTCTTAAGTTGAACCACCACTCCCCGTAACCGGCAGCGCCTTGGGCTTTTACGGCCGAATTGGATACCGCTTTTTCTTCCAGAACCGAATACTTCGATTCGAAATTATTCTTCAGCACAGGAATACCTATCAGAAGGGTAGTGGTTACAAAAGCCGAGGCAAGGAGTAATTTTCCGTTGTTCATGGATTTCATTGTTATAGAAACAGTTTACGTGCGAATTGAAGTTTTCAAAACTACTAAATAAATGATAACTACGAAAGTACTATGGAAATAATGCGATCACTATAGTATTGGGGGGATGGTAAAAGGTGGGGATAGAACAATAACAAATTTAAGATCTTTTTTCGAATAACAATACTATAACCCGAAATATTAAAACAAATGTTTTTCTGCATGATAAGAAGAACGTACCAGCGGTCCGCTTTCCACATACCGAAACCCTCTTTTCAGACCCTCCTCTTTATACCAGGCAAAAGTATCCGGGTGAATGAACTCCACTACGGGAAGATGTTTACGGGTTGGTTGCAGGTATTGACCAATGGTAAAGATATCCAGTCCTACACGCCTCAAATCATCCATTGTTTCCAGCACCTCTTCTTTTTTCTCTCCTAAACCGAGCATAATACCCGATTTTGTTTTCATTCCGGCATCTTTGAGCCTTTTCAAGACTTCCAGGCTTCGTTCATATTTAGCCTGTATCCGCACTTGTTTGGTAAGACGGCTAACCGTTTCCACATTATGAGATACAATCTCAGGGTGCACATCAATAATCCGTTGCAGATTTTCCCATTGCCCTTTAAAGTCGGGGATCAATGTCTCCAGCGTCGTACCCGGGCTTATCCTTCGTATAGCCAGAACAGTCTCCGCCCAGATAATGGATCCTCCGTCTTTCAGTTCATCCCTGTCAACAGATGTTATTACACAATGTTTGACATTCATCAGCTTCACCGATTCTGCTACACGGTTGGGTTCTTCCGGATCAGCGGGTAAAGGTCTGCCTGTAGCTACCGCACAAAAACCACAACTCCGCGTACAGATATTGCCTAGAATCATGAACGTGGCCGTACCGGCACCCCAGCATTCACCCATATTAGGGCAATTACCACTTTCACAGATCGTATGAAGCTTATGTTTGGAAACGAGTTCGCGAACATGCAGGTATTCTTTTCCTGTAGGGAGTTTTACACGCAACCAGTCGGGCTTTTTCACCCTCTTTTCTTCCGTCAGAATCTCTGCCTTATCCATATCCTAAATTGGGGGAATTCTCAGAACCACTTACGGCCGTAGAGAAAATTAATGTAGAATGCTACAAATACTTGACGATTAGGATTATAGGCCATAATAGGAACTATTTTATCATATGCATCCACCACTACCCCACATTCAATTGCTTTAACATCATCATCATAAGATCCGTATTCAAAGTTCAGCCCGAGTTTGGCATACCCACCAGGATATAGTGTAGACTCTCCAAAACCTTTGAAAAAAGGAGCACGTCCGTAAATATCATCCAGGGTATGAATCGAAGGGTTGTAGCGTTCGGTGCTTAATGTATATTCATTTTGCTGGGAGGTCATATGCAAAATTTCGAGGTATACTGGTTTGGCGATACCAAGTGACACACCTACCATGGTCACGTAGCGGATCTCTACCCCGCTTTTCTCCGGCTTTTTGTAAATCACATTTTGAAATCCGGTTCCGCAACGCAATACAATCAGAGAATTTAGTTTACCGTAATAAAATCCCTTTGAGTTATCAAATGTAGGATTCACAGTCTTTACCTCTTTGGGATCCTTGATATAGGTAAGTTCTCCTTCAATAACCCGTTTTTTAAAGCCGGTTACATGTTTTCCTCTTCTGAAATTAAGCCCGAATCCTGAATAGGTATGTGCCGAAAGTCCTCCCGACATTTCATTTCGGTACAAGACTTTAACTTCATCCCCCATTCCTTGTGAATAACGACCGACAGGCGGAGGAGTCTCCGAAGGATGCAAAAGATTCGGATCGCCAATACCATTTTGGGCAAGCAGACAACCGGAAAAAATAAATAATAAGATACTTGTTAAACTCCGAAGCATTGAAGTAGATTTGTTAAAACAAATGTAGTTAATTCCATTTGCTTATAAAACAAATTCCATGAAAACTGCAGAAGTAATATACCAGGGACATATCCGCACAGAAGCCGTTCATCTGCTTTCCAAAAGCCGTATTCTGACTGACGGCCCACTTGATAACCATGGTAAGGGAGAAGCTTTTTCACCCACCGACTTGTTAGCTACATCGCTCGCCTGCTGTATGCTTTCTATTATGGGTATCGTAGGTGAACGGGATGGGATTCGGGTAGATGGAACCCGGGCAGAAGTGACTAAAATTATGGGAGCGAACCCGAGAAGGGTAATTGAAATAATTATAGAAATCACTTTCCCTGCTGCAGGTTATACTGACAAACAAAAACAGTTGTTGAAAAACAGTGCTATCACCTGTCCGGTAGCAAAAAGTCTACACCCCGATCTGAAGCAAAACGTTCGTTTCACTTATCTATGAGTACACACAACCCCACATTGCAGGAAGAGATTTAGCCGAAAACAGCGGGATTTTAACCCATCAAGATGCGTTATAGACCGAGGGATAAAAACCTAAGGGTATATAATCAATCAGGATTTAGATCTGGGCACCATGTGCCTTAACCCCTGCCTTGCTATATGCCTCACATTTATGAGGTGCTCTGCAGGCAGAAAAGAATGAAAGTGCTAAGATAACAACAACCGAAAGAGCGAAAAACTTTTTCATTTTTTGGGGTTTAATGAGCTTTGTACCTGTTTGAATTCTTTTTTTAGGGTATACAAAAATAATACTTTCTCCAACATAATCAACATCAGGAAATCCTTAATTATATAATTAGTACGTTCTCATAACATAAAAGTTACACATCTTACTTTTTTTATTTGTTATTATCCACATTTTTTATTACATTGATTTTTGAAAGTATCGAGTTTATTAGGGGTTAACGACCCTTTTGTAATTTTATCTTGTTGAAATTTATTTTTCAACCGCTAACTTATTTTCCTCCCTTAGCCTCCATTCATAACTATTCCTGTTCTTCTTTCAGGGAACGGAAAAACCTGTTATTTTCGCAGAAAGAGTATTGTCATGACGGAACAGTCTACATCATTAACCACTGCCAAGCCTCAGATAGAAGAAGGCTGGGCCACCGTTTTGAAAAAAGAATTCGAGGCTGCCTATTTCTTGCATCTAAAACAGTTTCTGGTTACTGAAAAGGCGAAACATACCGTTTTTCCTCCGGGGCCACTTATTTTTGCAGCCTTTAATCATTGCCCCTTTGCAGATACACGTGTAGTTATAATAGGACAAGACCCATACCATGGACCGGGTCAGGCCAACGGCCTCTGTTTTTCGGTTACAAAAGGCGTACGCCCCCCTCCTTCCCTGGTCAATATTTTCAAAGAAATTCAGAATGATGTAGGAATCCCCTGCCCCCGCACAGGCGATCTGAGTCCCTGGGCCGATCAAGGAGTATTACTTTTGAATGCAACCCTTACCGTAAGAGAAAACATGGCCGGTTCTCATCAGGGGAAAGGTTGGGAAACATTTACGGATGCTGTCATCAAAGCTGTTTCAGACAAAAAAGAAGGCATTGTTTTTTTACTTTGGGGCAAATTTGCTCAAAGCAAGGAAGTACTTATTGATCAGCAAAAACATTTTATTCTTAAAGCTGCACACCCGTCACCATTGGCGAGAGGGGCCTTTTTCGGTTGCAAACATTTCTCCAAAACAAATCAGGTTCTTCAGGAACAAGGATTAGATCCAATAGACTGGAGGGTGGAATTTTAAGATTTTCCTAATTTTTCCTGTTATCGGGATTCATGTATTAATTCCAATTCTTTATCGTGTAATAAACCGGGTTAATCGTCGTGTTTATTGGAATGACATGACCATCAATTACTTAGCTCCGACTCCAGTCTAATATTCATTTGCTTTTGACAATTCCCTTTCGTTAATTTGTCGGGCTTCATCCTCATAGAAGTTTATACAGCGGTTGTTTTTCGTTTGCGATACATAAATAAGTTATTAATTCATCATGCTTAGTATTCAGAAGGTCATTCTTCTTTCCTCTGATTTTCACTATGTGGAGTTTCGTAACCATTTAGTGGAAATCAAAGCTGAACTTCCCTTGAAGCTGGTGGAAGCAATTCGCGAGAAACTGGAGATCCCGCAAGAGTCGGACGATCTTTGTGAAGCAGTATACGGATCAAAGGATGAAAAATCAAAAAAGAAATTCTTTCAGCTTGTTCACCATACATTCCGTCTTACCTCCTACTTAAGCCGCAACTATCCTTCTTATCTCACTCATAATATAGCCCGGCTTGAAGCTCTCATTAATAAAGGGGAATTAAAGAAGGCAAATGAACTTGGTAACATCCTGCTGGATGTAGCTGAGAAAATAGAAGATTTCCACAGCGCATGTGCTGTACTTAAATTTCTTGCTCAGCAGGCATATATCCTCGAAGACAAAACCAGCGCCGTAAAACATCATAAGCGTATTGCCGAGATTATGGAGCATGAAACAACGCTCAACGATCTTTACCTCTACATCCGGCAGAATCTTAATTTTAAAGGAAAAAGTGTTCTGAGCGACAAGGAGATGGTTAACCATCTGGTAAACCTGAAAAAGCTTCGCACCCATCCTTCCATGAGTGTAAACCTCCTCAGCCGCTACGCCTGGCTTTATTCTCTCAATTTCCTTAATGATGAACGTTTTTATACCAAGGAAATTCTCGCTGATATTAATGACCTGAGTGAAGACCTGGACCGTAACAACTTTGTGATTTTCTCTTTTTCAGATGACATCCAGCTGAATGTTGATTATCTGAAATTAAAACACCTGATGTACACCCTCGATAATCAGGAGTTACAAAAGGAATCGGCTCACCTTATTAAGAAGAGGGAAGCATTGCGTTTTTGGAAAAACTATGTCAACACCCCGGAGATTATTTTTCTGAGTATTCAGGCTAGCTATTTTCTGAGTGAATACAATCACGGTTATCGTAAAGATTACAATAAGAACTTGCCTCTTCATGTAAAAGAAGAGATTGCCTATTATAAAACCCGTTGTGTTGAAATGCTCAACAAACCCATTTGGGAAGAAGGGTTACATGTACGCTACATCAATCTTCAGAATATTTATTGTGGCTTTCTGATCCTTGGTACGGAAGAAGAAATAAGAGAAGCCGTAGCCAGTTTGGAAGCCTTACTTGTCAACTTTCAGCAGATTCCTTTTCACCGCTTGTATGATGCCCTTTTTGCCACGTTAATCCTGGGACTCTTTTTTATTCAGGATCATCAGGCTATTCAGGAATGTTATAAGCGATATGAGAAACTAACAGCTGGCATCAGTAAAAATGCAGAAAATGATCTTACCGTAAAATGTGTATATTATGCATCACAATGGATACACAGCCAGCGAAAACAATATCTCGAAAAGCTGCAGACGGTGATGAACAAAACCAAGGAAGATCCTAAACTAAAACAGGTACAGATATTGATAGAAGATATTGCATCTTACTTCATCATCGATATAAAATAAAGTCTCTGCTTTATTTTACCATGTGAATGATTCCCTTGTAGTGGTATCTGTTTTCCCTGAAATCTTTCACATTAATCACCCACACATACACATCCATCTGTGCAATTTCGGGACCATTATTGGCTCTTCCATCCCATCCAGTACCCCAGGTAGTGGTATGAAAAATTTCGTTACCCCACCGGTCATAAATACTCAGCTCATAATTTTTCGGATCTATGCCTACCCCTTTCGGCATCCAAACATCATTTCGTCCATCACTGTTTGGTGTAAACGCATTGGGTACATACAGGGTAAAAAACGGATCGATGCAAATAGTTGAACGGGCGGTGTCCACGCATCCCTTGTTGCTCATTACACTTAACGTAACCTTGTAACAACCTGTATCCAGATAAGTATGCATGGGTGTCGGGATTGTATCCTTAAACCCCAGCGTATCGCCAAAATTCCAGCTTCTGCTAATGGCCCCGATACTTGTATCCCTGAACGTAATGGTAGGTGTAATAATATTAGTGGGTTGTGGGCCCGCTGTAAATCCCGCTACCGGCAGCGGATACACATGGATATAATTATTTTTCAGTAAGGTAGCCGTACATCCGTGAATGTCTTTCACTTTTACCTGACAGGAAAAACTTCCTGCCGTAGTAAAACAGTGTTTGGTACTGTCGCATCCACTGCCTGTTCCTCCATCCCAAAATGTCCATATTGCACTCGAACAGGCCGGAACACTGATATCATAAAAGGTAGCACATAAAGGAGCGCATCCGGAAGTATCCGATGCTACAAAAGCCGGTACCGGCACAGGAAACAAAGTCACTGTCACTTTTTGGGTGTCGGCCGGTGTGCCGCAGTTGTCGGTTACAACTACCGTATAGGTAGTGGTTACAGCAGGATTGGCCGAGGGATTTGCAATACTGGTATTGCTTAGCCCCGCAGCCGGACTCCAGGAATAGTTGTAGGTACCATCGCCTCCCGTAGCCGTACAGCCCAAAGCCGTAGTAGCCCCATGGCAAATAGAATCGGATCCCGTTGCGCTCGCAATAATAGGGGTACTCACGGTTATTTTTACCGTGCCTCCCGGAGATGTGCATCCATTCTGATCGGTACAGATCACTGTATAGGTGGTTGTAATTAATGGCGTCACCGGATTTGTAACAGGCCCGGCTGAATTTGTCCACGCATACGTATAACCCGGAGTACCTCCGCCTCCCGTTCCAGTGAGTGTTACCGATTGAGAAATGCAAATAGATGACGGAGGCATCGGGGTTACGGTAACCGCAGTAGGTTGGGTAACAATTCCGGTGGCTTTATCCTTGCAACCTGCACCATCAGTAATATAGCAGGTATATGTACCAGCCATCAGATTGGATGCGGTGGCTGTTGCACCACCCGAAGGACTCCAGGAATACGTAGTTGCACCTACCGCACCGGTTGATGTGGCGCTGGCAGAACCGTCAGACCCACCGAAACAAGTAACAGGTGTAGTAGTGGGCACCGAAGCTACCAGACCCGGAATATTCGGAACCTGAAGTGAATCCACCGCTATACAATGATTCGCATCCTGCACGGTAACAGTATACATTCCTGGAGCAAGCAGATCGTAACCGGGAAGTGTTGATCCTGTTCCCGGAGACCAGGAATAAATATATCCGGGTGTGCCACCCGTGGCCGATACGGAATCGCTTCCGTCACTTTGATTACAATGTGCCGCAACAGCGCTCATGGTAAGAGACACTGCCGTGGCAGGTTCCGTAACCGTTGTATTGGCACTTGCTGTGCAGGCGTTATTGTCTGTTACTGTAATGTTGTATGCTCCGGCACAGATAGCATTACAACTGGGTGTTGTACACCCGGAACTCCAGGAATAGGTATAAGGCGAAATACCTCCGGTAGGAATACATATCAGCTGGCCATTACATACTCCTTTACACGTAGCTCCAATACCCGAAACCGATAAGGTAAGTGCTGTTGGCTGGGTAATAACGGCGGTGGTTTGATCAGTGCAGCCATGTGTATCCGTAATCTGAACCGTGTAGGTAGCAGCCGGTAATCCGCTTGCTGTGGCTGCCGTTGATCCCGATGACCAGGAATAAGTATAGGGCAAGGTGCCTCCATTAAGTGTGGCGGCAGCGCTTCCTGTGCTGGCACCGTTACAGAGCACATTGGTAATATTGGTAATGGAATCTTTCACTACCCTCACGGTCACAGTACTGCTATCCTTACTTTGAAAACCACAACTGTCGGTAATCGTAACATAGTATTTGGTTGTAGATGCCGGAGTCGCTACCGTGGATGCGGTGGTAGTGGAACTCAACCCCGCAGCAGGGGTCCATGCATAGCCTACACCACCTGTTGCCGTAAGTGTTACCGGGGCACCTTTGCAGACAGTCGTATCTCTTAAGTTATTGAGATAACTGGTTTCTATACACACAGCCTGTACATTGGAAGCTCCTCCTGTACCCGCCGTAAAACCCCAGTATACATTCGGATTTCCACCAAAAATGGTATTGATGATATCACCCGTGTACGACAGACGAAGACTGCAATCAAAATAAACTTTTATGGTTTGCGTTACAGGATTCCAGATAATCCGTCCTGGATGCGATTTACAATCGGGCAAACCCGCGCCAGTGGGACTAAGCTGTACAGGCCCTGCCAACAAATCGGCTGCAACGGCATGATTCACATCTCCGTTTTTCTCCATTGCAACATGGCAGAATCCGGGATCCCATCCGTTCTGATAGGTATCGAATTCAATGTCAAAAGAAGGACTGATACCTCCCATACCCATTCCACCGCCTGTACTTCCTGCATTGGTACTCAGGGGCTGAAACACAAAGCCTATGCCATCTGCACCTGTTGAATACGGTTTGCATCCCAGATTCATACTAAATTTAATATCGAAAGGGTTATTGAGATTAAACGTGGTGGTATACCAGATTGATCCGCCCTGTGCAGTAGCATCGGGCGTAAGCTCATAGCAGGTTCCGCCTAATGATGTAGCGGATCCGTTTAGCTGAAACTGGGCAAATGAAAGCGCGGGAATGAGAAAGAGAAATATAATCAGATGCCAAGAAAGACTTGAATAGTTCTTATCCCTCATGTGATAATGGAAATTAATAATACAACACCCAGGCCCATTTCTTGTTTATATCATGATAACATAAGGCCATACCAAAGTATGACACAATGCAAAACCTTAAAACCGGCTGTGTTGGATTTGCTATCAAATATAAAAAAAAGGAAGGAATTAAGAGACTTTAACCTCCAGCAATTGCCTCATTCAACGGCAAAGGTCTGTTATAACTTGATCCTTACACCACAGGCCCCTCCGATATAGAGCGCAGAAGACTGGACAACCGTATGATTGGTGACGGGCTCCAGATTGTAACGCATATTGGGCTCCAGAAAAACAGAGAATCGTTTATTGATTCTGAAATCAGAGCCCAGATTGAACATTGCCCCGATATTAAGCTTGCGAATATCCAGATCGTTATATTCCAAACGATCCGTCTCATTCTCTTTCAACAACTCCAGGGTACTGTGCTGGCTGGTGAGGTATTGAAAATTAACTCCAAGTGATATATAGTTTGTAAACCGTCCAAATGTCATATTATACCTTGCCAATACGGGTACATTCAGGTACTGCACTGTTTGAGAATACTGATAATTAAAATGGAATTGGGTAACGGGAGCCAGCATACTATAGGATGATAACATGGTACTGGCCGGAACGGACATATCACCCAATGATGAGTTAAAGACAAAGGGCTGGGAAATAGATTTTGGAAAAGATACCGGCTGATGCTGGAACTCCTGATTTATTTCCGAATAGGCACATCCTATGCTTACTTCCAGTTTATCCGGAAAACAAAGGCTGATACGCAGTCCCCCAAAAACACGTGGATTTGATTTTTCGCTCTTAACCAGAAAAGGGCCTGAATTCGATTGAATCATATTCTTGTACAGCTCGGGGGATCCATAGCCGGAAAGGCATATCAGCAGGGCTCCCACCTTGCGTGCTTCTTTTAATGAATCAGGTTGTGCCGGTGGTGCCACCGGAGGAGTATTTTTGACCGCCAGGGAATCTTTTGTTTTTGCTATTTGAATACTATCTGCAGCCGTTTTCGCATCCTTTCCGGCATTTGATTTTTCCGGTGAAGAAGCTACTGATGGATCTTTCACAGGAGATATGTCTTTTCCGGCCACAGAGCCATCGTCTTTTTTAATTTCAGCTTTCTTTTCCTGATTCCCGTTTCCTGTTTCCGTTTGTTCTTTGTTTCCTGTAGCGGTCACGGCAGCTTCGGTTCCTTTCAATCCCCCGGGAGTTTGTTTATTATCCTGCTGATTCTTCTTGGCTGATGCAGTTTGTGATATTGCCGGCGTTGAAGCTGAAGATGGAATTTGTTTAACCTCGGGTTGATTTGTTTTGGCAGACACCTCCTGCGATGATGTTTCAGAATGGGTGGTCGCCTGTTTGGCACCAGGCTGTTTTGTTTTACTAGGGGAAGTATTCACATCCGATACAGGCAGATGATTTCCATTGGAATTATTGCCCCCCGATGAAACTGCTTTGTTTTCATTATTCTTTTTACCGTTTGCAGAAGTAACACCAGGGGTTGTTTCACTTCCTGAATTAGATGCTGGTGTGCTTGCTCCTGTTCTTGAGGAAGGAGTAACGCCCGGCCCTGCTGAGGCAACAGAATTCTGTTCTTCTTTCCCCTGGTTTTCCTTTTCCGCTATGGGCAGAGCATCTCCGTCTTTACCATGATCACCTTCTCCACTCTTTTTTATATCCGTTGAAGTTCCTTTTTCCGCTGCCGAAGCCGGTATTGGTTTAGCAAGTTCTGTTTTCTTTGATTCTTTCTTTTGTTCTGTTTTAGCAACCTGATTTTGCTGCCAATCCGTTTGGGACCATAATAACCAACCTCCTGCACAAACACAAAATAATACCAAACCAATACCAAACCACCACCAGGCTCCGGGGCGTTTACGTCCGTCTTGATCCAATTCCTTTTCCACCTTATTCCATACAGATGGAGAAGGAGTCTGTTCCAGTTCAGCAAATGACTGCCGGAACAGCTGATCAGTAGTTATTTTATTATTTTTCTCTTCCATTATGCTCCGTGCTTACACTTAACGGACTTTACTGACAACATTCTTATTTAATTTTTCCTGTAGTATTTTCCGGGCTCTGGCCAACTGTGACTTCGATGTGCCCTCAGAAATATCCAGCATTTCGGCAATTTCTTTGTGCGGGTACCCTTCTATTGCATACAGGTTAAAGACAATCTGATACCCCGGTGATAATTCCCTGATCAGAGCAAGCAGATCCTGTACAGCCATTTTACTCATCACCTCGGCATCAAGCAGGCAATCATCTTCCAGGTTCTGCACATCGGTGTGGCTGTAAACAATTTTCTTTTTACGAATATGTTCAAGAGCTGAATTCACCATAATCCTTCGTATCCATCCTTCAAATGATCCGGTTCCGGTGTATTGTGAGAGATGGTGAAATACTTTCACAAAACCATCCTGAAGAACGTCTTCTGCTTCCTCCCTGTTTTTAGTATAGCGCAGACAAACGCCCAGCATCTTCGCAGAGAAACGCATATATAATGCTTTCTGCAAATCACGCTTTCCGGCTCTACAGCCAGTTATCAATTCATCATCCGTAATCTTCAAACACGATGAATTAGGGCCATTCTCTTAACAAGATGCAGGGATGGGGGAAAAGGTTGCATGGGGTAAAAATAAAGGAGAATCTATTACCAGGCATTATTATTTTTAATGGTCTGAGTATCTATTGTTTAACTAAAATCTCACGACCACAATGCAACTATTTCTTTCCTGTGGCATCTTATATACAAAACCCCAACGCTATGAAAAGGAAACTGTTGATCTGCATTCCAGCCCTGTTAATAAGCCTGATCGCCTTAGGCCCTCTTTGCTCCTTTAACGCTGGCCTTGACAAAAATAAAAGTGCTATGGGACAAGCCAGTTCCTGCGGAAGCCCGGGTGAACCGGGAACATGTTCCAGAAGCGGTTGTCATGGAGCAGGAAGCGGTGGCCTGGCTGACAATGGTGGCCCTGGCAGTCTCACGATCACAGCTGTTCCTGCTATCAGCGGTAATAATTATGTTCCGGGTCAGCTTTATCATATGACGGTAACGGTAAATGAAAGCGGGAAAGCTCACTATGGCTTTGGCTGCGAGATTCTGGATAATAGCGGAAACACTAATACCCATACCAATAATACAGCAGGGACTATAACAGTAACAGATGCTGCCAATACAACCACCTGGCAGGCATACGGAACCGGGAGGCTGGCCATTACCCAAAATTCGTCTGGTGGTTACAGCTCCAATACGGCCTCTTTTATTTTCGATTGGACCGCTCCTTCTTCCGGCATTGTAAACATTTATTTATGTGGTAATGCCACTAATAATGACGGATCGGCCGATGCTCCGGATAATATCTATTCCCTTAACCGGCAGCTTTCACCACTGGCTACCGGTATTGTGGAACAGGAAACCGAAGCTATTTCCATGCACGCCTATCCCGTACCGGCACATGATGTATTGTATCTTTCCTTCAAAACAAATGAAGATGGACGGCTCCTCGTTAATTTATACAGTATTGACGGGCTCCTTATCCGCACACTTGAAAACAAAGGGATTGAAGCCGGGCCTTACAATCAGTCCTATACCATAGGCGATTTACCCAAAGGCACCTATGTTATCCGGATGGAGGTAGGCAATGCCACGCATTCAAAATTGATCATGATACAGTAATTTACATCACCTCATGCGGCAAAAACCAGCATAATACATTCTGGCACCCTCCATCTCATTTTAACAAACATTGGCTCACCACCTTATCTTCCAATCATAGATAAGGTGGTTTTTTTTGTTCTAACTTCGCGTCAGATAACACCACTATGAAACGATTTGCATCTTTTTTCTTTCTTTCCCTCTACGCTATTTCCTCAACCTATTCTCAAAACAACACGTCTTCTGCCCCGGGCGATATTATAGAAGGCATTGAGAAGCTGGAAGTGGTAGGATCAGTGCTATACATAGCAGCGCATCCCGATGATGAAAACACACGTTTGCTTGCTTATCTCGCTTCTGAAAAAAAAATGCGTACGGCCTATCTTTCGCTGACACGTGGAGACGGGGGACAAAATCTGATCGGCAAAGAACAAGGCGATCCCCTGGGTCTGATCCGTACTCAGGAGCTGCTTGCTGCCAGAAGAATGGATGGCGCGGAGCAATTTTTTACACGAGCCAATGATTTCGGATATTCAAAAAATCCGGAAGAAACATTTTCCATCTGGAATAAAGATAGTATCCTGGCTGATGTGGTGTGGACGATCCGCAATTTTCGGCCGGATGTAATTATCTGTCGTTTTCCCACTACCGGTGAAGGGGGACATGGACACCATACCGCTTCTGCTATCCTGGCTCAGGAAGCATTTGATGCCGCCGCCGACCCCAATCGTTTTCCCTGGCAGCTGGCACATACAACGGTATGGAAAGCCAAACGATTGTATTGGAACACTTTTAATTTCGGCGGAACCAATACCACGGCCCCTGATCAGCTAAAGATTGATGTGGGCGTATACAATCCTTTACTGGGTAAGAGCTATGGCGAAATTGCAGCCGAAAGCCGTTCCAATCATAAAAGTCAGGGCTTCGGTTCGGCCCGGTCCAGAGGAAGCGGAATAGAATATTTTAAACTCATAAAAGGTGAAGGTGGAGCAACGGATTTATTGGAGGGCGTTGATATCAGCTGGAAACGTTTTGACGGCATGATGGAGATACAGCACCTGGCCGACAGTTGTAAAAAAATGTTTGTTCCTTCAAACCCTGCTACGATCCTTCCTTTGCTGGTGAAACTGTATGCTTTGCTCGACAAAAATTATCCGAGTGAACAGGCCCGCTGGGCAGAAATTAAAAGAAAAGAAACGGAAGATCTGATTCTGAAATGTGCCGGCTTATGGATAGAAGTAGATGCTACTGACTACAGCACCGTGCCCGGAGCCATTGTAAACCTAAATGTGCAATTAGTAAAACGCAATGCATGCGATGTAAGACTGGATAAAATAAGTTACTGGACCGGTCCCGATACCACCCAGCCTTTTCCCCTAAAAACAAATGAGCTTATCAGTATCAAACACAATGAACCGGTGATGAGCAACCAGCCCTGGTCGGATCCTTATTGGCTGCGGGAGAAACACAGTGTTTCCGTTTTTAACATTACCAATCCTTTATTGATCGGTAAACCTGAAAATGATCCTGCCCTTCATGTATTGTTTCAGCTCACTATTGCCGGAATCCTGATTACTGTTGAACGCCCCGTGGTATATAAATATACCGATCCGGTAAAAGGAGAGGTATATCGTCCTTTTGAAGTACTACCTCCTGCAACTGTGAACATTGCCGAGAAAATGTATGTATTCAGCGATGCTTCGGCCCGCACCCTTGATTTTGTCATCCATGCCAATATGGATGGAACTGCAGGCACCCTGCAACTGAAGGCACCCGAAGGATGGATCGTTACCCTGAAAAATGCGGATTTTCATCTCGACAAAAAAGGGGATGAAACTATTTTGCAGGCCAGTATCAGTCCTGCCAAAACAGGAAAAAACGGAACCCTTTCCGCTGCGTTGCTGATCAAAAACAATACCTACAACAAAAGCATCCGGCGTATTGAATACGACCACATCCCCTATCAGTTTATTCTGAGTGATGCAGAAGCGGGTCTGGTTAATATCAATCTGAAAAAGACCGGAACCAATATCGCTTATATTCCCGGGGCGGGTGATGACATACCGGCTTGTCTTAAACAAATAGGATACAATGTGACCATCCTGACCGATGAAATGCTGAAAACGGAAAATCTTTCCCGCTATCAGGCTATCCTTACCGGGGTAAGGGCGTACAATACTACGGAGCGTCTTCAACTGTACTATCCCAAACTGATGCAGTATATACAAAACGGAGGCAACCTGATAGTACAGTATAATACCAACAGCCGAATAGGTCCTGTAGTAGCTAAAATAGGCCCGTATCCGTTTACAATAAGCCGTGATCGGGTGACCGATGAGCATGCTGAAATTCAAATGCTTCTTCCACAGCATCCGGCATTTAATATTCCCAATAAAATAGGTCCCGATGATTTTGAAGGATGGATACAGGAGCGCGGTATTTATTTTGCGGGTGAAATGGATGCGCATTACAAGGGGTTATTATCCATGCACGACCCGGGAGAAAAAGCTTCCGAAGGAAGTCTTATTGTGACTCCTTATGGCAAAGGCAATTTTGTATATACCGGATTGGTGTTTTTCAGGGAGCTTCCTGCCGGAGTGCCGGGGGCATATCGTTTGCTGGTCAATTTGCTGAGTCTGCCTCCCAATAAATAAAAAACAACGCAGAGATGAGTGATGAAAAGCCTCCTTTTGGTAAAAGCTGGAACACGCTTTACTTGTTGCTGGTGGCAGCACTGATAGCCTGCATCCTTTCTTTTTACTTTATCTCCCGCTATTTTTCATGAGTACGCCCGACTGGATCATACTTGTACTCACCATCGGTTTCATTCTTCTGTACGGAATTTGGAAAAGCCGTGGAATGAAAAATATTGAATCTTTTCTGCTTGCCGACAGAAAGATGCCCTGGTACCACGTAGGGCTTTCGGTAATGGCTACACAGGCCAGCGCCATCACCTTCATTTCGGCACCAGGACAGGCCTATACCGACGGCTTGCGTTTTGTGCAATTCTATTTCGGTTTGCCGCTGGCCATCATTCTTTTATGTACCAGCTTTATCCCCATCTTCCGCAAGCTGAAAGTTTTTACAGCGTATGAATACCTTGAAACCCGCTTTGATCAAAAAACCAGAACCCTTACCGCCCTGCTCTTTCTGCTGCAGAGAGGCCTGTCCACCGGCATTTCCATTTATCTGCCATCCATCATTCTTTCCACCATCCTGAATGTGGATTCTACTTATACCACGTTCTTCACCGGCTGCATCGTTATTTTCTACACCGTATACGGAGGGGCCCGGGCGGTGTCTTACACACAGATGCTGCAAATGATCATCATCTTCTCCGGCCTCTTCCTTGCGGCATGGATGGTGGTGCACATGCTCCCGTCCAATGTTGGTTTGGGAGATGCCCTTCACATTGCCGGCAAAATGGGGAAGATGAATGCCATTGATACTCATTTCGATCTGAACAACAAATACAATATCTGGTCGGGAATCATAGGCGGTTTTTTTCTGCAACTGTCTTATTTCGGTACCGATCAGAGTCAGGTAGGGCGTTATCTTACCGGACGGTCTGTCACCGAAAGCCGGCTAGGGCTAATCATGAACGGGTTTATCAAGATCCCTATGCAGTTCTTTATTTTAATGATTGGAATCCTTGTATTCAGTTTCTATCAGTTCATAGCCCCTCCCCTCTTCTTCAATGCACATGAAGTAAGCAAGATTGAACACAGTCCTTATCTGGGCGACTGGCAAAAGCTGGATGCAGCGTACACTCTTGCCAACCAAAAGAAAACAGAAACGGTGAATGAACTGGTCACGGCACTGCATGCCGAGAGCAGTGTAGCAGAAGATTCAGCACGTATCCATCTGCAGCATGCAGATAAAGCTTCCCTGCAAATCAGGAAACAAGCCGTAGAGCTGTTAAAGAAAAACAATTCCAGAGCCGATGTGGATGACTCCAATTATGTGTTTCTGAATTTTGTTACCAAACATTTTCCGGTGGGCATGGTAGGGTTGCTTATTGCCATCATCTTTTTGGCTTCCATGGGGTCTATTGCCAGCGCCATGAATTCCCTGGCCTCGTCTACCGTGATCGATTTTTACCGCCGTATCATACGAAAAGATGCGGAGCCATCCACCTACCTGAAAGCGTCCCGTTGGTCAACTGTAGGCTGGGGGTTTTTCTGTATCGTCGTAGCGTTGTATGCTCACAAACTCGGCAATCTGATTGAAGCAGTCAACAAACTGGGATCCATTTTTTACGGAACCATACTTGGTATTTTTCTGGTTGCCTTTTTCCTGAAAAAAGTGGGAGGACAAGCTGTTTTTTATGCAGCACTTATTACCGAGGTCTTTGTTATTGTGGCCATGTATTATGAGCTATGTGCTTATTTATGGCTCAATGTATTTGGGTGTCTGCTGGTGATGATTATTGCATGGGGGTTAGAAGTTTTCTTTAAAAAGAAACCTGAAGTTGCCGAAAACTAAGCCCCCTTCTTACCTTAACCCGACGGCAGCTATTTACCGATGCTCGTTATCTATTGATGTTTAAAAAATAATCACTAACTTCATATAGCAGTGGGTCGAAAAATAAGACCTCACGCACCCTCATGAGAAAATAAAAAGTAGACATCATGTCCGAGAAAGAAAAAAAATTAACTGATGAAGCAAAAGGACAGCCTGTGATATATACACACAGGGAGATGCATTTTTTTAATTCTTTTGAAGAACAGGCTGCTTATGAGCTGAAAGAAATGGCTGCATTAACACCGCATGAGATTTTACAACAACTGCGCCATTGCATTACCATTGCTTATGGTATGCACGGATATGATCCGGACAAGGTCCCAACCAAACATAGCGTAAGAATAATTGAAAAGTAAGATGCGGATATTTGATGATTATACCCGTAATTTATTGCATCAGTTTACTGTTAATCAGGTAGAATATATTGTCGTTGGGGGATATGCCGTCAATTACTACGGTTATAGAAGAACTACCGGGGATATAGACTTATGGATAAGGCCTGATAATGGTTTTAACAAACAAGGTATTTTGAATAGCCTGCGAACTCTGGAAGTGGAGGAAGATATGCTTACCCGCCTTGCAGCACTTGATTTCACAAAACCAGTCGTCTTTATTGACGGGGACGAACCATTCAAAATAGATTTTATGACCTATATATCTGGGGTCGGCTTTGAAGAAGCCTGGCAACAAAAAACCTTGGTTAACATCGATGATCTAGAAATTCCGTTTATTCATTTAAGCCATCTCATTATTTCAAAAATGACTAGCGAAAGGCTTCAGGATAAAATTGATGTGGATAAACTTCAGCAACTTCAGCAACTAAAAAAGGGTTAATCGATCACTTCCGGGCCCAGTTCAATCAAATGAAAAACACAGAAGGCAGAAACAGAATTATCCTTTAACGGATCATATTCTGCTGCTGCCTCCTGCGGCTTTTTTGTCAACGCTACTATTTCCCGCCCTTCTTAGCTTCTGCAATCAGCTTCTCATTCAGCTTTACATAATCATCGTTCTTGGCATCTTTAGCCAGTACCATACTCTGCTCTGCCGACTCGGTAGCTCCTTTATAATCCTTCATTTTCATCTGAATTTTGGCTTTCAGGTGAACCACATAAAAAGCCTTGTTTTGCTCCATGGCTTTGTTTACCCATGTCAGCGCCTGGTTCATATCCTTATCATTTTCATAATAGTAGGATGCAGCCTGGAAATAAGGACGCTTGTCATCAGGAGACATTGACGAGGTAATATTCCTCATCACCTTGCTATCGATATCCGTAGTTACTTTAAAAGGAACGGAAGTTTTATCCCATTCCAATACGATATTGGCCGAGTTAGGAGTTACATCAGCCATGGTAATGGTAAATGTTTCCATCTTATTCATGGTTGCATTGGCCTTCACCTGTACATGCAATACTTCCTTATCCGTTTTGTAGTCGGCTACGTTACCACCCAGGGTCAGATCGGTGGTGAACATAATATCCCATTTATCCTTGTTTGGAATGGTATACAAACCATAGGTACCCGGTGCGAGTGTTTTATCTTCGATCTTCACGGTATCTGTGAATGTTACTTTGGTGGTGGCATTAGCACCCGTGCGCCATATCTTTCCGAAAGGAACTACATCACCAAAAATAGCGCGGCCTTTCATTCCCGGACGGGAGTATTCAATAGTGATTTCACCCAATCCGAAATTTTGTTTTACCGTAGCTCCGGGGCTTGGAGCTGGAACTTTAAGCTGCTGGGCTATGGCCTGTGGTCCAACCAACGATGTGATTGCAAATCCAATGGATAAAAATATAAGTTGACTCTTTTTCATGTTTTGGTTTTTAAAATGAAACCAAAACTACTGCTTTTAGGGATAATAAGTGATGGGCTGGATAAAATAAACTAGCAGGCAGGCCTAATGCGAAGGATTTATCTGAATAGAGGTGGTAAGACAGAAGAGATTCTGACTCTTGTTTTTTTCGGCCAGTTCAAACGTATAGGAAAAGCCATTCTTCATTTTTACAGTAATAAGACCAATGCCCCCACCAACGTTTTCAATATTGTCACTGCCAATGGTGCTTTGAAACAGGGCCCGAAGAGCATCTTCATCACCTTCGTTTACTGTTTTGATACGGGACAGCAGGGCAGCCGTATCGGCTTTATACACGGTATTGGAAATACACACCTCGATAAGGGCTTTATTAACCACTTCCAGACTCACCAGAATGGGCTCATCGGGCAGGTTTTTACTTTTATAGTATTCGTGAGGATTGGTCAGCAGCTCTTCAAAAATATAGGAACACCGCTTTTGACGGCCTGTATCGCTTACATAGGTATCTACCTTTTCACGAAGCAGGGCTACCAGCTTTTTCTTTATTTCAAAAGTAATGGGCCCGGCATAATCCAGTATGAGCTCTTTATGAAATATACCTGTCATCAGTCCGGTGCGGTTATTTGTAACCGGGTCTAAGGTAAGAAATTATCAGTAGACGCTTAAAATACTATCTTTGAAATCCAGCATAAAAAAAGATATGTCAGACCATCTTTTCCGGCTCATCAAATCACTGAGCAAAAACGAGAAAGTGTACATCAAGCGAAATGCTTCCTTTCACATGCTGAAAGGGCAGAAGAACAATTATATCCGTCTCTTTGATGCCCTGGACAGGATGAAGGAATATGACGAATCGCAGCTGATGAAAAAATTCAGCGGCGAACAGTTTGTACGAACTTTACCTGCTGCCCGCAACTATCTTTTTCATGTTATCCTACGTAACCTGGAGTCGTACAACAGCAGCGTAAGAAGTGAAATAAGGGGTTGTCTGAATCAGGTAGAGATCCTGTTTGAGAAAGGACTTACCGATCCCTGTTTGAAGATTATAGCCCGGGCAGAAACACTGGCTCTTAAATATGAATTGACCGAAGAATATTATAGTATCTGGGCCTGGAAAATGAATCTGAACGGCCGCGAGTCGAATGCCGGAAAACAATTGCTCGAAAGCGGAAAGATGTATGCTTTTGTCAAGGATAATCTGACCGAGCTGAACCAGGCCGCCCTGGATGAGTATGAGATGAAACTGATCACACACCGCTGTGCCCAGCTGGGTCTTGCCCGTAACGAAGCCGATATCCTGGATCTGGAAAATATGCGGGCCGATATTGAAGGCCAGTGGAAAAAAGGGGAGCATTCTTTTTCTTCCACCTTTATGCATTATCACAAGCTTACCACCTTGTATCAGGCGCTTAACAAACCCATGAAAGAGCTTCTTTTCCGCCGGAAAAAACTGGAGCTGATGAGTTTGAATATGCATATGATTGACATCCCTCCTTTCCTGTATCTCTTTCCGGGCGAAATGGAAAAAACATTTCAGCTGGAACTGACATTGGGATATTATGATCAGCTGCTCGAAAATTTTGACCGCCTGTATAAACAATGTCAGAAAAGCCGATCGCACCGTAAGCTGCTCCAGGTTTATCTGTACCAGCTTCGTTTCAGCGCATGTCTTCAAACCGGTTTGTTTGATGCCGCTTGGGAGCATTCCAAAAAAGCACTCAATACCCTTGCCGCACTCGATCTTACGCAGGCACTGGAAGCCAGAAGAACACGGCTGCAACTGGACTGCGCCATCATTCATCTTTTCCAGCAAAATCATAAAGCCGCTCTTCGTACGCTTGACGATCTGATGAGCAGCGACTCCATCCAGGCTCAGACCGATATCTACTATTTTGCCCAGATATTGCAGCTGCTGGTATTTTTCGAAAAAGGAGATGTGGAATTGTTACTTTACAAAACCCGCTCTGCATACCGGACCCTTTACCGCAACAAAAAATTATACAAAGCCGAAAAGCTGCTTCTTGATTTTTTACGCAAGGAGAATGAAGCCGGATGGGATAAGAAAACAGAACCGCAATTATTCGGTCAGTTGAAAGAAAAACTCCTCGAGCTTTTCCGGAACCATCCAGAAGAAAAGAAATTCCTGAACTATTTCGACCTGCTGAGCTGGGTGGACAGCAAGATTGAAAAACGGCCTGTCTCCGAAATAATCCAGCGTAATCACAAACGCCTCTTTGAATCAAGCGGAGGGAAATCCCTGCTCCAGCATTTGTCGCGTCAGGATTAAATTGACAGATTTTTTTTAATTTTAAGGTATGAAAATCATCTCCGGTATTCTGTTTCTTGCATCCGCTGTGTTGTTTCAAACGGGCGATGCCGCCTTGTTCGGCACCTATGTGTTTAACCCGACCCGAAAAATAGAGCTGAAAAAAGATCACACCTTTGTAGAAAGCAACGGAGATGACTGGAGAAACGGAATGTGGAAACTAAGCCACGATACCCTGGTATTACAGGACGGAATGATACACAATACACATCCCCGTCAGGCTCCACCTGTTTATGCTTCTTTTTTTCTGCTCAAACAAGGGATGATTATCAATGGAGTAGATTATTACAAGAAGCTTACGAAAAAGTAAGCTATGACACTGTTCCACTATGGCATTGTTTTATCCTCCCCCTGCCCCCTCCAGAGGGACGGCAAAAGTCCGGTGGACTTTTGAGCGGGTTCGTGTGAAAGCATATCCCCCTCTGGAGGGGGCAGGGGGAGGACATGAGCCTATTCTCCATGTACACAAACCCTATCTCCTCGTCCACCTATACTACCTCCTCCTTTACAAATTGTATCTCCTCCTTCACCGATTGGTACTAAACCTTCCCCTTTACCTCCTCCTCCTTCACAAATCCTATCTCCAACTACACCGATCCGTCCTAAACCTTCACCTGTACCACCTTCCTGGTCACAAATCCTGACAATTCCTTTACCGATACCATCTCCAACTTCACGAATTGTATCTCATCCTTTAGCCATACACTCTTTTCCTTTAGCTGGAGAGTCTCCTCCTTTAGCTATAGCATCTGTTCGTGAGAGCCTACATGCTCTATTCGTGAATTTAGATGCTATTTTCGGACAGATTGACAGTATTCGTGAACCTTTAGATACAATCGGCGAAGGAAATGTTCGTCTTCTTTTACCTCGAGATACTCTTGGTGTACCGAAAGAACAAATTCCTGAATAAATTGTCAGAATTTGTGACAAAAAAGACACATTCTCTTCACGGGGAGATACAATCGATAAAGGAAAAGACACTCTACCTAAAGGAAAATAGTCTTTTCCTTTAGGTGGAGTGTGTCCTACTATAGATACACCACCTGTTTTGAAGTTTCGGAATAATATTTGGCGACAAATTGTCACGATTACCGGTGGCTGAGCGGAAGAGTACTCCCGGAATCCACTTTGCCCTCCGGCAAAAGGAAATAGATTTTCCTTACTTTTAGTCTTAAAATCCTCTATATGAAGTATCTGTTCAGAAACTGGTTCATCGGAATCTGTTATTGTTTCCCTTTGCTGGTTTCTGCTCAAAGTAATGTAGTGGATTCTCTTCTTCAGCATCTCAGTAAAAAAATAAAAGATAGCGTACAGGTCAACCTCCGGGTACGGATTTCCGATGCACTTCGCAAAGCCGGCAAACCTGCCAATGCAATGGCTTTTGGACGGGAGGCTCAGGCCCTTGCCGAAGAGATTCACGACGAGCATGGCATTGCCAATGCCATCCTGTGTCTGGCCAAATGTGAAGACGGACAAAGTAATCTCGATACGGCTATCGCGCTTTACAACCGGTGTCTGGAACAATTCAAACAACAAAAAGATCTTACCGGCCAGGGGAATGCCGAGCTGGGACTGGGCAATGCCTGGGATGCCAAAGGCAATGAGGAAAAAGCACTGGAGCATTATATCCGCTCGCTTCATGCCCGGGAAAGTACTGCCGACAGTGCCGGTATTGCCGGAGCCCTGGTAGGCATTGCCAATGTATATGTTACCACCCGTCAGCTTAATAACAGCCTTGCTAATTATCTGAAAGCCTATGGCATGTATAAACGGCAGGGCAATAAAACGATGGTATCATGGATCCTGAACAATATAGGTACCGCATATTATGATTCGGGCGACAATACCCATGCCATTGAATATTTCAAAGAATCGGTAACAATGAAAAAGGAGCTGGGCGATTCCATGGGCCTGTCCACCACTTATAACAACCTCATCAATATTTTCAGCGAACAGAAAGATCCGGTAGAAGCCTGTCACTATGCACAGCTGGCCTATAATATCCGGAAAGGAGGAGAAGATGTACTGGCTTTTGCATTCTCGTCCAACAATTTGGGAATGGCTTTATTGGCGCTGAATGATTACCGCAAGGCTGCCATCTGTTTTGATGATGCCTTACAAATAGGTCTCAAACAAAAAGCATATACCATCCTGGCTACCTCCTACCAGGGACTGGCCAGGGTGCATTCGGCTATGGGCGAATGGAAAGAAGCGTATCTTCAACAGGATCTGGCAGCAGCGGCCAATGATTCTGCTTTTAATATCGAAAACAGAAAACAGATCAATGAACTGAGCGCCCGGTTTGAAAATGCAAAAAAAGATAAAGCCATCATCGAAAAAGATGCGCGGATAAAAGCCGAAATGGCTGAATCGAGACAAAGCTCGCTCGAACGCAATATTGTATTGGTGGCTCTGCTGGGCGCTATGGCACTGGCATTCTTTATCTACCGCAGCTACCGGCAGAAACAAAAAGCCCATGCCGAAATATCCCGTCAGAAAATTATCATTGAGATGAAGAACAAGGAGACGATGGACTCCATACACTATGCAAAACGAATTCAGAAAGCGCTTTTTGCAGGTGAACAGCTGTTGAAGGAAAAACTAAACGAACATTTTATTCTTTATAAACCTAAAGATATCGTAAGCGGAGATTTTTACTGGGCCTATGGAAGTCGCGATCGTTTCCTGATTTGTATGGCCGACTGCACCGGACATGGTGTGCCCGGAGCCTTTATGAGTCTGCTCAACATCTCCTTTTTAAATGAAGTAACCATCGAAAAACAGATTACCCGTCCCGATCTGGTGCTGAACAGTATACGGAGTTCTATTATCCATGCCCTCCATACCGATGAAAATGGTGGGGCACAGGATGGAATGGATGCCGTATTTTGCTCTTTTGATTTCAATGCCGGTAAGCTGGAATATGCCGCTGCCAATACCAACTTCTACCTGATCCGGGAGGGAGTGCTGCACACTTCATTAACCGACAAAATGCCTGTGGGCAAATCGCCCCGCGATCATATTCCATTTTTGCTCCAGGTGATGGAATTAAAAAAAGGAGATCTGATCTATCTGCTTACCGATGGATATGCAGACCAGTTTGGAGGCGCGAAGGGCAAAAAAATTATGTACAAGCAACTGGAAGATGTGCTTTTGAAAAATGTTCATCACCCGCTTGCCGAGCAAAAACAAATTCTGGAAAATCATTTTGAAACATGGAGAGGGAATCTGGAACAGGTGGATGATGTTACCATCATAGGCATTCGTATCTGACCTGTCATTAACCTTACCCTATCGGCTTCACCGGACTTCCCGTCCAGATTGTACCATCAGGGAGATGCTCCCCTTTCATCACCAGCGACAGGGCTTCAATCTCCACATCCTCCCCTACTTCGGTATCATACAATACAATGGCTTTGGAGCCAATGCTGCTTCGGGCTCCTATTTTAACGGGGCCTATTTTCATGACGCGGTCTTCAAACAAATGACTCTGAGGTCCGCTGTCTTCATTCAGCGCAGCATCATCACCAATGGTGATCATATCATACTCTGTAACATCGGTGGTATTCATATACACCCTTCGTCCTATTTTCACGCCCATCAGTTTAAGCAGATTGGGCAACCAGGCAGTGCCTTTCAGAAACTGCAACAGAAAAGGAACAGCCAGCGCTTCGTAAATAACGGTGATGGCTTCGCTCTTCCATACTCCCATGGTCCAGATAGGCATTTGTTTGCTTTTGTATTTACCTACAAACAACCATTTGAGCAGTACGGTAATCAGAAAAGCAGGTAAGCCTATAAAGCCCAGGTAATAAAGCGGAAACACCAGCACGAATTTCCACCAGGGTTCATCGGCCAGCAGGTCATGGCCGTAGGCTATAAGCAGAATACTGAGACAGATAATGGCTGTTTCCGGAATCATGATACGGAACAATTCTACCACTGCCCTGCAAAAATATCGTATGCGGGATGGACGTGCTGTAAGCCCCGGTTTAAAAGCTTTGCTTTCCTGACGTTTGGGAAGAGCGATAGCCGGCGATCCGAACCAGTCGGAAGGTTCATCTGGATTAATCTGCTCCGGGCGTGGCGGAGTGGAAAGCACTCCGATAAGGATATTGCCGGGCAATTTATATCCCTGAGGAATAAGAGCGCTGTTACCTACAAAACTATTGCTGCCAATCACCGTTTCATCCAGCACCAATTGCTTGCCACGTACATCGGCCTCACCCAGTAATACCGCATCGGCAATAAATGCTCCGTCACCTATCGTCAGCAAGGGATGTGTAACATTGGCAGCGGTACTGATTTCGGATTCCTTACCCACTTTAGCTCCCAGTCCCCTGAAAAAAGAAGATACATAAACAGTAGCATACAAAGGATGAAGCACAATAAGTGATAAGGACATGAGCTGATCGGAAAGCCATTTACGTACATACACCGCACTATGCACCGGATACTTTCCGGGTTTAATATCCTTCATCAACAGACGGGTGAATACAATCGTCATCAGAATAAATAAAAACTGATACCCCAAGGTAAGCAGCGGAATATAGATCAGATAGCTGAAATCATAGTCGGCTGCGGAGCTATCCAGCTCATTGATCACATACATCACAGGAAACAAGGGCAGCAATACGGCAAAAGGAAATATCACCAGGAGGAAAAAATAGAGAATGGAATAGCTCCTTAGTTTCGCATCCGAAACAGGCAATGGCTGCTGAAGGGCTTCCGGCGCACGGGTTTCTATTTTCTGAGCCGGACTTCCGTTCCAGACTTCCCGTTCCCTGATCACTTTTCCTTCCTGCAAATGACTTTGATCCTGCAGTTCGCCCCAATCTTCAATGGTGGCACCACCTGCCACCACCGAATTGGTTCCGAGGTATACATGATTACCGATCACAATACGGCGTATCCGCATCATGCCGCCTGACACTGTCATGTTATTTAACAGTACTTCCGAGCTGATGCTTACATCTTCACCTATCGTTACCAGATCTTCGGCTCCTATTTTAAAAGCGCTTAATTGTGCATCTTTCGCCACTTTCACACCCAACATACGTAGATAAGCCGCATATACCGGAGTGCCATTCAAAAACTGAATAGGCACCAGATCCTGAATTGTCTTCACCAGCCATACCCGAAAATAATACATTCCCCAGAGCGGATAATCTCCTTCTTTAAACTTGCCAATAAACAACCATTTACTCAGGATACCGATAAAGGTGAATACGGGAGGGATAAAAACAAAAAGGACAAATGCTGCCAGAATACCATACGCATGACTGTCTGTACGCTGCAGTGTATAGTAATAACCCAGGTAAGGGAAATACACCTGGCCTCCGAACAAACCGAAAATAATAAGCAATGAAAACGACTGTGCCACCCAGCACAGAAAAAACCGGACGGACGAAACAGGCTGAAATATTTTTTTCTCTTTTTTCTTTTCTTTTCCTTCAGCTTGCTCCCAATGGGTTATAAGCGCTTTAACAGGACGATGCTGATACACATCACGCAGGGAAGCATGCGGTATCCCAGCTTCCTTCCGGAGTTTGGAAACAAAAGAGGCGGCCAGGAGCGAATGTCCTCCGAGGTCGGTAAAGAAATCCATTTCGGGATTGATGGGCCTGTTTGGAAATACTTTCCGCAATACAGCCAACACCCTGTCTTCTGCCGGGCCAAAAGGATTGATAGGATCATCTGCTGAAGCAGCTTCTGTTGCTGCCTGTAAAAAGGCTTCGGGAACAGGTAATACTTTACGGTTTATTTTTCCGCTTGGCAGTCTGGGCATTTCTGCCAGCAGGGTAATGATACCGGGAACCATGTATACCGGCAATACCTTTTGTAATTGCTCACGCAAGGAGGCTTCATTACATTGGGCGCTGGGCTCACACACCACAAAACCCACCAGCTCATCATAGCCATTCTGATCTTTCATCACCACTACAGCGGCAGCTTTTACACCGGTCTGCATGGCCAGCTGACTTTCAATCTCTCCAAGCTCTATACGATAGCCTCTTACTTTTACCTGATCGTCAAACCTTCCCTGAAATTCTACTTTCCCGGTGGTATGAATAACGGCTGCATCACCGGTACGGTATATTTTATTGCCGGGAAGAAGAGCCAGCTTCTCCGGTTTAGTAACAAACTTTTTAGCTGTCAGCTCAGGCAGTTTCATATATCCTTCGCCAACACAGGGGCCGCTGATAATAAGTTCTCCGCTTTCTCCCATGGGAAGAAGATTCAGATCATCATCTACAACAGCCAGATTATAATTCGGCAGGGGATCGCCGATTGTAATTTCATCACCCGGTTTCAGGGCAATCATGGTAGAAGTAACCGTAGTCTCCGTAGGGCCATAACTGTTGAAAAACCGTATCCCAGGTTTGCTCCATCGGTTCAGTACCGGTTTGGTACACGCTTCTCCTCCTGCATTCACCAAACGAAGCGATGGAATATCATCATCCATCACCCCGAGCAGACTTGGAACAGCATGTAAAACGGTAATCCCGTTTTTCTTCAAAAACTCCGGCAGCTCATCCATCGCTTTGGCGGTGGTAGCATCAGCCACAAAAAGAGTAGCTCCTGCAAAATAACCGATCCAGGTTTCTTCGCACCACATATCAAATGAAATGGAGAAACCCTGGTATACTTTATCATCCGCACGTATCTCCAGTATCGTTTGTTCCGCTCTTACCAAATGACAAATCTGAGCCTGACTGATAGGGATCCCCTTGGGCTTACCTGTACTGCCTGATGTGTAGAGAATATAAGCCATATCCGCGGGATCGCGGTCGACCTTCAAGGTGATAACCGCATCCTTTGCAGGCTGGGCAATCACCGGTATGGATGCAATGGAAAAAGATAATTTTTTATCGGTAATACAAGCTAACGCTCCACATTCGGTAAGGACGGTATGGACTCTTTCTTCGGGCATTTCACTGTCCAGTGGCACATAGGTAGCTCCTGCTTTCACTATACCCAGCACAGCAACATGCAATTCAATTCCTCTTGGCCACCAAACTCCGATACAGGTGCCTCGGCCAAAACCTTGCTTCAGCAGTTCGCTGGCAAAGGCATCACTCCATCTATCTAGCTGGCTATAGGTTACTTGTTTAGCTCCGCTAACCAATGCCGGTTTATCTGCCTGAGCTTGGGCGGAGGCTTTAAACAAGTCAGCAAGTGTCTCATGTACAATGAGTTCAGGCCTGTTTGCGCCAAGTAAAATACTAGGTGGATTCATAAATGGGGTATCAGACCTTCCGGGGAGGCTGCTAAGCTGTATTCTACCCGCAATGTAAGACTTATCTGCTAAAGAACATGTTTGTTTTTTTACAATAATTTACCCATTTGAAGTTGATCGCTTTCTTTTGTTTGTCCAGAAACAAGGAACACTAAAATTAAAATCACAACAATCTGAGTTTCCCTTAACTTCGCTTATGCAAAGTGAGATCCTCGTCTATTATGCGTTGGAAAAAAAAATATGGACCCGGGAAGACTATGCTACATCACTTGCTCTCCTCCCTCCTGCTTTGACGGAACGTATAACAGCATACCAGGATGAGCGCGATAAACAAAACAGACTTTGCAGCAAACTCATGATACAGGATATGCTTTCCGAATTTCCTACCGGAATGAATCTTTCTTTGAACAACCTTCACTATACCCACAGCGGAAGGCCAAAACTTTCTTCTGATCTGGATATCAATATTTCTCACAGCGGTAATCTGGTTGTGTGTGTCGCAGCTCTTCATAAAAAAGTGGGGATCGATACGGAAGAAATAAAATCCTGCGCCTGGAAAGATTATGAAACCTATTTCCCACACGAGGAATGGGATCAGCTGCTTCGCTCCTCTTCTCCCTATTCTGATTTCTATACACTTTGGACCCGAAAGGAAGCTCTGCTAAAAGCAACAGGCCAGGGTGTTTTCACCGACTTCTCTGCTTCCGGAAATCTGTCTGCAAAAAACAGAAACGCAAAGGAAGAATACTTTATTCAGAAACTGGAGATAGATCCTGCTTACGTTACACATCTGGCGGCTTCTTTCCCTGCTGCACCTGTTCGTCTCAAACACTGGAAACTCAGCTTTGCAACCATTGGCTGATTCTTCCGCCTAAAAGATTCACATTACTTATTGTGCAACAGCATGGTGTATCCGGTAAGGGTATACTTCTTTCCATCTCCTCCTGTTGCCGTAAGAATATAATAATACGTTCCATCGCTCGCCATATTTCCAGCTACTGTGTGCCCATCCCACGATTCTCCAGGGCTGGTGAGGTGAGCCAGTTCAACACCCCAACGGTCAAATATCTTCACATCAAAATCCTGTAGGTTCTGATAGGAAACCTGCCAGGTATCATTCACCCCGTCACCATTCGGTGTAAAAATATTCGGCACTACAATCCAGGAAGCTTGATCATGGATCACAACAAGGGTTGTGCTTGAACTACGGCAACCCAGCGAGTCTGTTACTGTTTCAGTAACGGTATAGGTACCTGATGATGGAAATATATATTCCGGATTTTGTCCTGTAGCCGTCGATCCATTACCGAAATTCCACGACCAGGAAACAGGGGTTCCTGTGCTATGATCAGCAAAATTAACGGGCAGCGGGGCAGAGCCTGTATCCGGACCGGAAGAAAAATTGCAGGTAATGGTATTTACATTCAGATTAAAAGAAGAAGAAGTGGTTCCGCAGCTGTTGCTTACCATAACGGTATATGTTCCACCATTGCGAATATAAATGGAAGGTGTAGTAGCTCCAGTTGGATTCCACAGATATGTATTTCCGCCTGCAGCAGTTATCAATGCCGAATCACCTGCACAGATAATTTTGTTTCCACTGATGACAGGAACCGGCAAAGCATCAACCGTGATGGCGATTTGTGCTGTTGCCACCCCGCAACTATTTTTTGCTGCTACGGAATAAGCACCTCCTTTTGTAACATTGATAACAGCCGTTGTATCACCGTTGTTCCAGAGATAGGATGTGCCTCCTGCTGCGATAAGCTTTACACTATCACCGCTACAGAAGGTGGTAGGACCGCCGGAAGTAACAAGCGCCAATGGCGGTTGTCCAATATTCAAAAGCGTATCCTGCAAAAAGCCTGAACAGCCATTGGCATCGGTGATATAACAGGAATAAATTCCTCCGCTCAGATTAATGGCAGATGCGGATATTGATCCGGAGGGCGACCAGGAGTATGTATAAGGAGCATTTCCACCGGAAGGGGAAACGGATAGCCAGCCATTGTTAAGTCCGCAACTGGCGGGCATGGAAGAGTTGCTTGCGACAACAGGCAACGGCTGACCAAGCACAATGACGGCCTGTGTGCTGCACCCATTGCTATCAGAAACAGTACAGGTATAAGTACCCGCTCCCAATCCACCGGCATGTGGCGTACCCTGCCCATTCGTAGGCATTGGGTTCCAGAGATACGTATAACCGGGTGTGCCTCCTCCTGGCATCACATCAGCGGTACCGTCATTAGCTCCATTACATCTCGGAGTTGTTTTATTAAATGTGTTTGTTAATACAGGTGGTTCGGTAATTAGTACCAGATCGGATACCGTACATCCATTCGTATCCGAAACAGCACACATATAGGTGCCGGATGAAAGACCGGTTACCGAAGCTGTTCCCTGCCCTGCTCCCGGGGCCGGACTCCACGAGAAAGAATATCCGGGTGTGCCTCCAGAACCTGTGACAGTTGCAGACCCATTATTTCCTCCTTTACAGCTTACATTTTGTGTTGCTGAAATAGAGGAGACGAGTGCTGCCGGTTGGCTGATGATAACGGCTTTAGTGGCAACACATCCGTTTGTATCCTTGATCGTGCAGGTGAAGGTACCTATACCAAGGCCAGAGACACTATCTGTTCCCTGCCCCAGGCCAGGCGCAGGACTCCAGGAATAAACATAACCCGGTGTGCCACCCGTAACTTTTGCAGTGGCCGTTCCATTCATACCTCCATTGCAGGTAGTATTTGTTTGAGAAGCGGCTACTGACAAAGAGGAAGGCTGAGACAGATTAACAGCTTGTGTCCCTGTGCATCCGCTAGCATCTGTTATTGTACAGGTATAAACAGTACCGGCGCATAAAGATGTGGCAACAGAAGCATTTCCTTTACCCGATGTCCAGCTGTATATATAAGGAGCAGTACCTCCAACCGGGGCGGCAGTTGCACTTCCATTACAAGATCCGTTACAAGACGGGCCACTGGATGAAGAAAGAGCCGTAGGCAATACCGTATTACTATTGATCGTCACCGTATCATAAGCTGTAGCGCATGAACTGGCGGTGCCTATCTGAACGGTATAAATACCAGGGGCCAGGCCTGTAGCGGTTTGCGATGTCTGACCACCGGGGCTCCAGCGATAAGTATAAGGTCCGCTGCAAAAAGTGGCAGTGGCGGTGGCAGAGCCTTTGGCTCCTGTACAACTGGCATCAACATGTGTAATGCTTACAGCCGTACCGCAATTCTGAGCTGGAAACTGGGCTACAAATCCCGGAGATCCTCCCCCTGCAGGAGCACCACAGCAAGACAGGAGTCCGTTATCAACTGTTACATCGGCTACAATACCTGGCAATCCGCTATAGGTAAAAACCAGATTAAGATTAGCATCATAACAATACACATGATTGGCGGAACCTACATACACGTATCCGCAGGAAAGATCGACGGCTAGTCCCGAGTTGATATTGCTTCCGGAATTGGTACCCCCCGGAACAGTAATGCGACGAATAAGTGATCCATTGGTAAGACTTCGCTGATCAAGCGAAAGACCATCGGTGGTATAGAGATAGGCACATCCCGCAGCAATGCCGTTGATGGGAACAGCGCTTGCATTCATCTTCAATGAAAAATCAGTAAAGTTATATCCCGGATCGGCCGACCAGTTATAGCTGATGGAAGAACCGGTATAACTGAAACAGGCAACAGCATTTTTACCATTACTGCCTACAGCTGCCAATGCATAAAAAAGATTGTTCGGTGCTACTGTTCCTGCAATAAGTTCTCCAACAGCCGGTGTTGTATTAAGTGCGCCTATCGTACCATTGGCCGGATTCATTACAGCCGCCTGCATCTTACCCACAGCAAACGCTCCGGCTTGTATCAGCGTGCTGTAATTACAGGAATAGGCAAGCACCCAGGTTTCGAAAACATCGGTGTTATTATAAGTATCATAGAAATAATTTCTCGCCCCTGCTGTATTCAAACTTACCATCGCATACTGCTTCCCGTTTGAATTTGAAAACATATATGGCGATGCCACATAGGTATTACCTGCTGGATCAACAGCCAGATCTGAGATGTCGGTACCGGAATATTCATTGAAAGTATAGGACCATTTCAACAAACCTGCAGGGTCATATTTCTGCACATACATTTTATGGTTGAAATCCATACCCAGGATATAGGTATTGTTATCCCCATCCATTCCAATATCAGTAGGATTAAAATCATTGCTTCCCGGAGGGGTGGTAGGATTTACGGTCCAGGGATCAATCAGAACTCCATGATCTTCTCCTGTGCGTTCTACATGAAAACGAACCGAGCCCGGGGCCGACAGTTCGTAAGAAGATGCAATGGGTTGCCCATCCATACGAAAGCTGGAAGGTGCATGATCCAGAATATCTCCCATCGCTGTTTCGATATGCAGATTTCCGGATGCATCCAGTTTCAACCCTTCTTGTCCGCTGTAATGCATGCAAAAAGCAGAGATCACAGCTCCCGGCTTTACAATTAAAACATATTTTATTCCCTGTTCAGGATGAAATGTATACTCCACATCTATTCCCGGATAGAGGTCTTTGTACCGAAGTTTCTTAAACCCTCTGATATGATTAACAGCCTGATGAACATCCATGGCATGGCTGCTGCAAAAATAAAAGGGTGTTTCCTCCAAAGCTTCTATCTCCGGATGAGGATTGGCCCCTTCCCAATTCATCATCGTGTTATGATAAACAATATGTATTTCGCGTTCTTCTTCCTCTTTCCGCTTCTTACCCTTTCTTTCTTTTCCTTCCTCTTCCCTGATTAATTCAGTCGAAGACCAGATCAACCCTTTTTCGGTAAACAATACCAGAGTCCCTCCCGAGTTACAGCCATATTTTATATCCCAGTTATTTACCGGGTTTTTATATTGTCCAAGATTTTCCTGAAAAGCCTGTATATGTCCGGGCATATAGGCATCCACGGAATGCCATCCTGCGGATTTGCTCTTTTCATGTACAGTGCCTTTGAAACTCACCTGCCCGGTAGCATGAAAATAACCGAACAGAAATAACAACAAGGGCATCCTTTTACAACAAACAGTGAAAAAAGATGAACGGGATGTGTACGAGAGGTCCATATTTTCCGGTATTAGGTTATTGAATATGTTGTTGCAGTTGCTGATCTGCTTTTGGAGGAGATCAGATTCTTATCAATAAAAAAATTGTTTGCAGGATTAATACTCTAAAACTATTACAGCACAGTAAAAATTTCCAACCGAATTCGATGGGATTCTATGGAGGCGAATCTTATCATGTTTGGAGAACACGAATCGTTACCAACTAATAACCAGCCGATTACAACTTTACAAATTGGCGAGAGATTCTGTTTCCAGGCTCTTTTAAAACCTTAAAACAAGCCATTCCTTATCACCAGTCTTACGGGCTGGTTTCTCCGGCGAAACCAGCCCGTACTTTCCTTCCAAATATTTCCTATATTGCCCTGATTTTCAACATAACAAACCTTCATATGAAAAAGATTTATACCTTTTTATTGGTAGCTGCAATCGGGTTTTTAGCTCTTGCTCCTACCATGGCCAGCGCACAGTGCTCTGTCACCATTTCATCCACAAATGTTACCTGCTTTGGATTGTGCAACGGACGTGCTATTGCTAACCCAACAGGTGGTGTGGCACCTTACACATACTCCTGGTCACCTTCCGGAGGAACTTCGGATACCGCCAAACTCCTTTGTGCAGGAACCTATACCGTTAATGTAACTGATGCAGCTACCTGTTCAACTTCTACAGTAGTAACCATTACGCAACCTACGGCATTGAGCCTTACGATGGGTCCTAACTCCAGCACGTGTTCCTGTACGGGATCATTGATGGGTGCTGCTAACGGTGGAACTCCATTGTACTCCTACAGCTGGACACCTAGCGGTGGTATCGGCCCCGGCGCCAGCAACCTCTGCCCGGGTACTTACACCCTTACTGTTACAGATGGAAACGCATGTATGAGTTCAACAACCGGCGTGGTGACAACTTCTGCACCACCTGCTGTTGCTATCGTAACCCAAACCAATGTTAACTGCGGTGGTAACTGTAATGGAAAAGTTACTGTCAGTACTTCCGGAGGAACATCTCCGTATACCTATTCCTGGACCGGTAGCAGCAATACGAGCACTACTGATTCCAGCATGTGTGCCGGAACCTATACCGTTACTGCTAAAGATGTGAATGGCTGTACGGGGACCAACACGATTACTATTACCCAACCTCCTGTATTAGTAGGCGGTATCACGAGTCAGGTAAACAACTTATGCGGAGGACAGTGTCGTGGTAAAGCGTATACCACCACTAGTGGAGGAACAGCGCCTTATACTTATTCCTGGAGTACTAGTCGTACTACAAGAGATTCGGCCACTCGCCTTTGTACAGGCAGCGTTGCAGTTACCATTACAGATGCAAACGGCTGTTCCAAAACAGATTCGGTATCTATCACCGGGCCTGCGCAACCATTAACAGCAGCAACCACCCAGACAAATGCTAAATGTCATGGAGGCACCGGAATGGCTACTGCTACCGCAAGCGGAGGAACCGCGCCTTATACCTATTCCTGGGTTCCGAATCCTTTGTATTTTGCATTGGCAGCCGGACCAGAAATATGTAACATAACCGATTCTAACGGATGTACTACAACTAAATTTTTCAATATTACCCAGCCGTCTGCTATTGTTCCAACTGTTTTGGTAACGCCTGCCAGCAGTTCCACAGCATCCGATGGAAAAGATTCGGTATCTGTTACCGGCGGTACCGGCGGCACCTACACCTACTCCTGGAGTCCTAACAACTGCAATACTCCAAGTTGCAGCGGTCTTACAGCCGGTTATTACACGGTTTGTGTAACCGATTCCAACAATTGCAAAGTGTGTGTTACTGATACCCTCGGTGTTACCGGCATTGTTGAAATGGAAGCTCCCGCTATGTTTATCTTCCCAAATCCGGCAGGTGATTTTATCAATATTCAGATTCCGGCTCAGTATAATATTCAGAGCCTTGAATTGTTTAATGGTATGGGGGAACTGCTTTTTGAAAGAAAGGATTTTAAAGCCAACCTGCTGGATCTTTCGGGCCTGGCCCCTGGCACTTATCTGCTACGTCTGAATTTCCCGGGTGGAAGCATGCATAAATTCTTTATAAAGGAATAAAACTAACTCTTTTCTAATCTCACCCCCCTCCCTAGTTTAAGGAAGGGGGTTTTGCATTCTTCAATTATTGTTACCTTTAAGGCCTTGAAAAAGATCATTTACATATTCCTGTTCAGTCTTGTGTGCTGCCCATGGATGAAAGCCCAGGTTAACCTGGTACCCAATCCGGGTTTTGAAGATACCCTTATGTGCGATCACAGCACCAATCAATTTCAGGGTTATGTGGATAAGTGGTATGGTCTCAATGTGCAGTATTTCGAATACTATTGCGGAGGCGATTCCGGAGCCGTTGGCCTTCCTGTAAATGAATGGGGTATTCAGTGGCAACGTAATGGAGGCGCAGCTTATGCCGGCCTCGCTCCTATCTATCTCGACTCTTTTGCTTACACCAAAAATCTCCGTAACTATATCTATGTTCCGCTTACAGATACCCTGCAACATGGCAAACAATATTTTGTATCTTTCTATGTGAGTCTTTCCAACTATGTTATTTACGCCTGTAATGATTTTGGAGCCAAGTTTACCACCACACAGCCTATTCTGGATGGCACTCTGATGAGCTCTCCTCAGATTAAAAATGATCCTGTTCTCAATCCGCTTACGGATACACTCAACTGGATGGAGATAAAAGGCCGCTTTATAGCCGCCGGAGGAGAAAAATACCTGATACTTGGCAATTTTGTTTCTGACTCCCTTTCGCATATTCAGTATATGCATGAAGCGCCCAACCCTACAAGCTATGACTGGAGAGAGTCCTTTTATTATATAGACGATGTTTTCGTTGGGCTTGACACACTGGGAACAATGGGTATTACTCCGCTCCAGACTGTGCAGGCTACCGTAAAACTATACCCTAATCCCAATAACGGGACGATGCAGATCAGTTATGAATTAGGCACTCACCAGGAAGCGGTGTTCGAAATTTATGATGTTTGCGGCAAACTGTTGAGGACCTACGCCATGGATCCTGATCGTGACTTATTGGCGATCAGCGAGGCTGTCCTGAGTCAGGGGATCTATTTCTACAAAGTACGCGCTGCAGAAGCGGTTCTTAGCTCGGGCAAGTTTGTTATCCTGAAATAACATTACCTTTTTTCTGGAGGGAAGTGTCCGTATTTTTCTTTTAACATACCATACTTTTCACGATCCAGTTTTTTGAGGGCACTCTTAACCTGAGCAGGGTATTTTACTACCAGCTCCTTGGGTCGTATAGGGCGAGTAGCAAAGCCACCGCCGCAATTGGGACAAATATTTTCCAGCACCTCCTCCACACACGACCTGCAAAAAGTACATTCAAAACTGCATATACAGGCATCGGTAGCTTCAGGAGGCAACTCCTTGCCACAATTTTCGCAATCCGGTTTAAGAACAAGCATTTGTTGGGCGTTAAATTCTCGCCTAATATAGGAATCTGACAAGATGTATCGCTCACTCCTATTAACTATATTTGCAGGAGCCCCATGTATAAAGCTGTTATCATAGACGATATAGAACAAGCGCGTAAATCCCTTAAAAAGGACCTGCACGCATATTGTCCTGAAGTGGAGCTTATCGGAGAAGCCTCCGGAGTGGTGGAAGGAATAAAACTGATACGCAAGCTAAACCCGGATGTTGTTTTTCTGGATGTACAGATGCCAGATGGAAGCGGCTTTGACCTGCTCGATATCCTTCAGGAAATTCCGTTTCGGATAATTTTCACCACAGCATCAGATGCCCATGCCATCAAGGCATTTCGTTTTTCAGCACTCGATTATCTGCTCAAACCCATAGATCCTGATGAACTGAAAGTAGCTGTTAAAAAACTGGCGGCTCCTTCCGGACACTCGGCACAAAGCCTGAACATATTAAAGGAAAGTATCAGCGGAAGCTCTAAAAAACAGGAAAAGCTGGCTCTGCATTCACAGGATAAAATACATGTGGTAAACATATCCGATATACAACGTTGTGAATCGAATGTAAACTATACCGAGTTTCATTTTACCAATGGAAAAAAAATGCTGGTAACCCGTACCCTCAAAGATTTTGAAGATATACTTCAGGATCAGGGTTTTTACCGGGTTCATCATTCTCATCTTGTAAACACCCGTTATATCCGTGAATTTATTAAAACTGACGGAGGGTATCTGATTATGAATGATGGAACCAACATACCGGTTTCTTCCCGTAAACGTCCGGAAGTAATACGCATGCTGGAGAACCTTTAATTACATTATTTTTTCTACCTTTAAATAGAGCAGAAAACCTTTCCAACCATGCGTTATTTGATAACTTTCTTCTTTCTCTCTCTTTTCATCAGGCCTCTAACCGCTCAGGAACACAATCCTACAGTAGAGGAACAAGGACTTGTAAAATGGTATTCCTTTGCCGAAGCTCAGGAACTGAATAAAAAGCAACCCAAACCTTTTCTGGTGGACATTTATACTGATTGGTGCGGATGGTGCAAGCAGATGATGCGAACTACCTATAGCGATCCTAACCTTGCTACCTATATAAATACCTGGTTCTACCCCGTTAAATTTAATGCAGAAGGACAGGATACGATCATTTATATGGGAGAAAAATATTTCAATCCCTCCAAAGCTCCACGTTCTACGCATCAGCTGGCATTTAAATTCCTGGGCAATAAACTTACCTACCCTTCTACATTATTTATCGGCAACAATTTCCAGTTTCAGTTAAATACTTCCGGTTATCTGGACAATCGCCAGATAGAGCCTATTCTGGTGTATACTGTAGAAAACATTTTCAGGACTACCGCCTTTGAGGAATTCAAAACTCATTTTCAGAAAGCTTTTTATGATACCACAAAAAACAAGGAACCGGATATCAAATGGTATTCGCTAACCGAGGCACAAAAACTGAATGTCAAAGCTCCTCGTAAATTCATATTCGATATTTATACCAACTGGTGTAACGGATGCAAAGTCATGAATAAAACCACATTCAGCGATCCTCGTCTGAAAGAATATCTGAGTAAACATTACTACCTGATTGATCTCAATGCCGAAACAAAAGATACGCTACATTTTGGCGGCAAGACATACACCAACACGGGTACCAATGGGACACCATTTCACGATCTGGTTATGGAGCTGAGTCACCGCAACCTTTCTCTGCCCACGCTTATCATAACCGATGAGAGTATGACCATACTGGATACCTTGCCTTTTTATATCTCACCAGAAACGTTGGAACCGGTTCTTCTTTTTTACGGTGACAACGCATACAAAACCGAGAAGTGGCAAGACTATGTGAAGAAATTTTCGGAAAAGAAAAGATAAGCAGGCTTTGTACCTTAATCCACCTGTCTGAATTTCCCTTTGAACCGGAGATAACTAACCCCTTCCCAACGGATCAGTGCGGTTACTACTTTCAAAGCGGAGCCGGAAGGCAGGAAATCATAATCAATACACACTTCGGGGGTGAGGTAAGGATTGACAATGGCGAGGAAACGAATATTATCGCCTTCTTCCAGCTGAAGTTTTGCATCTTGAATATGCATCAGCACTTCCTTGATCATCTGAATAAGACATACGCCAGGCGCAATAGGCACATTGGGGAAATGTCCTTTATAGATAGGATGTTCAGGATTCAGACTGATCTTCACACTCATCTTCGTGGAAGAAATCTGGTCTGTTTCCAGAATCCGGTAGAAATCACCGAGTACCAGGCTATTTTTCATTATGAAGACAAAGGTAACCCTTCCGGGTAATTAACGTATAATCGTTAACAAGTTCTCCAGAGGTTGTTTTTTCTTCCATTCGTGAATCATTACCTTTATCTTTCATGATGCAAAAATCACCCGTGTACTTACTCATACTCATTGCCCTAAGCTGTTCCCTGGTGGTCAAAGGCCAGGAGACCGTTCAGCAAGGCAAAATAGAAATCCATACGGGTGATGAAGGTTGCCAGCATTTTATGCAGGACAACCGGATTTATGCCTATGGTCTTGACACCATGTCTCAGGTACGTTTTTGGGGAGCCATCATTAAGATGAGTCCCGATAGTGGCATCATGAATCTGGCATCCAACCGGATGATTCTTAAAAAAATGACGACGAAGGAATATAACCGGCTTACAGAGGTCCGTAAAGACTCACTTCGTACTGCCTTGCGTGCCACTTATATGATCCCCAGCTCAGAACCCATTTTTTTTAGTGCTGGGAAAAATGATTTTTACAATGTTAGCGGAGTCATGTCCAGCATTGATAAAGGAATTCGCATTTTTGAGAACGAAAATACAGACCCTTTTTATGCCCAGGCTATCCTATTGATTGAAAGCCCGGGTAAATGCGGACGCTCTTATTGCGGTGCCGTAGGATCTTTTCAGTTAATGAGGGCTGTGGCGAAAAACATGGGACTTCAGGTAAATAAATATGTGGATGAGCGACGCGATTTTGACCGTAGCGCCTGGGCTGCCGCCAAACTTATCCGGACCATTTGTATTCCTTATACCAATAAAATGCTGGATGATCGTGGTATTGCTTACGACCCGGCCGATCTCTGGTATCGCCTGCTGATACTCCATGTATACCATGCCGGCGCAGGAAACGTAGCACGTGCTCTGGATGTAATCAATACTTGTGACGGAAACATAGACCTGATCAAAAAACTATGGCAGACAAAGGCAGGTAATTTTGGTCTGGCTTCTCAGAATTATTCACAGGTAGCATTGGCCAACCTTATTGAGCTGGATAAAGTAATTAAAGAAACAGCTAAGGATATACGTTTTATAGATACCAGCAACAAAACAACAGGGGCATTGGATACGCCAAGAACAGGGGAAGGAAATTAATTGAGTATTACTCTTTCCTGAGCAATACAGTCATCTCACATTCTGCCACCAACTCACCTCCACACAGGGTTTTTGCCTTTACAAGCGTAATCTGCATCACTTCTTTAAGAGCCTGAAGCTCTGTGATAAGCTCTGATCCTACCGGAGGCTGGAAATAGATTTTTAGTTTGCTAAGACTTCCAAGAAAACCGATTGCCGGAGAGGCATCCAGTTTCTTAATCTCGTATTCCCGTTTTACATTGGCCGATTGAGCCATATTTTCAATAATACCAGGCTCGGTAAGCACTCCCTGATTTACAAATATATTATCAGGACGTACCGTAAGACCAGTCACGATTCCTTTTCCTTCACACTGATAAACACGATCAACCATGATCATGGGCGCCTGTTGCGGAAGATATTCCGTTATCTCAGACATGTTTACCAGCTCCTCTGTCAGTTGCTCCATTTTTTCTTTCTCAAAAAAGCCTTATGGGCTAATTTATCCGAACTGCAAATATAATGCTTTAATCCTAAGACTCATACATCATAATCAACCACCACCTTTTCAGTCAGGGGGTGGCTTTGACAGGTAAGGATGAAGCCTTCCTTCACTTCATGGTCGGTAAGGGCATAATTATTATCCATTCTAACCTTGCCTTCCAGTACTTTGGCCCTGCACGTACAGCATACCGCCCCTTTACAGGCATAAGGCACATCCACCCCTTCATCCAGGGCTTTATCCAGAATAACCTGTCCCTCACTCGATAAATCAAATTCTGTGCTCTGCCCGTCCATAATCACGGTTACACGGCTCATACTCCCCGCTCCCGCCTTGGCATTGCTTGCTTCAGCACTCTTAACGGCTTCCAGAACCGCAGTAAAATATTCTATGTGAACCTTCTTCTCCTCTGTTTTCAAGTCCTGCAGCACCTGTTTCACATTCTCCATCATTGGCCCCGGGCCACAGATAAAATACTCGTTATCCCCTTTGGAGTCGATGTGTTGCTGTATTAGTTGTCTTACTTTTTCCTTGCTTAATACTCCTTTGTACAGTTCCTCAGCAGCGCCCTGTTCCAGGATATGATGCACTTTAAAACGACCTGAATGGGCCGCTGCCAGCTCATCTATCCCTGTTTTAAAGATAGCCGAAGCCGCGTCCCTGTTGCCATAAAACAAACAAAGTGTGCTCTTGGGTTCTGCTTTCAGAATCGTTTTGATAATTGAATACATCGGGGTAATACCGCTACCTCCTGCAAAAAGAACATAATTCTTAGCGTTCTTATCGGACAAAGGAGCATGAAAATTACCCATCGGGGTCATTACCTCCACTTTATCACCCTTGTTAAGGCCTCCATTCAGAAAACCGGATCCTTTACCTTCCAGCACCTTTTTAACCGCTATCCTCAGCTCATTATCAGCCACCGGACTGCTACACAGTGAATAGGAGCGACGAATTTCCTCCCCTTTAACAGTTAGTTTAAGGGTCAGGTACTGACCTTGTATATACTTATATTCGTCTTTTAAAGAAGCAGGTATTTCAAACGCAATAGACACGCAATCAGGCGTTTCCCGCTTCACATCAGCAACTGTTAGGGTATGAAATCTGGCCATAGTGGATCAATAAGATGCAAAATTAAAATTTCTACAGTATTTCCGACCAGTTAAGCCGAAATTCCCAATTTGTTATATATTTGCCTTGTTACAGATAAAATGAAACAGACTAGCATCTATAGCACCTATTATTATCCACCGACTTTCATCGGAACAGGTGTTTATTGCTCTTTCTGCTAATCTATCTCAAAGACTTTAAATGATCCCGGTTCCGAAAGGACCGGGATTTTTTTTGCCCGGACCTACCCAAGCTCCTTTGATCCTTAAACTAAAACAAATAAAACCGATGAAACCCATGCAACAGGACTACAGCAAATACACCGATGAAGACCGCCTCGTTTGGAAAACGCTTTTCGACCGGCAGATGAAAAATCTTGAAACAATGGCTTCCAGACACTTTATCGATGCCTTACAAGAGGTGGAGTTTCGGCCCGATAAGATTCCCGACTTTAAAGAGCTGGATAAACTATTAGGTTCAAAAACAGGATGGGCCATGGAAGTGGTTCCTAATATTATTCCGCAAAAAGATTTTTTTCAGACCCTTGATCTTAAACATTTCCCTGCCACCACCTGGCTGCGCAGGATGGATCAGCTCGACTACCTGGAAGAACCGGATATGTTTCACGACGTATTCGGTCACGTACCCTTGCTAAGTAACAAAGCGTATACCGGCTTTTTTAAAGGCATGGCTGAGTTGGCGTTGAAACACCTCGATTCTCCCCTTGCCATTGAATTGCTTGGACGTATATACTGGTTTACGATTGAATTCGGGTTGATGAATGAAAACGGCCAAAAGAAAGTATATGGAGCTGGTATTATCTCTTCTGCAGGGGAAACCTTGTACTCCCTGAGCGACAAACCTGCCCATCTTCCTTTCGATGTCAGGTCTGTTATGCAGTCAACGTTCCGCACTGATGTATTTCAGGAAAAATACTTTGTGGTTGATTCATTTGAGGCTCTTTATGAGTCGCTTTCTGAAATAGAAAAAGTATTGGAAGAGGAGCTTGAATCAGCCCGCTTGCTGGACAAATCAGCCGCCCTGTAACAAACAACCCCTTCATGGATTCCTATTATACCTTGAAGGGGTTGTTATTACCTATATCTTATCCCTACAACATAAAGCTCATCCCAACCTTGATGGCCCACTTCTGAATGGGGGTATTGGGGTTGCGGGCCTTGTAATTGTCCATATACGCCTGGTCGGTATAGGTACAACGATATAAGAGATCAATCCTGAAAATGTCAAAGATATTGGTGATCCCGCCACCTGCTTCCACATAGGGCATCTTATTCAGCTCGCTAAAATTATTATTGATATTAAACTCCCTGTTATTATCACTCAATGATCCGTAAGCTATATTGCAGCTTACCACCTCCCTCAAATTAAGCCTGTTGATAAGCGGAATACGGTTAAACAACAACCCCATAAAGTAATGCTGCAAATGCAACTCCAGAAACTGATCGCTTACAAATTCATAATAGTTCATGGTATTGAAAGAGGTGGTAGCGAAGAAAGGTGTTTCATTGCCACGATGTATCTGTAACAAGGTATATGGAACCGAAGAGAAAACTTTGCCCAATTGTATATTATACGTAGACATGCCCAGGATACCCCACTTTATTTTCTGAGTGGCTCCCAACGATAATTTATTGTACTCAAAATCGCTTCCAAACAAACCCTTTATACCCATGGTATAATTAAAATCGATAACTGGTTTTTTAGAAACCCCTACTTGCATACGCTGATTCCCATTCTGGACAAACAAATCGCCGAGGGAAATATGGGTGTCGAAGACAAGCTCGGTAGTGGAATAATTCCGTTCCTGAAACAAACTCCACGGGTCGTTTCCATAGGAAAAAGGAAATAAAGGAAAGGTGCGTATGTTTTGAAAGGTTATGCGCTGCGTAATCCCTCTTTTTAATTCCCGTTCATACCAGGTACGGGCTTCGTTTTTTCTTACAAACTGACGCAAATCGCCGGTTGCATACACGGTGTTATAAAGTATATTGTTGCTCAGGTTTACACTTTGCCCTCCAGCATAGTTAAAGGTGCTTCCCACCCGCTCAATGTCATCCCGGTATTCGGCTCCGGCCTTGGTCCACGGAAAACGGGAAATGATATGCTCCACCTGAGCGTTGTATTTATACCCTTTATCCTGTGTACCATAGGCTCCGTAGCCACTGAATATCCAGGTCTTGCTTATTTTATCATTTGTCCGGACACCGATACGAAAACGATTTCCTTCATAGGAATTGAAGGAGTAGAAATTAATATAATGACCGAAATCAAACGGACCTACTGTTACGTATCCCAAAGCCAGAAAATATAATGTGTTAACACCATGCTTGATAAAAGGAATGTGACGCACGGTGTCAATGACCTGGTAATTCATCTCTTCCAAACCGGAGAGTTTTTCTGGTCGCAAAGTATCCCAATAGCCAGGTCGTTTTAATAATGCATCTTCGGCAAAATCTGTAAGTTTTTCAAAAAATGCAGGAGGTTTAGGATCGTTAAATACGAAGTCGGAACTATTCTGATATATTTTCAATACCAGGCTTACGAATTTATCGGTAAGATCGATATAGTCGATCAGTATCCGGGTCTTTTTGGGCATCCAGGGGCCTGCTTCCGTAGGTACCAGTTCCTGTTGTATATGAACCCTTTCTACCAGGTCAAAATTGGCTTCTTTAGGAATCTCCAGATCAATCTGTTTTACTGCCCAGCTCGAATCCGTAATCCATACATATCCTTTAAAAGCTGCATCATGCGCATTACGCGGAACAACATTGATCTTATAACAAAAATTTTTTCCAATCATTTCACTGTCCACCAGATAGTAGTGATAAAATGCCATGGCATTATCCGCAAATGGTGATATGAATGGCTTTTTGAGCACCTCTACATTTTCACTGTAAAAATTATAATTATCAAAGTCAGATCCGGTAAGCTGAGAAGCAGCACTTCCATCCTTTTTTCCGACGAAATTGATACGCACGGCTTTTACATTCTCTCTCTTTTTCTTGGGATCTTTCTGATAATAGATATCGGAAACCACTTCACTGAAATACACAGGCAGATTCGCTTTGCTCTCACCCGCCAGCACATCCATGCTGTCGTACATAGCCACCAGCGGAACAAAGATTTTCCATTTGCGGATCTTCTTTGTCATCTTATCAATATCCGCCTCCGTCTTGGTATAGCTTTTATACCTGATCTGGGCAAAGCTCGCCTTATCATACAGTTTTTTGCGGTCAATGGCATTTTGTACAATCTGGATGGCAGGATTTATTCCCGGGTGAATAATAACCCCTTCCAGAAGGCGGGAATCTTTAATAAGCTGAAAATCGATTGTCTGTGTTTTATCTGATCGTTTCACCTTTTTACTCCTGGGTTTATAACCCAGGTACCGGGCTGTAAGTGAATCGTGCAGGACAAGGGTCTTAAGCGTATAATATCCTTCAAAATCAGTGGTAGTCCCACTTAATGTACCGCTGAAATACACATTCACATAAGGCATGCCGTCATTAGTACCCTGTTCAGTAACACGGCCCTGAATAATAAGTTCCTGCTGACCAGACATGGACAAGCTCCACAACAGGAATACAAAAACAAAACAGATGGGGTGTTTTCGCAACAGGTGCATCAGTGGTAAAGTTAAGAAAATTACCCCGCTCGGTTTGACGATCGCTTTCCATTTTCGCTTATAATCACTAACTTTAGAATAACTACAGATTTTTTCATGCGCAACAGTTACCGGACATTAATTTCTCTCCTGCTCTTTTGCCTTTTGAGCCTGCAAGCCTTTTCTCAAATAAGCAAAAGAGATCAGCGCAGATTTCGCCGGGCCAAGACCCTGTACGTGCAATGGAAATATGATGATGCGGAAAAAATCCTTTCTCCTCTTAGTAAAAAATATCAGCACGAGGCTTCATTATGGAATTTCACCTCTGAAGTACAAATGCTTAACTATTACCGGAAATCACAAAAGGATGATATCTCTTTTTTGGACCATCCCCTATCCCCTTCTGCTACAGAACAGGAAAAGCAAAGAGATAGCCTGAGCCGAATTTTTCTAGCTAAGCTTGATGCCGTAAGGCCTTCTCATTTTTATCTGAATCATTGCATCAATACCTGGCGAACCGCTACGCTTAAATGTCCCGATGCGGAAGTACCTTCCATGCTGTTACGTATTTTTATGCTCGATCCCATTTCTATCGATTCATCGCAAAACAGCGCCGCTATCAGGGAATTCAGGGCCGGCGAACAAAGTTTTAAAAAACAGAATTATGCCGATGCCATAAGCCATTATCATCAGGCGCTTGTTTATGACACCTCCTATTACCGCGCCGGGCTTTATCTGGGTGATGCCTATTATAGCAAACATGATTATCTGTTTGCTTCGGCCTGTTTCAAAGAGGCGGTGAGACGAAAACCCCATCTTCAGGAACCAAGAAAATACCTTGTGGATGCCCTTTTTCAAATGGAAGCCTATGATGATGCTAAACGGGAAACAATTGATGCACTATTACTATATCCCGAAGTAAGTCTTTTTCAAAAACTGGAAGAAGTAGCAAAAGCTCAAAACGGCCATTTCGACCGGCACTGGACAGAACGGGTGGTATTTCCCAATACAATGGGCAATCAGCCTCTGAATGAGAAAGGAGACAGGGACTGGATGGAATATATTAATGGATTTTCCCTTATTGAAAAATATTGCGACAAAGATGGGATTATCGTAAAGAAGAATGAGCTTACCCAAAGCCACTATGCCGAGGTATTTGCCTGGGAATATATGCTTCAGAAAACGGCTCCCGACAAATTTCCATTTGCACGTAAAATGCAACAGGCCGGATATCTGGATTGCTACGTATTACTTTCCGAATATCACATCGATTTTAATGCCCAGTACCAGCACTTTGCTGCCAATAATAAAGAACGGCTAAAAGCTTACGTGGAGTTGCTGATGACACTTTAAAAACCAAACTGAAACAACACACTGCCCCACGCATGGCTTAAACCTCCGTTAAATTCAGGGCTTATATAGATTTGGGAATATGTGATTCTGAATTTTTTATAATACCAACATATCCCGCCGTTGAAGGAATACACAACCCGTTCCAGTGCTGAAGGATTAATTACATAGACATTATTCGTATCAAACAAACCTCCTTCAAGAGTTGCATCATACCCGATGAGCGATGTCTGCCCCTGAACAAAGAAAAAGAACTGCCCCTTTTCATCTTCACCACCTATGCGCTCTTTTCCTATTCCAGGTTCATAGAATTTGAAATAAGAATGCATGCTCCCGAAACGGATCGTGGCCCCAACACACAGGTTGTCTTTGAAAGTGCCAGCCTGAGCCTGGGCTTTGACAAGAAACTCGAAAAAATTATTCAGATATAACCCTTTTTCATATTCCAGATGATAATTGATCAACGCATCCTGCCTTATTTGAAATCCCCAACCCATAGGCTGCTGATCAACAAGAACGCGATGTATCCCTTTCTGCTCTTCTTCACAAAGAGCACATGGGCCTACCGTTCCCAAATCAATTCCTGCAGTAAGGCGTTGGTGATTTTTTTTATCATTCGATATACGAAATCCCCCAATGTAAATAGCTCCTGAATAGGGTCTGTCCCCTTTGCGGATTGTGTCTGCTGAAAGACTTGTAGGAGTGTAACAATCCTGCTCAGCATCTATACCCGAATATTGCAGCGTATTTGTTTTAAGAACAGGAAGGATGAAATTGACGGGAGAATGATTAAGCCCTGGAAGCACCAATTCGGCACGAACCCCTTGTGTATAGTAATAATCAGTTTTAGTGAATACATCGTTCTCGTAGAGAATGGAAAAAAAACCTTTCTCTCGTGTAACGACAAGCGAATCGCTTTTCTGGGCAGAAGAAAAAACGGTAACACAGCAACTACAGCATATAAGTAAGAACTTAATCATTGTTCCATCTGTATTTGAGCAAAATTACAAACCAGATGAAACAAAATGCAAGCAGGTTCAGAATTCAAGAAGTTCGCTTATTACCATCGCTACTTTATCAGCGTTCGGCAGCATGGTGCTTTCGAGTGTAGCATTTAGCGGAATAGCCGGCAGCTCCTTTGATCCCAACACCTTTACCGGAGCATCGAGATGAGAAAAACAGGTTTCGGCTATTCTTCCGGCCAATGCCTGTGCGAAACTGTTATTGGCAGGTTCTTCAGTAAGTACCAGGCAACGGCTGTGTTTTTTAACGCTGTTCAGAACAGCTTCTTCATCCAGAGGGTTCAAGGTACGTAAGTCAAGTATCTCCACCCGGCCGGGAAATTGCTTGGACGCATTTTTTGCCCAATAGACACCCATTCCATAGGTTATCACTGTAACAGTATTTTGATCAGGACTTGCACTTATCTCCTGTACCATTCTCGCTTTCCCAAAAGGTATGATATAGTCCTCATCCGGTTCTATGGTCTTGGCGTCTTCGGTGCCTTTGATTTTACTCCAGTATAAGCCTTTATGCTCAAAAATAACAACCGGATTGGGATCATAATACGCTGATTTCATAAGCCCCTTCAGATCGGCCCCTGTTGATGGATAAGCAATTTTAACTCCCCGGATATTTGCCAATACGCTTTCTACACTCGAAGAGTGATAGGGTCCTCCGCTGCCATACGCCCCTATGGGAACACGGATGATACAACTGACAGGCCATTTACCATTACTTAAATAACAGGAACGGCTTACCTCGGTAAACAACTGGTTAAGACCCGGCCATATATAATCCGCAAACTGTACTTCTACAATGGGTTTTAATCCAACGGCACTCATTCCAACGGTAGACCCAATAATGAATGCTTCCATGATGGGGGTATTGAATACGCGCTCATCACCAAACTGTTGTGCAAGCGTAGCCGCTTCGCGAAAAACTCCTCCGAGGCGGCCTCCTACATCCTGTCCGTACAACAGACATTCAGGGTGTTTGGTCATTAATTCTCGAATAGCGAACAAGGCAGAATCAACCATCACCGTGCTCTGTTTCCCTTCCGGCGAACGGTTTCCGGTTTCCGTTGTAACCGGTGTTGCTGCATAATCATGCAAATACAGATCTTCAGGCCGTGGGTCTTCTGCTTTTAAAGCTTGCTGGTATTGTTCTTCTACGGAAACCGCAGCATTTTTTTCTATTTCTGTTAATCGGGCAGAAGAGATACCCGAAGCCACAAGCTGATTACGAAGCATGGGGAACGGATCGCGGCGTGCTGCCTCTTCCAGATCATCGCGGTACCATTCTTTTCTTACTCCTGATGTATGATGGTTCAATAATGGAACACGTGCATGAATAAGCACAGGACGTCGCTCTTTACGTATCAGAGCCAGCATATCACGTACCGTTTCGTATGAACGCACAAAATCACTCCCATTGATACTTCTCACTTCCATCCCTTTAAATCCTCTGGCATATTCCGCAGCATCCTGTGCACGCGTTTCTCTTGCATGTGCGGATATGTCCCATTCATTATCCTGAACCAGATACAGGATAGGTAGCTTTTTAAGTACTGCCATCTGAAAGGCTTCGGCTACTTCGCCTTCCGTAACAGAAGCATCACCTAGAGAACATACAACAACCGGCTTTTCATGTTCAGGTTGAGCAAGCCCAGTCTGTTCCAGATATCGTAACCCCAGCGCCATACCCGTAGCAGGAATAGCCTGCATTCCGGTGGCCGAGCTTTGCATCGGGATCTTGGGCATATCATCCCGCTTCAGGCTGGGGTGACAATAGTAGGTTCTTCCTCCCGAAAACGGATCGTCTCTTTTCGCCAGTAACTGAAGCATCAGTTCATAGGGCTTCAATCCAATGCCAAGAAGTACACTATCGTCCCGATAATAAACGGACAGATAGTCCTGGGCTTTTAATTGCATCCCTAATGCGAGCTGAATGGCTTCGTGCCCGCGGGAGGTAGCATGTACATATTTGGCAGTTACTTCCTTTTTTTCTTCGTAAAGCGCGCTCATGGCTTTGGCCGTGCACATCAACTCAAATGCTTTAAGCATTATTTCTTCTGGCAGGGGCGCCAACACTTTTCTCGGGGTGTTTTCTGCTGTAGGCAATGACATGAGTTTAGTTTCAGAATTATATACATGTAAATTTACCAATGTTACTTTATTATTCCTAACATTGATTATATATTGAAATATTATTCCGTATCCTTCGCAATATCGACACTATATTCTGTATCTCATTCCTCTTTGGAAGCAAATAAAATCTTAATCTTGCACAACATTAATATTAAAACTATGAAGAGATTGGCCTTGATGGCACTGAGCGGTATCCTTATCCTGAGTGAATCCTGCGGAAATGCCGGAGAAAAAAAAGAAAAAGACGAAGTGAAAAAAGAAAGCACCCCATGTGTTGACGCATCCGACTCCACATTTCAATATCAAACGGATCAGTTTGCCGACTTGAGAGTACTGCGTTACCAGGTTCCGGGTTTTCAGTGTCTGACTCCCAAACAAAAAGAAATGCTCTACTATTTGTACGAAGCTGCCTTATGCGGAAGAGACATACACTGGGATCAGAACTACAAATACAACCTCACGGTTCGCAAAACACTGGAAAATATTGTGGCCAGTTATAAAGGCGATAAGAACTCGGAAGATTATAAAAAATTCATGGTTTATGCCAAGCGTGTATGGTTCTCCAGCGGTATTCACCACCATTATTCAAGCGACAAGATTATGCCCGAGTTCAGCAAATCTTATTTCGCCGATCTTATCAAAAATTCAGATCCTGCTGCTTTTCCGCTTCATACCGGTGAGCAGGTTGATGCTTTTGAACAGCGCATGGAACCTATTCTTTTCGATCCCAATGTAGCACCCAAGAAAGTGGATCTGGATCCTAAAAAAGATCTTATCAAGTCTTCTGCCGTTAATTTTTACGAAGGAGTGACACAGGATGAAGTACAGAAATTTTACGCAGCTACCATCGATAAAAATTCAAAAACTCCAGTCATGACAGGGCTGAATTCAAAGGTGGTTAAAGAAAACGGAAAGCTGGTAGAAAAAAAGTGGATGGTGGGTGGTATGTACTCTGCTGCCATTGAAAAAATGGTTTACTGGCTTGATAAAGCAAGCGCTATAGCCGAGAACCCGGAGCAAAAAGATGCACTGGTTAAGTTGATCCGCTTTTATAAAACCGGCGATCTGAAAGATTTTGACGATTACAATATTGCCTGGGTTAAAGATGTGAACTCAGTCATTGATGTTGTTAACGGATATATAGAAGTGTATTCGGATCCGTTGGGCTATAAAGGTTCATTTGAATCCTGTGTATCCATCAAGGATATGGAAGCCAGTAAACGGATCAAAGCCATCGGCGATAATGCACAATGGTTTGAAGATAATAGCCCGCTGAAACCCGAACACAAGAAAAAAGATGTAAAAGGCATTTCAGCCAAAGTGATTACGGTAGTTGTAGAGGGTGGAGACAATGCCCCTTCTACCCCAATTGGTATAAATCTACCTAATAACGAATGGATACGCGAGCAACATGGATCCAAATCTGTGAATCTGGGAAATATTGTGGAAGCCTATGACAGAGCTTCTGGCCCGGGCGTTATTGATGAATTTTATTACAACGATGAGATCAAGGAACGTGTAAAAAAGTATGCCCACCTGGCCGACAAACTTCATACCGATATGCATGAAGTGATAGGACATGCATCGGGACAAATTAACCCTGGTGTAGCACAACCCTATATTACCCTTAAGAACTATGCCAGTACATTGGAAGAAGGGCGTGCCGACCTCGTAGCGCTCTACTATCTACTCGATCCCAAGCTCGTTGAAATTGGTGTTATGCCAAGCCTCGATTATGGGAAAGCGGCTTATGACGAATACATCACCAAAGGCCTTATGATTCAGCTTAGCCGTCTGGCACCGGGCAAGAATCTGGAAGAGGCACATATGCGCAACAGACAGCTCGTTGCTGCCTGGGTATATGAAAAAGGAGCGAAAGACAAAGTGATTGAAAAGAAATCCAAAGATGGGAAAACATTTTTTGTGATAAACGACTATTCCAAACTCCGTGTCTTATTCGGCGATCTGCTTCGTGAAATACAACGCGTAAAATCGGAAGGTGATTATAAGGCAGGACATGATCTGGTAGAAAATTTCGGTGTGAAGGTTGACCCTGCCCTGCATGAAGAGGTGACAAAACGCTACTCTAAACTAAACATAGCTCCTTACATGGGATTCATCCAGCCTAAGCTGGTTCCGGTGATGGATGGAGATAAGATCATTGATGTGAAGGTGGAATACCCGAAAGATTTTGTAGAACAGATGCTATACTATGGAAAACAGTATGCATTACTGCCTGTAGAGAACTAATGTCAGGAAACAGGGGCAGTTGGCGCTAAGACGTTTTTGCCAACTGCCCCTGCAAACTGTTGCTTCTTTTACTTTGCTTTTTCCTTGAACTTATTAATTGCCTTACGTGTAAAATCGGACAGCACCAGTTTCCCACTCATCTCTGCACGTTCTATCAGCAGCGTATCCCAATGTTCGGTTTCGTGCCACATCACTTTCTTTAGCATCTTCATCGCTTCCGGATTGGAAAGGGCCAGTTTTTCAGCCAGTGCATTCAATGCATTTTCCATTTGAGGTATATCTGCAAACACATCCATATACATTCCTTTTTCCCGTGCCCATTGTGCCGTCTGCCATTCAGTAGCAGCTATCGTAAGCTGACAAAAGGCCGAAGTTCCGATCTTTCGCTCCACTGCAGGCCCCACTACAAAAGGCCCAATACCTACTGCCAGTTCGCTTAGCTTAACAGCGGCCTCGGTAGTAGCGAAGGTATAATCTCCGGAACATGCAATACCAACGCCTCCGCCTACAGCTTTCCCTTGCACCCCTACCAATACAAATTTAGGAGCTCTGCGCATGGCATTAATAACCATTGCAAAACCGGAGAAAAACTTTTTCCCTTCTTCAATCGTCTGAATGGATATCAGTTCATCAAAAGAAGCTCCGGCACAAAATGCCTTTGCTCCAAGGCTTCGGAGCACAATAACCTTTACCTCCGGATTCTTTCCTTCCGTTTCAATTTGGGCAGCCAGTTTACGAAGCAACGCTCCGGGCAATGAGTTGCTTTGAGGATGAAAAAAAGTGATGGTAGCAATACCATTTGAATGGCTGGTAGATACAGTTCCTATATCGGTCATGAGCGTGCTGTTTAGATCGTCTAAAGTACTAATCATTTGAAAAAAAATAAAACCCGGACAGAAACTCCATAAAACAAAATGTCCCGCGCTGGCGGGACAAGTGTGTTAAACCTATGTAATCCTATTAGTTTTCTCTGTATGCAGCAAATTTGCCTTGTTGTATCAGCTGCATATATTTTACCTTATGTTCTTCAAAATTTCCAAAACAAAGAGCGGAAAGCATTTCATTGCGGTTCATAGCAGGGTTGTTGAGCAGTTTTTTAATTTCTGCACCACAACGATCTACATATTTTTCAAAACGCTCAGGAGCCCACACATACTCTCTTTTTTCTCTGTCTACATTAAATTCAGCAGGCAGTTCTCCGTAAATTTTGCTTTTAATCGGCAGTCCTTCGAATTTCTTAGGAATCAGACGACTGTCAAAAATAAGAGGGCGGCTCACATCAATCGCATGCGACTTTCGCTTTGGATCAATCATGATCAACCCATTTATACGGAAACCGAGTTTCTTCAGGTGACCGTATTTTTGCTCGAAACGCTTGAGTGAGTCGTACATGTTGTTCCAGTTAGGAGAAACAAAGTTAACGATTTTTTTATGAACAGGCTATGTTTTAGACAACTGTATGTCAGGTGACTATGACTGTTGAAAAAAACCTGATGAAGCTTGTTAAAGGAATTAGGGAAAAGGTCTCCTTTTTAGTTAATATAAGCCCGAATGAACTCCCAACTATATAATAATGAAGTATTTGTAGTTAAAGCCAGGTAAATAAATCATTAATCCTGGTTTTTCTTTTTTACCATGGTCAAAATAGTGGCAATAGCCACCGTTTCGCCCGTTTCGTCATACACATCGACGAGCCACTTCACAATACCTTTGGCAATATCTTCCGGTGTTTTCTTTTCCTGATCCACCTTTTCTTTACAGGTAAACCTTACTCCGATGGTACTTCCAGGGTATACCGGCTTGGTAAAACGACACTCTTCCAGGCCATAATTAAGCAGAACAGGCCCCTTTCTTGCACCTACAAACAAACCGGCCGCTTTGCTCAGTACAAAATAGCCATGTGCTACACGCCCGGTAAAGATTGTTCCGTCAAGAGCCGTTGCATCCATATGGGCATAGAAGTTATCCCCGCTCACATTGGCAAAATTCACGATATCGGACTCACTTACCGTATGTTTAGCCGTAATGAGGGTTTCTCCTATCTCCAGCTCTTCAAAATAACGACGGAAGGGATGTGCTTCATGTTCTATATACTTTCCTCCATATTGATACTGATGGGTTATGTTCCCAATTGTGGTTGGAGATCCCTGAATAGCAGTACGTTGGAGATAATGAAACACCCCTCTTCTTCCTCCCATTTCTTCTCCTCCTCCTGCCCTGCCCGGACCACCATGAACCAGCAATGGCATAGGAGAACCGTGACCGGTGCTTTCTTTGACACAGTCGCTGTTTAGAACCAATATACGACCATGCATGCAAGCAGCGCCTAATACATATTGACGTGCTATGCGATCATCAGCAGTAATGATGGAGCTGACCAACGAGCCTTTACCCATTTTAGATAGCTCAATAGCCTCTTCCAGGTTCTTATAAGGCATAATGGTGCTTACCGGTCCGAATGCCTCCAGGTTATGTACATCGGTATATTTGAAAGGATTTTCGTTCAGAAAAAGAATGGGCGACATAAATGCTCCCATGTTTTTATCGGCACCCGTAACCGAAAAGTTTTCCAGATCGCCATACACAATCTTTTGTGTCTTGTTCAACTGAGCTACTTTCTCATGTACTTCCTGAAGCTGCGCCTTTCCGGCTAGGGCGCCCATGCGCACTCCTTCCACCTGGGGATCTCCGATCTGTGTTGCGGCCAAGCGTTTGCTCAGTGCAAGCTGTACATCCTCCACCATATTTTCAGGCACAATAATGCGACGGATAGCCGTACATTTCTGCCCGGCCTTGGTAGTCATTTCCCGCTGCACCTCTTTAATAAAAATATCAAACTCAGGTGATCCTGGTTTTACATCTGCGCCCAGCAGGCAACAGTTGAGCGAATCAGCCTCCATGTTAAATGGTACCGCTTCTTCGAGCAAACGGGGGTGGGCTTTCAGCATTTTTCCGGTAGTAGCAGAGCCTGTAAAGGTGACTACATCCTGATTGGTAACATAATCCAGAATGCCATTAGCCGAACCGCAAATCACCTGCAAAGCTCCTTCAGGTAAAATGCCGGAAGCAATAATTTCCCGGGCTACGGCTTCCGTAAGGAAAGAAGTAACAGTAGCCGGCTTCACAATGGCAGGAACACCGGCCATCCAGTTAACTGCCACCTTTTCAAGCATGCCCCATACCGGGAAATTAAATGCATTGATGTGAATCGCAACTCCTTCTTTGGGAACACAGATATGCTGCCCTATAAAAGATCCTCCTTTGGAAAGTTTTGCCATATCTCCCTCCACACAATACGGTTCATCGGGAAAGGTTCGGCGCAAACTGGCATAGGCGAATAAGTTACCGATGCCTCCTTCTATATCCACCCAGCTATCCGTTCGGGTAGCTCCGGTAGCCCAGCTGATTTGATAAAACAGCTCCTTCTTTTCCATCAAATGCAATGCAAGGGCTTTGAGCATACGTCCCCGTTCATGGAATGTCATCTTGCGCAAACGCGATCCGCCAGTTGTTCTGGCATATTCGCACATAGCTTTAAAATCCAAACCCTTGCTGGAAGCAGTAGCAACAACACCTCCGGTAATGGCATTATAAAGCGTTTGTCCTTCCCCCTCCCCGGCAATCCATTTGCCAAGAGCATAATTATTCAATCGGGTCATATTGGTTTTTTCTTTTGTAAGGCTTGGCATGGCAAGTGTGTTTGGGTATCAAATATAAATATTTTAACCGTGCGTAAATTCAAGGTTATTAAACATACTGTAAAACCAGAGTCCTCGCATATTCACCTACGTACAAATACGTGATTTGATATCCCCCCTGCGAAGATGACATTTTTTCCATTCTCTTTGTGAAGATGAATTCTTATCTGAATATTTTTATCAAACAGAAAACATATGACCCAAAGCCAATCCAACTGGTTAACGATGTTTTGCTCCGTGCATTCATACTGCCAGCTTCAAAAAAAAATCGTAGAAAAAAACCCAGCTTTTGCCACCGGTATTAATTCACTGGGACAACTTATTGCATCCATCAAGTGTATCAACACCTTGTTGCCGGGCCCCGGAGAAACGAATGTAAATCCAGGCTCCCTTCGGGAAGCTGTTTTCAATCTAAGTCGTACACAAACGGCATTGGCTACCGCCTATGCAAAAGATACGACGAATCCCGAGTTGGAGCAACAGCTTGAATTTTCAAAAGAAGACGCCCAGTTACTTTCAGATACGGAATTGAAACTGAAACTTCAATTTTTGTTTGAATTGGTACAATTACTTTCTCCACATCTGGCTGTTTATGGCAATAATACCACCGCACTCCATGCCTGGGAGCTGGCCCTCAACAACTATATGCCGGTGCTGGATAGCCCCCGTTCGGCCATGATGCGCCGCAAACAGCTTATGGTATGCTTTAACCGCCTTTTTAAGGATGCCCTGGCGCTCTGCAGCGACTATTTGGATCCGCTGGCCGAACCATTGAAAAGGAAGCATCCTTCTTTTCATCTCGAGTATCTGACAAAAAGGAAAACGGATGATCCGGGAGCAAACGGAGTAAGAATCCGGGGTATCGTACGCACCCGAGAGTCTGGCTCTGCCCGAAAACCAAGCTCTCCACTGGCTGAAGCCTCTATTACGCTGGTAGAAACCGGTGCCGTCATACAATCCGATGTAGAAGGTGTTTTTTCATTCCGGGCAGTAAAAAAAGGGACCTATACCCTCCGCGCTGAAAAGCAGGGCTACTACACCAAAACAAGTGAGCCTATGCAGCTGAAAGAAGGAGAAACAGCCCATCTGGAATTTGAGCTGACCTATGCTGAGTTGCTTCAGGATTAACATGGAAATATTGGGCACAGGCAAAGGCCTGCCTATCCGCCCCTTTCAATTTGTGGTAATGACACCCTACCCTATTTACATTTCACTTGCCGTTTCACCGTTCTTACCTCAATTGCCCTATTCAGGTAAGAACGGTTAATTATTCCTCCAATCAACTTCCGCTTCCTTTCTATCTTCCTTAAAGGTCTATTATTGCTTATCTTTATCATCATTGTTGGCATATGAGATCTAGCTTTTTGTGGATAGTAGTTGCTTGTTTGGTTTTTCATCTTTCACCAGCACAGCAGGAAACATCTTCCGCTTATCATCCGGAGAAAAAATATCCGCTTTCGCAGATGCAGGATGATTTCTGGATTCTGCAAAAAGCCCTCGAAGAAGCCCACCCTGGTTTATATACCTTTCACACTGCTTCCGAATTTATTTCCCGTTTCGACAGCATTCACGCCGGTTTGCAGGAAGATCAGACAGAACTTGATTTTTTTGGAGCTGTAACCGGTCTTGTATCAGGCATAGGATGCGGACACACCTCCTGCTCCCTTTCCAAAGCTTACACAAATAACTATGAAGAAAAACAGGCCAAGCTTTTCCCCTTTGAAGTAAAAATAGTGGATCATCGTGTTTATCTATTTTCCAATTTCAGCACCGATAGTACTATTCCCAATGGCTCCGAACTGCTGGGATTAAACGGGCAAAGTACTCAAACTATACTCCATCTTCTTTTGCCTCATATACCGGGTGATGGGGTGATAGAAGGTCTCAAATACCATATCCTGGAAAAAGATTTTTCCCTCATATATTCTGAATTCATTTCACAACCGGAATGGTTTTCACTCCGGTTCAGAATGCCGGGAGAAGAGTTGATTAGCGTACGCAGCCTGCCGGGCTTACATATGCCCGAAATAAAAAAAATTAAAAAGAAAAGAACCGCCACTCTTTCCGGACAAATTACCGATACCCCTCCTCTGAATTTTCAGCTGACAGATGATAAAATAGGTGTTCTTACCATTCACTCCTTTGATAACACTGACATTACCGCTTCCAAACAAAAATTCAAATCGTTTCTTCGTCATACATTCGACACATTGAAATACCGGGGCGTAAACGACCTGGTAATCGACTTAAGAAATAATGAAGGAGGAGATGACGACTTCGGATGGTATCTATATTCCTTTCTTACCGACTCTGCTTTCCGCTATTACAACCGCATTGAACTTGCCAGCAAAAAGAAGTATAGTTGTCAGAAATTTTTCAGCAAGAAACTTGTTTGCCGGTCACTTCGTTTCCTTTCCAGCAAAAATAGCAGGGGGCATATTGAATGGAAGCACGGTTCTGATACACATATTCATCAACCGGGAAAAATTCATTTTGCGGGCCAGGTTTATGTTCTTATTAACGGAGGAAGCTTTTCCACCACGACAGAATTTGCGGCCATCTGTCAGTTTCATCAAAAAGCCATATTTATTGGCGAAGAAACCGGAGGCGCTTATGAAGGAAATAACAGCGGTTTATTTACCATATTAACACTTCCTGATACGCATATACGGGTTAAAATACCTCTTTTCCGTTACTACATGGCCGTTGACACGCATCACCCATCAGGCCGGGGAGTGATTCCTGATGTTGCCATACCGCCCAACATCAATGATGTGCTAAAGGGTGTTGATACCCAGAAAGAATATGTGCTGGATTATATACGCAGAAAAAACTGCAAGGGCTGCAGCCGTTAATCACGTCTGCCGAGGAATGGCCATAATTTATTTATTCTTCTTCCAGCTTTTATAGAAATCTTCTTGTACTGGCCTGTCTGCTTCCACCTCCCTCAACGGCTCACACGGCTTCAATGTGGCTTTGCAATCAGCCGGCAGACGCTGGTATAATGCGGTACCTTTCGTTTTCCATTCCAGCATTTCGTCACTTACGTCTTTCACAATTTTTGCGGGACTCCCAACCACCACTTTACGTTCGGGAATAATCATTCCTTCCGGGACAAAACATAAGGAACCTATGATACAATTATCGCCTATCTGCACATGATCCATAATCACCGAATTCATGCCTATCAATACATTTTTCCCGATTGTTCCCCCATGTACAATGGCTCCATGGCCGATATGCGTACCGTCTTTCAAAACAACTGTCAATCCGGGAAACATATGGATGGTGCAATTTTCCTGCACATTACATCCGTTTCCAATGATGATCTGCCCCCAGTCGCCTCGTAAGGCTGCTCCCGGACCGATATATACTTTCTCTCCAATGATTACATTGCCGGTTACTGTGGCATTCGGATGGATAAACGCACTTTCGTGCACTACCGGCTTGAACCCGTTGAATTCAAAAATATTTGCCATTTAACAGGGATATTATTTATACACGCTCTATGATAACAGCATATCCTTGTCCAAGTCCGATACAAAGAGTCACCAAAGCATATTGTTTGTTTTGTTCATGCAGCTCAATGGCGGCAGCATTCAATATCCGGGCTCCGCTCATACCCAGAGGGTGGCCAATAGCAATAGCACCTCCGTTTCGGTTTATGCGCGGGTCGTTATCATCGAGCTTCCAGGCACGGATGCAAGCCAGCGCTTGTGCAGAGAATGCTTCATTGAGCTCTATGATATCCATATTGCTCATCTTCAAACCTGCTTTAGCCAGCGCTTTGTTGCTTGCTTCCACAGGTCCTATTCCCATTATCCTTGGCTCCACTCCCACCATACCACAACTAACAATCCGCGCCTTGGGCCTAAGACTATATTTCTTGATTCCTTCTTCAGAAGCCAGTAACAAGGCCGCAGCTCCATCATTTAACCCGGATGAATTACCGGCTGTAACTGTGCCATCACTTTTAAAAGACGGTTTCAGTTTGGCCAGAATCTCCATAGATGAAGTTGGTTTGATGAATTCATCTTGATCAAACAGAACAGAATCTCCTTTCCGTTGCGGAATCTGAACACCTGTAATTTCTTTTGCCAGTCTTCCTTTTTGTTGAGCAGCATGAGCTTTCATCTGAGAACGATATGCAAAGAGGTCCTGATCATCACGGGAAATCTTATCCCTCATAGCCAGATTCTCTGCCGTTTCACCCATTCCATCCACTCCATAAAGCGCTTTCATCTTGGGATTAATAAATCTCCACCCAAAGCTGGAATCAAACATCTGTGCATCCCGCCCAAAAGCAGTAGATGTTTTGGAAATAACCCAGGGCCCCCGGGTCATGTTTTCCACCCCGCCGGCAATCATTATATCTGCATCTCCGCATTGTATTGTTCTTGCAGCAGCAATGGCTGCAGAGAGACCCGAAGCACAAAGTCTGTTCACCGTTTCGGCCGGAACACTATAAGGTATACCAGCCAGTAGTCCCGCCATACGGGCT